>Ga0302286_10000850_pt1 | contig 23813 bp, 23 predicted proteins | sample III_Fen_E2_3_FD_198765 | JGI IMG/M metagenome (GOLD analysis project Ga0302286, IMG submission 198765) | Peat permafrost microbial communities from Stordalen Mire near Abisko, Sweden - III_Fen_E2_3 | ecosystem: Environmental > Terrestrial > Soil > Wetlands > Permafrost | place: Sweden: Abisko...
TGATCTTATCAACCTCATTAAACAAAAATCTCCGCGTACAGCAGCAGTAATTATCTCTGCAAAAGATGACAAAGAGAGCGAAATTAAAGCACTTAAAGCAGGTGCTGATGATTATATCCGTAAACCATTTGATTTTGATATTTTAGTCGCACGTATCGAAGCAAGACTTCGTTTTGGTGGTACGAATGTTATCAAAATTGATGACCTTACCATCGATCCAGATGAGGAAAAAATTACCTACAAAGGTCAAGAAATTGAGCTTAAAGGTAAACCGTTTGAAGTGCTAACACATCTTGCAAGACATAGCGATCAAATTGTTTCTAAAGAACAACTTCTTGACGCTATCTGGGAAGAGCCAGAGCTCGTAACACCAAACGTTATTGAAGTTGCTATTAACCAAATTCGTCAAAAAATGGATAAACCATTGGAAATCTCAACCATTGAGACAGTAAGACGAAGAGGTTATAGATTTTGCTTTCCCAAAAAAGTATAAGAGAAAGTTTTATATTACAATTGGTGTCCGCTTCGGCGACACTGATTGTAATCTTCTCCGTCATCCTCTACAACTACATCAAAATCTCTATTTTTGAAGATATTACGCAAGAACTCACCAAACAAGCCAAAATCATTGCCACTTCACGTACCAGTTCCATTGAGCGTATGGGCATTAATATTTTTGACCCGTCTTTGAGTTCCATCAATAACCCAAGCGACGTACACGTTACCATTGCAATTCGTGTCAATCAGGGCAATGTCCCTTCCTTCGAGCACAGCGAAAAAGATGACCAAAAATTTCTTACCATTTACTACCCTTTAGAAAAACGCGAACATTACTTTATTTCTCTTACCAAAGATATTTCAAATACTGATATTTTGCTCAATAAAATTCTCAAAAATATTCTTATCATTAACCTCACAGCAATCTTTTTGATTCTGTTTTATGCCCTCTTTCTCTCTCGAATGCTCGTGCTTCCTATCCGTTCACTGACCAATAAATTGGCCAGTATGAATGAAAACTTTTTGCAAATTATCGATACACACAAACTTCCAAGTGAGTTTCAACCTCTTGGGGTGAGCATCAATAAATTAGTTGAGCGTATTCAAATCTTTGTGAATTCTCAAAAAGAGCTTTTTATCGGTGCTGCACATGAACTCAAAACGCCTTTAGCGGTTATGAAAACCAAAAATGAAGTCACCCTTTTAAAGCCACGAGAGAATGAAAAATATATCGATACAATCAAAAGCAATAACCAAACCATTAATGATATGAACAAGATGATTAGCAATATTTTGGAAATTGGAAGGCAAGAAGGGGCACAGTTTGAAAAACCAGTAGAGATTGATTTAATTGTTTTTTTAAAAGAACAGATCAATAACTATACGATCTTAGCCAAAATGGAAGAGAAGCATATTATTGAAGATATTGTGCCGATAAGCTATAAAATTACGATTCAACCAACACTTTTGATGCATATTTTGCAAAATTTTGTTCAAAATGCTATTAAATTCACGCCAAAAGAGGGGAATATCACGATTCAAGCCAGACTTTCAAAAGAAGAATTTTCTGTTTATGTCATTGATGAAGGTATTGGTATTGATGAGAGTAAAGATCTTTTCGCACCTTTTAAACGTTATGGAAATCAAACGGGTGCGGGACTTGGACTCTTCCTTGCTAAAAATGCAGCGGATGCATTGGGAGCTAAAATTACCATCAAAAACAGAGAAGATGCGAAAGGAAGCATCGCTACTCTTTTACTTCCTATTCGAAAACGCTCTCTTTAAATTTCGTTAAAGTATTTTTAGTGTATAAACTCGTCAATAAATTTGACTTTAAATAAGGAAAACAAGCATGTCTTTAATGATCACAGAAGAGTGTATTGCGTGTGACGCGTGTCGCGATGAATGTCCAAACGGAGCGATTGAGGAGTCTGATCCTATTTATATCATTGATCCCGATGTTTGCACAGAATGTGTTGGCCACTATGATGAACCTGCCTGTATCTCGGTGTGCCCTGTTGAATGTATTGTTGCAGACCCTGACAACATTGAAAGCGTTGAAGAGCTAAAGCTAAAATTTGAACAGCTTAATAGCGAACTTTAATGTCAAAACGTACAGCCATTATTGATATAGGATCAAATTCTGCAAGAATGGCAATCTTTGAGAAGAGTAGTCGGTTTGCTTTTCATCTGGTTAACGAAACAAAGAGCCGTGTACGCATTGGAGAAGGTGCCTATAATTTTGATGGTGTACTTCAAGAATCTGCACTCAAACGCGCTTTTACCACCCTCGAAGAGTTTGGAAATATCATTAAGAGCTTGAAGTGCCACAAAGTACTTTGTATTGCAACTTCAGCTCTTCGTGATGCACCAAATGCCAATACTTTTATCAATAAAATTCATCATGAACTCAATATTAACATTAAGGTTATTGAAGGTACAAAAGAGGCCTATTACGGTGCTGTGGGAGCACTTAATTACCTCAAGGAGATCCAAAATGCTGTTACTATTGACATTGGTGGTGGATCAACAGAACTGGCTAAAATTGAAAATGGTTTGATTGTAGAGACGATTTCACTCAATATTGGCACTGTTCGGCTCAAAGAACTCTTTTTTGATAAAAAAATACCACTAGAGAATATTCGTTCTTTTATCAATGAAGAGATCGAAAAGATACCCGAACGTTTTACATGTAATGATATGATTGGCATTGGAGGAACACTTAGGTCCCTTTCTAAAATCATTATGGAGCGTACCAATTACCCCCTTAAAACGGTTCATGGCTTTGAGTATGAGATAGCCTCACACGCCTCTTTTGTCAATGCCATCGTCAGTTCCGATGTCTTGGGTCTTAAGAATTTTGGCGTGCGCAAAGATCGATATGATACGATGCGTGAAGGGTGTATTATTTTTCAGTCAATTTTTCAAAAATTAAAATCTCAAAAGATCATTACCAGTGGCGCAGGGGTGAGAGAAGGTGCTTATTTATGTGACCTTTTACGCTCTCATCACCATAAATTTAGCCCTGATTTTAAGCTAAGCCTTAGAAGCTTTAAAGATCGTTTTTCACTCATGGAGGAAGACAACCTTTACATTAAAAGAGTTTCCCACCTTCTTTTTGATGCACTTTCTCCTCTGCATACTATCCCTGAACAGTACAAAAATGAGCTTGGTGTTGCTGCAGAACTTTGCACTATTGGTACAAAACTTGGCTTCTATCAAAACCATCTACACAGTTTCTATTTTATTTTGAATAACCTAAACTATGGTTTTTCGCATGAAGAAAAAATCTTAATTGCGATGTTGGTTAAATGCCATGTGAACAAGCTCCCAGCACAAGAAGATATGGCACTGTATAAAGCGCTCCTACCTGACATTCAAACTGTACAGTGGCTCAGTTTTATACTCTCATTGGCTAAAGCGATTAACAGCGATATGAGCCGTAGTAAGATAGCAGTTAACTATCAAAATCACACATTAAGCATTCAAGCAGAGAAAAAGCTTTTTTTAGCGCATGAACAAATTAAGCAGTTGATAAAACCAGCCTCTTTTGCAATTATTATTAAGTAAAGAAGTTTTTTAAGAAGTGTGGAGAGGCGTTTTAGCTCCTCTCCCATATATATTAGAATTTTTGTCCAATTGTAAATTCAAAGGCGGCTTTTTTATCACCTGCTTCATCCATTACCGGTTGTGAGAAGATAAGGCCAATAGGACCAAGTGGTGAAATCCACTCTAAAGCAATACCTGTACCACCACGTTTAATATCTAAGCTATCATCACCAATCATACCATAGTCAAAGAAAATTGCGGCACGCATTTTAAGACGCTCAATCAATGGAAAACTCGCTTCCACTGTATTGACTAACATAGTATTACCACCAACGAGTGTACCACTAGAATTTCTTGGAGAAATCGAATTTGATTCATACCCACGAACAGTTCGAACACCACCCATATAGAATTTTTCACCATAGGAGTATTTTTCATCCGCCGTACTAAGGGCAAGGTATTTAAACTGCGCTTTATAACGCAAGATAAGATCGTAATCAATCAAATCTTGGAGACCATAATAGGTTGCAAATTTATTCACACTGCTCATAAACTTTTCATCACCACCAAGTCCTGCAATCTCTAAGCTACTACTTGCTGCAATACCACTGCGTGGTAGGTAATAATCATCTGTATTGTTAAACGAAATGCCTGGAACAACGGAACTTTTCAATGTTGGATCTGTTGTATACAAATCTTTATCAATCGAAGCATCTACATTAGAAAGTTTATCTTGCTCAAGGATATAGCCTAAAGAGACACCCCAGTTACGTGCAATTTTACGGCCTAGAACAACATTGATACCATACTTCTTTTCATCATAGTAATAGTAGTCATTTTTTGCAGCATAAATTTTTCCACTTAAGCTGTAAACAGAGTCAAACAGACGTGGATTGCTTAATGAGAGAGCACCATTGAGTTCACTGTCACTTCTTTCAACATCAATACCGGCTTTAAGACCTGAACCAAAGATATTGTTATCAGAGACACTCGCACTTAAAAGAAGGCCATCGGATGAGCCATAACCAATACCACCACTAATAGAGCCAGTAGCTGCCTCTTTAACATTGATAACTAGATCCATAGAGTTTTTGCTGAGGCGTTCTTCTTTAATCTCAACATCTTCAAAATATCCTGTTCTCTTAAGTGCACTCTTCGTATCTGCAACATCCGTTCGGCTGTAAAGATCCCCATTAGCTAAGTAAATTTCACGCCTAACAACTCTATCGATCGTTCGGCTATTGCCCGCAATTCTAACATTGTTAATATAAACTTTTTCACCGGGGATAACACGGTATGTGATATTCGCTACATGTGTCGTTTTATCATTTTTAACATCTGGGATAATTTTGACAAACGCATAACCCTGATCTGCTACTTTAGTCTCAATTAATGTCATATCTTTACGTAATTTTGCAACGTTAAAGACTTTCCCATTTTGAAGAAACATCGTTTTTATGACTTCATCTGTATCAATAAAGCCCTCTGGGATTTCTATGGCAATCGTACCCACTTTGTACTGCTCACCTTCACTGATACTGTATACAAGATCTGCGGTATAACTATCAAGGTAGGTTTTTAAGAACGGCTGACTGACTTCACAATCAAGATACCCTTTTTGCATATACGTATCTTTAATACGCGCAGAGTCATGCTCTATATCATTGGTTTTAAGCTTTCCATCATTGAAACCCCACATCCAAGGAAGCCACTCTGCCGCTTTATTCGCAATGTTTGGCTCAATATCACTATAGCCTAACTCTTTGGAACCGCATAACGTCACATTTTTAATGACAACATTTTCACCACGATTGATAACAAAATCAAGGGAGATAGAAAGTTTTTCATTTAAAGGCGTTGTTTTCGTCTCAACAACGGTATCAAAATAACCTTTATCCTCGTAAAACTTGATAATTTTTAGTTTTGAAGCTTCCGCTCGCTCTGCATCATAAACTTCACCTTTTTTAATGCCTGCAAGCTTATTCATTTCATCTTTATCGCTCTCGCTAACGCCTAAAAAATCGACTTTAGCAATAACGGGTTTCTCTTTCACATGGACAAGCAAAGCGCCTTCGCTTACCTCTTCAATCCAAACATCCTCGAAATAGTTTTGTTTGTAAAGCATTTTAACTGCTTTATCAATCTTTTCCATATCGACAGAATCACCGGCTTTCATATCAATCATTTCTGAAGCCATCTCTGGTGAGAGATGGATTAAACCATCAAACTGAAGACTCTTTAACGGAGCCGCATATAATGAAGTCGCAACAATGAACGATAACGCAGTTATTTTTTTCATGCTTATTGGCCCTAAATATAGAAATTTTAGATATTTTGAAATATAATACCATCTCTAGAATTAAGTGCCTATTAAACCTCATAAAGGTTACATGTAAGTGCTCGAAAATACGCTAAAAAAGGAGTTTTGATGATTGTAGGTATTGTAGGACTTGGTTTAATGGGAGGCTCTTTAGGTTTAGCACTCCAGAATACTAAATTGGTCTCTAAAATTGTTGGATTTGACCATAACCTTAGTCATTGTGAAGAAGCACTCAAACTAAATTTAGTCCATGATATTGTCTCTTTTTCTGAGATTAAAACCTGTGATGTCATTTTTCTTGCGATTCCCGTTGGAGGGATTATTAAAGCGCTTCAAGAGCTAAAAGATGTGCGAGATACTACAACGATTATTGATTTAGGAAGTACCAAAGCAGAGATTGTGGCATCAGTTCCTGAAGCCATTCGCTCCAATTTTATTGCTGCGCATCCTATGACGGGTACAGAAAAATTTGGCCCTAGTGCTGCCATTCAAAATCTCTATCATGATAAAGTAGTGGTTCTATGCGATACGGATCATAGCAATGATCTCCATAAAAACAGAGCTATTCAGATGTTCTCACACATTGGTATGAAAATCGTCTTTATGGATCCTATTTCACATGATGCTCATGCTTCGTTCATCTCACATCTTCCGCATGTGATCAGTTATGCACTCGCAAATAGCGTTATGGGGCAAGAAGATCCTAAGAGTATTTTAGCCCTTGCCGCTGGTGGTTTTCGGGATATGAGTCGTGTGGCAAAAAGTTCACCGCAAATGTGGTCGGATATTTTTAGACAAAATAAAACTAACCTTTTAAGTTCAATTGAGGTTTTTGAACAAGAGCTTGAAAAGTCAAAAAAAATGATTGAAGAAGAAGATTGGAGTGGACTCGAGGCATGGATGAGTAAAGCAACAACTCTACATAAAATTCTCTAAAAACAGTTTACATGTAAGCTTTTATAGCTTTACATGTAAAGATTAATTACCGCCAAATCTTACCAATGCACTTGCCCATGTAAAACCACCACCAAAGGTGTCTAAGAGCATCAAATCGCCTTTTTTGATACGCCCTTCCTCATAAGCATCGTTCATTGCCATAGGGATAGATGCAGCGGAAGTATTCCCGTATTTGCCTACCGTTAAAACAGTTTTTTCGATAGGAAAATTGAGTTTCGCACGTACGGCTTCAATGATTCTAAAATTGGCTTGATGTGGAATAAAATGATCGATTTGAGAAGCGTCAATATTGTTTTTTTCTAAAATATCAATGACATCATTGGTGAGGGTTTTGACTGCCACTTTATAGACTTCATTGCCTTGCATTTTAATGTAATTAAGTTTCTTATCCAGTGTTTCTTGCGAACAGGGGTATTTTGATCCGCAGCCTGGAGTAATGAGAAGATCGCCATAGCGACCATCGGCGGATGCATGAATATCTAAAATAGCTTCATTTTTATTGTCCGTCACACCAATGATAGCTGCGCCTGCGCCATCCCCAAATAAAATACAGGTACTTCGGTCAGTATAATCGATTATACTGCTAATTTTTTCAGCACCTATAATCAAAATATTTTTCTTCATCCCTGATTCAATGAAAGCTTTTGCCATGGAGAGCATATACACAAATCCACTACATGCAGCACTCATATCAAAAGCCATCACATTGTTAATGCCAAGTTTACCAGCAATCACACATGCCGTCGAAGGCATACATAAATAATCAGGTGAAAGCGTTGCGCATATAATGAGATCTATCTCTTCTTTAGGAATACCAGCACGTGCAATAGCAAGAAGGGCTGCATTAACACCTAAATCACTTGTTGCCTCTTCTGCAGCTGCAATGCGACGCTCTTTAATCCCCGTACGTTTTTCAATCCATTCATCCGTCGTATCAACCATTTTTTCAAGATCAGCATTGCTGAGGATGCGAGAAGGGGCATAACCACCGATGGATTTTAAAGATGCGTACACGTTTATCCTTTATTGCTCTAATAGTGCTATTTTTTGCTCAATATCGACATTGATATTAGAGCTTGAAAAATTAATCGCTTGAAAAATAGCATTTTTTACCGCTTTAGAGTTACTTTTACCGTGCCCTATGATAGCACAGCCATTAATTCCAATGAGTGGTGCTCCACCGTACTCTGCATAGTCAACTTGCTTTTTAAGCACTTTAAATACTTTGCGCATCAGTACAGCTCCAGCAATCGCTAAAGGGGAACGTCTCACATTTTGCTTAATAATCTTGGTAATTGAATCGGCAACGCCTTCGCTGGCTTTAAGTAAAATATTGCCCATAAAGCCATCACAAACAATAACATCTACGGAGCCATCAAAAACATTATTTCCCTCAACATTACCAACAAAACTCTCAAGTTTTTTAAGTGTTAAAAACGCCTCTTTTGTTATCTCATTGCCCTTGCTCTCTTCTTCACCATTGGAGAGAAGTCCAACTTTAGGCTTAGCAATTTTTAAAACATCTTTTGCATACGTCTCACCCATTACGGCAAACTGTATCAAATGCTCTGCTTTACAATCAACATTAGCACCTACGTCTAAAACAAGACTGAGCTTACCTGCAACTGCCGTTGGCATAATCGTAGCAATAGCAGGGCGTAAAACACCTTTGAGTCTTCCTATACGCAGTGTTGCTAAACTCATTGTGGCACCACTGTGTCCCATCGAAACGACAGCATCCGCTACTTTGTCCTTGACTAAATCAACGGCTTTGTAAATGGATGTTTCTTTACGTTTGAGGGCATTGGTTGCGGCTTCATGCATATCAAGAATATCACTTGCTTCAACAAATGAGATTCTATCTAAATATTCACTGGGAGTGAGGGATTTAAGAATCGCCACTTCGCCAACTAGAAGCGCTTTGAACTCACGTTCTTGTAGCGCATGAAGCGTTCCTTCAACAATAGGGGCAGGGCCGAAGTCCCCACCCATCGCATCGATTGCTATGGTTAGCATTTAGTTTTTATATTCGCCTGTTGTTTTATTCACTCTATGAGGCATTTTCCATGTTCCATCTTTATCTTTAACTGGCATAGGAAGAGTTACCGTATAGTGTGTTCTTCTTTTTGCGCCTCTTGTTTTGCTCACGCGTCTCTTAGGTACAGCCATTTTATTCTCCTTTTAGTTGTTCACATTGTCCACAATAGTGGTAATCACTTTTGAAGGCTTCGATTTCACTTTGAAGTATGGTATCAACATCAATCGAACCATCAAAAAATTCTATTATATTTAAAAGTCCTTCGCTCTCTTGACCTTCGTAAAGGCCTTCTTGTGCAAAGACTTCAACACGCTCATTAACTGCTAATTCAAAACTTTCGCCACATCGATCACACAAATAAGGAAGTATTCCTTCCAATTGACCTGTGCATTTGACCATTGTTTTGCCTGTTTTTAACGCTTCACCAAAAAATTTAATCTCATCTAATGATGTTTCAAAATGAATCCCAGTCGTGGGAACTTTTTTGAATTCAATCTTCATTGAAATTAAAGAATCTCTCTTCGTGCAAAAAAGAAATCAATTTCAATTTTTGCATTCTCTAAGCTATCGCTACCGTGAACTGCATTTGCATCAATACTATCCGCAAAATCACCTCTGATAGTGCCTTTTGCTGCTTCTTTAGGATTTGTTGCACCCATAAGATCACGATTTTTAAGAACGGCATTTTCGCCTTCTAAAACCATAATCACAACAGGGCCACTAATCATAAATTTAACAAGATCACCAAAAAATGGTCTACTTGCATGCACAGCATAAAAAGCCTCTGCATCAGCTTGGCTAAGTTGTACTTTTTTCATTGCCGCAATTTTTAGGCCATTTGATTCAAATCTGTCAACAATTTTACCAATAACATTTTTCGCTACTGCATCTGGTTTAATAATGGATAATGTGCTCTCCACAATACTCTCCTATATATAATTGAATTTCATAACTTTGTAGGGAATTAGAACGTGGGAGTATAGCAGAATTTTTTTTTAATATCAATTAAACGCTATTTACATGTAAAAAACAAAGAGGGAAAAACCCTCTTTGTAATTCTTATTCAGCACAAGGAGTTGTGCCTTTTCTTAAATCAGCACCGATTTCGTCACGGCTTGGCTGACCTGGGTATGGAGCGTCCCATACAATACATCCTTCAGTTGGGCAAGCTTCTGCACACGCAGGAGCATCATGATGTCCAACACATTCCACACATTTGTCTGCATAAACATAATAAATATCTGCACCTGTTGGGTTATCGCTATCGTCTACAATTGCTTCTACAGGGCACTCATCGATACAGGCACCACACGCAATACAAATATCCGTAATTTTTACTGCCATAATTTCTCCTTACTTCTGTTTTATACTAGCAAAAAACTATATCTAAACTAAATTAAATTTGATATTAAACTTGATTGTAATCCAAACATCTAAAATCAAAAGAAGGTAAAGCTTTGTTGACGCTTTTGGTGTTTATTTAACGCGCTTAAAAGGAATATTTGAATACCATCTTTCAATAATAATTTAGTTTGGAGCGGCATATGAACTCAATCGCAAAAAAAGTAACTATTTTACAGGTTCTCATTGTCTCGGTATCTATTTTTTCATTTATTTTTTATATCAATTTTTACCTGAGTGGCTATATTAAGCAAGAGACCGAACAAAAAATTCATGACAATATTACAAACTTGCAACAAACTGTTCAAGTCTATAACAGTGCTCTTGAAGATACGGCTGTCAAACTTTTTAGTATTTTTGAAACAGGATTTGGCACGTTTGATGTTCAGACAAAGGAGAAGATCAAAGTTAATGGTATTGATACACCTTTGATGACAGCGGGTGGTTTTACGATTAATAATAACTTTTCAAAAGTCGATGCTTTCAAGGATTTAACGGGAGCAATTGCAACTATTTTTGCTTTGAGTGGCGATGATTTTGTTCGTATTTCGACCTCTTTAAAAAAAGAAGATGGCTCACGCGCTATGGGTACCTATTTAGGTAAAACAAGTCCTGCATATGAATTTATCATGAAAAAGCAGAAGTATATTGGCAGTGCTAGGCTTTTTGGTCAAGACTATATCACTGTTTATGCACCTATTATTGAAGATGATAAAATTTTGGGTATCTTGTTCATTGGCTATAATTTTTCTGAAGGGCTCAAAGCATTAAAACATCAAATCATCAATATGAAAATTGGTGAAAAAGGCTATTTTTATGCCATGAATACGAAGAGTGAGTCTTACGATATACACCCTAAAATGGATGGCGCTAAAATCACTTCAGAGCTTGATAAAAAGATACTCTCCCAAAAAGAGGGAATGTTTCATATTATCGAGGAAGGTGAAGAGAAAATTCTCAGTTTTCATGCCTTTACTAAGTGGAATTGGGTTTTAGTTGCCAAAGCGAATGAAAAAGATTTTCAAGCCGCCAATGATAAACTTCGTAATATTCTTATCATAACCTCTTTAGTTCTTACCTTTGCTATCGTATTTATTATCTGGATTATTATCAATCAAATTATTACCAAACCACTTAACAATCTCATTGAAAAAGCCAAAGAGCTTTCCAGTGGCGATGGCGATCTCACACGTCATTTAGAGATCAAAGGAAGTGATGAGATTGCTCAAGCGAGTGAACAAATCAATAATTTTATTGAAAAAGTACGTATTTTAATTTGTAATGCAAAATCACTCTCAAGTGAAAACTCTTCGATTTCACATGAACTTTCGACAACATCATTACAAGTTGAAAAGTTAGTAGAGCAATCTAATACGATTGTTTTTGACACAACAACACAAGCTAATCAAGTCCGTAATAATATGTTAGACTCGATTGAACAAGCTAAGCAAAGTAAAGAAGATATGATCAAAGCCAATCAATCACTCTATACTGCTAGCAATGCCGTTGTGACATTGACGAGTGAAATTCAAAAAAGTTCTCTCACTGAAATTGAACTTGCCCAAAAGCTAAGCCAACTCAGTACGGATGCCGAGCAAGTCAGAAGTGTTCTAACGGTCATCAGTGACATCGCTGACCAGACCAATCTTTTAGCGCTAAATGCCGCTATTGAGGCAGCACGTGCAGGAGAACATGGACGAGGATTTGCGGTTGTTGCGGATGAAGTGCGAAAATTGGCGGAACGAACGCAGAAAAGTCTTATTGAAATTAATGCAACCATTAATGTTATCGTCCAATCCATTGTGAATTCCAGTGAGCAAATGGGTCAAAATTCTGGGAAAATTGAAGAACTCGCGACAACAGCACAAGAAGTTGAAACCAGACTAAGAGAGAGCTTTGGAATTATTGATGCTGTTACAAAAACAACCGAAAAGACTGTTAATAATTATCTTCAAACTGGTAGTGATGTTGAGGCAATCATTAATAAAATAGATGAAATCAATAAAATTTCCACTGAAAACAGTCGTAGCGTTGAAGAGATTGCAGGCGCAGCAGAGCATCTCAGTCGCATGACTGAAAATCTTAACCACAAACTTGGTGAGTTTAGAACTTAAATTTGGATTGAAACTTATTGGAGTATATTAGTCTTATTGATTAAAAGTGTTTTGTATATTTAATTGTATAATTTCTGTACCAATAAAAATTCTCAATTAAAGGATACTCATGTTAGTGACAAATAAAGCTCCTGACTTTACAGCAACTGCCGTTCTTGGTGACAATCAAATTGTCGATAATTTTAACCTCTACGAAAATTTTGGATCAAAAGGCACCGTTCTTTTCTTCTATCCACTCGATTTTACGTTTGTATGTCCTTCTGAAATCATTGCATTTGATAAAAGATTAGAAGAGTTTAAAAATCGTGGGATTAATGTCATTGGTGCATCTATCGATTCACAGTTTTCACACTTTGCATGGAAAAACACTCCGATTAACCAAGGTGGTATTGGGCAAGTAAGATTCCCATTGGTTGCTGATATCACTAAACAAATCTCTCGTGATTATGATGTCCTCTTTAAAGATGGTGTTGCCCTTCGTGGTTCATTCCTGATCGACAAAGATGGTACAGTAAGACATGCCGTTATCAACGACTTACCACTTGGAAGAAATATTGATGAGATGCTTAGAATGATCGATACCATGCTCTTTACTAATGAATACGGTGAAGTATGCCCAGCAGGCTGGCAAAAAGGTGATAAAGGTATGACCGCAAGTACCGAAGGTGTTGCAGATTATCTAGCACATAACTCAGATAAACTCTAATTTATGCGAAGGCTAAGAGAAAACGCTCTCTTAGCCTTTTTTTATTTCAAACTACTTTTTACAAGAGGCGCATGCTTCAACACTTGCAATCACATCCATACGATCAATCTTCACACCTTTTGCCTGCTCTAATGTCGTTTGATAGTCAAACAAACTTTGATTATAGTCAAAATCTTCAATTGCACCACACTTTTGACAAATAAGATGAATATGTGGCGTTGAGTAGATGTCATAACGCATTTTTCCCTCAGCAGTATTCACTTCAATAACCACACCTTTTTCTTTGAGCGTTGCTAAGTTTTTATAAACCGTTGCCAAAGACATGGACGGATTCTCTTTGCGAAGAGCTTCATATAGATCATCAATCGTAGGATGCATCTTCTTATCTAACTCTTTGAGAACCGAAATTCTTTGGGGTGTTGCTTTAAGCTCTTTGGCTTTAAGAAGCGTAATAAAATCATTCATCGCAGACCCCTTTCGTATAATAATTTTCTGAATGATTCCATAGTTTGTATCAATTTTCCTGAAAAAAAATTAACTAATATTTATTATTAATTAATAGAGTTCTTTTATAATTTTTTCGGCTAATTGTGGAATACTAATGCCTAATCTTTCTTCAATTAAATGGGTTGCTCCATGCGTGATAAATGCATCTTCATATTCAAAACTTTTGATCTTTACATGTAAAGCATATTTTTCTTTCATAGCCATCAATAATGAACCGACACCGCCAATTTTTGCACTGTCACTAAAAACATACCACTGATCGTATTCTTGCGCTAGAGAGATGAGTAAAGGCTCATCCAGAGGTTTAACAAATCGTAGGTCAACAATGGCTGCTTCAATGCCCTTTTCAGCTAATAATTTTGCAGTTGCAACTGCTTTTCCAACGCCTGCTCCATACCCTAGAAGTAAAACAGTGCTTTGTCCTTGTTGAAGCAGTTGTGCTTTTCCATACTCAAAAGGTAATGATTCAAAAGCGTCTGATTCTAAAAATGCACCTCTTGGGTAACGAATCGCGAGAGGGCCTTTATGGAGATAAGAGTAATGAATCACTGCATGCATTCCTCGCTCATCGCGTGGTGCCATTAACGTCATATTGGGAATGGCACTTAAATAAGAGATATCAAATGCACCTTGATGCGTTTCACCATCTTCTCCTACAATACCTGCGCGATCAATCGCAAAAACAATATCTAAATTCATAATACATGCATCATGGATCACTTGATCATACGCTCGTTGTAAAAACGTGGAATAGATTGTAATATAAGGTTTGAACCCCTCTTTTGCCATCGCGCACATGGAAGTAACCGCATGTTGTTCCGCAATCGCCACATCCCAAAAACGATTTGGATAGGCTTGAATCAAAGGAGTCAACCCTGTACCACTTGGCATTGCTGCGGTGACACCGACCACGTTATCGTGTGTTTTTGCCAACTCCATCAATGCTTCAGAATACATCGTCGTCGCATTTTTACTCACACCCTTTTTGAGCGCTTCACCACTTGCAACATCAAAAGGACCTACACCATGCCATTTTTCATAGTATCCCTCTGCCATCTCATAGCCCTTCCCTTTAAGGGTTTGCGCATGAACAATGACAGGTTTTTTGAGACTTCGCGCTGATTGAAGGGCACGAATAAGACTCTCTAAATCATGACCATCAATAGGACCAATATAATCAATGCCTAACTCTTCAAATAAAATACCTGGCGTTATGAGTTTGAAACTCTCTTCAAACTTCTTTGCCATATACGTAGCACTTTCTGGTAAATACTGTAAAATCTGCTCCGTTGTTTTTTTGATCTTTTGGTAAAAATCACCCGCCATGGCACTGGACAAAAATTTACTAATCGCACCAATAGGTTTGGAAATACTCATCTTATTATCATTCAGTAAAATGACAACAGGGTATCTACGATCGCCCAGTTCATTGAGTGCTTCATACACCATACCAGCACTCAGTGATCCATCACCAATCAGGGCAATTGGTACGCGTTTGTATTGTTCATTTTTAAGTGCTATTGCTTTTGCTGCACCCACTGCAAGTGAAATAGATGTTGAGCTATGCCCTGCAATAAAGTAGTCATAGGGAGATTCATCGGGTCTCGTATAGCCACTAATACCATCGAGTTCGCGTAACGAAGCAAATTTATCCCAGCGATCGGTAATAAGTTTATGGGTATAAGCTTGATGGCTGACGTCAAAAATAAAAGGATCATTTTCGACATCAAAAACATAGTGCATTGCGACAATAAGCTCCACGGCACCTACATTGCTGCTGAGATGTCCACCATTTTTACTCACCGTTTGAATAATTTTTTGCCTAATTTCTTCGCAATATACATTTAATTCTTCAATAGAGTTTTCTCGTAATTTTTTCATGTCTTCCAGTGCTTCTTAGTTATCTTGTAGTAAATATTTTACTTTTTCTAAACGCATTGTTAAATTACCATCGAGGTTTCCCACATCACTGAGAATAACAACGCCTCCTAAGGTAATAGCATCATCTGATGTTACTTTGATCTTCTCATCTTCCGTATAAAGTTCTTTAAGAGCTTCTAAATCTTTAGGATTGACTCTAAGCTCAATTTTAATCGCATCTTTCACCTCTTGCAACAAGGCTTTTGAAAGTGATGCTGCAACTTTTGAGCTTGATACACTAACCTCTTTTTTAATCACCTCTTTAGCAATTTCAAAAGCAGTCACACTCATATCGGTTTCAACTTTACTTAAACGATCTTCGATACTTCTGTAGAGAGTATCGAGGTGTCCGATAGATTTTAAATAACGTGATTTCAGCTCAGCAGCAGCCTCTTCCAACTCATCTTTCGCTTTTTGATAGCCTTGTGCATAAGCATTTTCACGCTCCCTCGTAAGCTCTTCTGTGAGTCTATTGTTAAAATCTTGTTCTTGCTTTTCAATCTGAATTTGGAGTTTAACTACATTCGTTGTCAGTTCATCGGTCTTTTTGAGGAGTTCTTCAATAAACTGATTTTGGGTTCCCTCTTCAATACGTGCAATATTGATAATCTCAGCAGGAACGCTTTTAGGCTCACTCTCGAATGTATTATTTTCTGACACATACTCTTCGTTTACATGTAACGGCGTGTTACCATCCGCTAGCGTGGAACCTAAGACCTTAAAACGATACGGTTTAACAGAGTGATCGTCTACTTTTTCTTTGTCAATGATATTTTCTGTCACTATCTTAACCTATCATCTCTTCGGCTTCGCCGATTTGGAGAATACCTTGTTCTGCAAGTTTTTGCACCTCTTCAACAATTCTTCGTTGTGACTCTTCCACATCTTTCACACGCACCGCTCCAAGAAAATTCATCTCTTCAACAAATGCCTCTTGAGCACGTTGTGACATGTTATCAAAGAATTTGCGTCTGAGGTCATCGACGGAGCCTTTAAGTGCTACCATCAAGTCACGTTTATCGGCAACTTTAAGAATTTCACGTACCGCATTACCATCTAGTTTCATAATATCTTCAAACGTAAACATCATGTCTTTAATAACGGATGCGAGTTTTTCATCGGCTTGTTCAATATAAGCAATCGTCGTTTTAGATGCTTTTTGACCCAAACGATTAAGGATTTCAGCCACGGCTCTTGGACCACCCACTTCAACTTTATACGAGGTCAAGGATTCAAGTTTATTTTCCAAAACGGCCGATACTCTTTTGACAACAGAAGGTGAAATCTCACCCAAATTTGCCATTCTGATTGTTACTTCACTTCTTAGCTGATCGGGGAAGAAAGAGAGTGTTTCTGCCGCACTCGTAGGGTCCATATGGGCTAAGATGAGTGCTACGGTTTGAGGATGCTCGTTGATAATAAAATCACCTAATTGCTGTGGCTTAATTTGAGAAAGATAACCAAAGCTTTGGGAATTTTCCATCGACTTAGAGAGCTTATCAAGAATCTTTTGAGCACCTTCCGCACCAAAAGTTCGGTACAAAATCTCTTTTGCATACTCCATACCACCACTTCTAATGTATTGATTGGATTGTAAAATAACATAAAATTCTTCAAGTACCGCATTGGCAACAGATTTATCAATATTTTTTGCCGTTGCAATAAATTTAGAAATGTCTGTTACAACATCAATCTCCATATGCGAAAAAAGATTGGCAGTAGCGTCTTCCCCCAGCTGGATCATTAAAATGGCTGCTTTTTCAGCCATTGTTAGTTCATTGTAGAGGGTTTTTTGCTCTTCAGTTAGTTTCATTATCCCAAATCCTTAGAACTATTTCTACTACTATCATACTCGCCTTCATTGCGAATCATCGACTGTAAAAGGGAAGCAAACTCTTCGCCTTTTTGGTCGGCAACATGTTTGAGCTTCTCAAGTAAGACATCGTATTTGAGAGCTTCTTCATTAAAATCTTGACCAATGCCAAGTTGGTCTTCCACTTTTTTACGGGCTTGTCTAAATTTCTCTAACGTATCTTCTGCGCCCTCTTCTTCGTTGGCGGTGGCAGGCTCAACTTCATCTTCAAAATCATCCAATTTTGTTTCAACCATTTTTTGACTAAACGGAATAATGACTTTTTTGTAGAAGACAAAGAGCAAAATGCCAACAACAACATATTTAAAGAGTGGCAACAATGGTCCAACATAATTGGAAGCTTTGTCCATAAAATCTTTAGTTGGAACACGTGTTCCATCGCTGGTGAGAGGTTTAAACTCAAAGTTACTGACTGTAACTTCATCCCCTCTTGTTTGATTATACCCCACTGTTTGTCTGACAACATCACGAATAGCATCCATTTGATCTTTAGAGAGTGCTGCATACTCTAACTCGCTCTTTTTCTGACCATTACTGTCTATGCCATATTTATACGAACCATCCACAACAACCGCAGCGGTTAAACGTTTAACTTTAGCAAATTCGTCTTTGGAATTGACTACTTTTTTAGAAATCTCATAATTGGTTGTTGTAGAGTTTTTTTGATAGGTTTCACTTTTTTTATTGTTTTCTAAACCCTGCACTGGGCCAATATTACTAATCGCACCCGGAACTCCCCCCACATCTTGAGGTTCTTTACCTTCACGTTTTTCTTCAACGGTCTGTTCACTTCGAGGTACTGAGTTTGGATCATAGGTTTCACTCACATAATCTTGCTGTGAAAAGTCAAAATCAATGTTGACTTTTGCATTAACCTTGTCCACGCCACCGATGACAGGAGCCAGCACACTAATAATTTTTTGTTCAACACTGTGCTCAAACTCTTTTTTATAACGCATTTGGCTTTTAACCAGCTCACCTTGGAAAATATTGTTCTGATCATCGCCCAAAGGTTCACCATCTTGGTTCACAACAGAGACATTTTCAGTGGTTAAATTGGAAACGGAAGCCGATACTAAATTTTTAATGCCAATAATTTGTTTCGCAGAAAGATTCATCCCTTGGCGAATATTTAAAACAATCGAAGCCGTTGGCGACGCTTGTTTTTGTGCAAAGACTGTCTCTTTAGGAATAGCAATATGCACACTCGCATTTGCGATGGGTCCAAGACTCTCGATCGTGCGGGCAAGTTCACCCTCTAAAGCACGTATGTATTTAATTTTTTGTTCAAAATCGGTCGCTCCAAATTCAGCTTTATCAAAAATCTCAAAACCGACTTTGCTGTTTTTGGGAAGACCAAGTGCTGCGATGGAAATACGTTCTTTATGCACCACGTCACTCGGTACTGCAATCGTACCTTCATTGAGCACTTTATAAGGAACTTTTTCTTTTTCAAGTTGTTGAATAATCAGTGCAGAATCACCTGCTGTTGTGTTTTCAAATAAAACACTGTACCCGCTTCCTTTAGAAGAAGTGGAATTTTTATAAAGCGTTAGGAACACTAAAAAACCAATAAGCACAACGATAGATACAGCCGTAACTATCCGCTGGCGTAAGGTTAGATTTTGTATCAGTGTTGCTATTTGGTTTAAAAGTGTTCTAAGCTCCATATCTCTTTCTCTTACATGTAAATTATTTTAAAGAGTTCAAAAAAGCGTGCATTCTGCTCAGGTGTTCCTATTGTAACACGAATAGCATTCATACCATACGATCCTAAATTTCTAACGATTATACCTTTTTCCATCAACTTTTGTGCAATTACCCCTGAGTTTTTACTCGCATCAAATTTTAAAACAATAAAGTTAGTATAACTCTCAATAATGCTAAATCCAAGCGCTTTCGCAAATGTTTCATAGACTTTCATCTGCTCAAAATTTTCTTTCACCGAAGCATCCACAAAGGCTTGATCACTAAGAGCCACAATCGCAGCTTTCAAAGTCAAATTTGTAATATTAAAAGGGGCACGAAGTTTCAAAAAAGTTTGAATCATCTCAGGCTGTGCAATACCGTACCCACAACGCATACCACCCAGTCCATACGCTTTCGAAAACGTTCCGGTGTAAATGGTATTTGGATATTTCGTGATCAAATCATGTGCATCAATATTTTTAGCAGGATCTTTAACGCGTCCATATTCCAAATATGCGGCATCAACGATCACCAATGTCTCTTTGTCAATCTGATCTAAAAAGGCATATACGTCTTTGGCATCCAAACATTCACCTAATGGATTATTGGGGATACACAGCACAATAATGGAAATATCTTTATTCGCTTTATAAATTTCAAGCATTTCTTTGAGATTATGTTGGTCTGAGGGCGTTCTAAGAACTTTTGCTCCTGTTTGAAGCGTATAAATCTCATACATTGCAAACGTAATTCCTGCCATCAAAACTTTGGTCTTGGCATTTGCTTTGGCATGAATTGCAATCTCAATAACTTGATCGCTTCCCGAGCCTACGATGATATTTTTATCTTGCACATGGTACTTTTGTGCCAAAGCCTCTTTGAGTTCATACATACTATCATCGGGATAGCGGTTCATATGTACAGCTTCCGCACGTACAGCTTCAATCACTTTAGGGCTGCAGCCTCTTGGATTTTCATTACTCGCGAGTTTAATCACATCTTTGGACTCAATACCATATTCTCGTACCACAAGCTCGATCGGCTTGCCCGCTTCATACGTTTTCAAATTGTCTAAAACACCGTTAAATTGCATTCTTTATCCTCCACAAATATAGCTTCCAAGCCATTTAATATCGTATCTGTCTCTGTTCTCTTCAATTACTTTTTGGACATTTTCATCATCAATGTGTCCCTCAAAATCCATATAAAAAATGGACTGAAAACCCTTTTCTTTCGTTGGGCGCGACTCAATCTTCGTAAGATTCACTTTTTGATCTTGGAAGGTTTGTAAAAATTCTACAAGACCTCCTGGTTTATCATCGGTTTTCGCCAAAATTGAGGTTTTATTATGAATCCCTTTTTTGTTTTTAAAGTCGCTCAAAATTAAAAAGCGTGTTTGATTCGCCATATTGTCTTCAATTTTTTCAAACAAAATGGGCAAATTTGATAATTTGGCAGCAATATGCGAACAAATTGCTGCAGCATCGTAATCATCACTTGCTTTTTTCGCCGCTTCTGCGGTTGATTTGGTTGGGATGAACTCTACACCTAAGAGCATGTGCTCTTCTAAAAATTTTCGGCACTGATTATAGCCTTGCGGATGCGAATAGATGCGTTTCACTTTTTTAATATCTTCGCACACGGTCGCAAATGAGTGGTGAATATCCATGTAAAGTTCTGCCACAATTTTCGAATTAAATTTGCCTAAGCAATCCAGTGTTGTTCCCACCGCACCCGCGGTATTATTTTCGACGGGAACCACACCGTATTTCGCCTCGCCATTTTCTAAAACATGAAACACTGCTTCGATGGAGCTCAGCTCAATATAACTGCCCATTGCGCCAAAACGGCTCTCTGCGGCTTGATGTGTGTAACTTCCCTCTGGTCCCATGAAGGCAATTTTCTCAGGAAACTCAAGGTTACGGCTTACGGCAAAGACTTCTAAAAAAATGGCATCAATCGCTTTAGGATTGAGGGAACCTTCATTGAGCCCTTTAAGGCGATCCAATATCTCTTTTTCACGCTCAGGTCGGTAAATGGCAGTTCCACTGGTTTGTTTGGCTTTGCCAATCTCCTTGACCTTTTCCATTCGTTCATTGAGCAGTTTTAAAATCTCATTATCGATCAAATCGATCTCTTTGCGAAATGTGTCTATCGTTTGCATATTTTACCTTTCAGATGCCCAAGCGGTGGCATACTAGGATTCAATAACTCTTTTACATGTAAACCATTTTTTAACGCATCAAAAGAGTTTTTGTCAAGAATCATACCTCTTAAAGAACTCATAAATAGGCTTTTTCCAATGCAATCACATCCTCAAAACTTTCACGTTGACGAATCAAGCGATCCTCTCCGTTTTGAAGTGCTACTTCTGCGACACGTGAACGTGTGTTGTAATTGCTACTCATCGTAAAACCATACGCTCCTGCACTTTTGACAATTAAAAGATCATCATGTTCAAGGGCGGGTAGTTCAATATTTTTTGCAAAAAAGTCACCGCTTTCACAAATAGGTCCAACCACATCACACGCAGTTGTTGATTGATTTTCTTTCCCTTCCACATCAATCGCATGGTACGCCTGATAAAGGCTTGGACGAATCAGATCATTCATCGCACCATCGATAATCACAAAGCGTTTAAATCCATTGTTTTTTTCATACAAAACACGTGTTAAGAAAAATCCACAATCACCGACTAAGTAACGCCCCGGTTCGCAGACAAGCGTCACATCAAGACCTGTGAGAGCTGCAAAAATTGACTGGGCATACTCGTAAAGGGCAATCGTCGTCTCATCGTTGTATTTGATGCCAATACCACCACCCACATCAAAAAATTTAATATCAATTTTGAGTGCTTTGAGGTTTCGTAGTAAATTTGCCAAAACCAGTGCCGCTTCTTTAAAAGGCTCCACTTCTGTTATCTGACTTCCAATGTGAAAATGAATCCCCACAGGATCAAGAGACGTACTGCTTTTCGCATGAATGTACATCCGTTTTGCACTCTCTAAATCCACGCCAAATTTATTCTCATGAAGGCCTGTTGAGATATACGGGTGTGTTTTAGGATCAATGTTAGGATTGACACGAATACTAATGCGTGCGACAACGCCCAATCTTTGAGCGATCATCTCAACACGATTCATCTCTTCTTCACTCTCTAAATTGAGCATCAAAATGTCATTTTGAAGTGCTTCTTCAATCTCATCGTCTCGTTTACCCACGCCACTAAAAATAATTTTATATTTAGGAATACCTGCCACTAAAGCGCGTTTGACTTCGCCAATAGAGACACAATCACATCCAGCACCTAAGCTTGCCATATGTTTTAAAACAGAGAGATTTGAGTTCGATTTGACGGCAAAACAGATGAGCGATTTGCGTGCTTTAAAAACCTCTTTGAGCGCAGAAAATTTTTCGGTAATTGTGTCAAAATCATACGCGTATAAAGGCGTACCATATTTTTGTGCTAATGCTTGGAATTTCGTCATTTTGAACCTTAATGGAGATAGCAATAATTCTTTATTCTATCAAAAAGTTCAACAAAAAATGATTAAATAGAGTCCCATGAAGCGTTTAATTAACGTTTGGAATAAAAATGCAGTGCTATGAAAAAGAGCAGAATGATAGGAAGTAAGATGGCAACCTCTGAAAAGATAACACCATTGGAGGCTAAACGACTGAGCAAAAACAGTCCACTCCACACCACAAGTGTGATAAATGCAAACGAAGAAGCAGCCAGTGCCATATTGAAATAGCGCCCCATCATAGGTGCTTTATAGTACAAAATAACGATCAAAAAAGGAGCAAAAAGCGGGAAAAAGAGTTGAGAAAAGAGAGTGGCTTTAATTTTACTTGTATTCACCCCTTGGTTCTCTAAAAAGAGTAATGCATCGATGCCATCGGTAATGGAAAGTGTGTATTCACTCTGATAGACATTATCCATGATTTTAGGTTTAAAATTTTCCATCATTTTTAGTTCTTGAACCGTTTCTGTGTGATATCCTGCATCATCTAAACTTTTGACCTGGGGTTTATAAACAACGTTGACATTCTCTAATACCCAATAATTTTTAACAAAGGTAGCCACCGATGCACGAATAATTTTAGTCACATCGACATGATCCACTTCAAAAATCGTAACATCATACGCGACTTGTTTAAGAGGGTCTAATTTTTTAAAGTAGACATATTGGTTGTCATTTTTGAGAAAAAGATCTTCGGAGCTTGTTGAAATACGGTTGTATTTTTTAAGATTTACACTGTACTCATATGCATATGCAAACTCTGTACAATTCAGTCCAATATAAAGAAGAGTGAGTCCCAAAGCGGTTAGAAAAAAAGGTTTGACCAAAGAGCGTTTGGAGATGCTAGATGCGTACATACAAATGAGCTCATTGGATTTAATCATGCCAAAATAGGTCACAACCATGCCAAAAACGATTGAGAGGGGGAGCACATAATTGACCGCATTCATACCTTGAAAAACAGCGTACAGTATCTGTAAGTTTGCAGAATCGGGAATATTATTGTAATTGGTAAGAAGATCAACACTGACGTAAAAGAGATCGAGAGCTATGAAAATGATGAAGAAATTTTTGAGATAATTTTTAACAATGTATTTCTCAAAAAGTTTCATACTTTATCCCCATCGCACAGTGTTTGTTTAAGGGAGTATTGTAGCGAAACTTCTTTTAAATCTTGAATGAGTAAGGCGTGAATACTTTTCTTTACATGTAAAAGAA
>Ga0302286_10000854_pt1 | contig 23784 bp, 18 predicted proteins | sample III_Fen_E2_3_FD_198765 | JGI IMG/M metagenome (GOLD analysis project Ga0302286, IMG submission 198765) | Peat permafrost microbial communities from Stordalen Mire near Abisko, Sweden - III_Fen_E2_3 | ecosystem: Environmental > Terrestrial > Soil > Wetlands > Permafrost | place: Sweden: Abisko...
GTTTTCTTTAGAATAACCTCTTCACATAACTTGGCAAATTTCGTGCTGTGATAATCGACAAGAGATTTAAGGCAACTTGCATCTTTGTCCATATGTTTATCAATATATGCAGTTGCTCCATTTGCTAAAGCAGGCTTAATTATTGGGTCATTTCCGAAATTAGTATATATAATAATTGGAATAAATTCTGTAAAGAGAGAAAACTGTTTTATTTTTATTTTTGTTCTAATCTCCTGAATTAATTCTGCCCCTTTATTGTTATCAACGCCAATTTGAAGATCACAAACGATTGCTCGTAAAGTATTGTAGTTATTCAATATAACATCTTTGACATAATCAAATATCGTTCCTTCATACATTTTTCCAATTGAATCAGAAAATTCGCTATAGTCATTATCACCTTCTCTACAAGCCGGAATAACCTTATAATGCGACGTTTGAAGTTCTTTTGCCATCATTTTAAATGTGTCTGGGTTATCCTCAAGGATTAATATTTTTTTATTTTCTTCCATAATTCATTATTTGTTTATATTTATACTTACTACAAAGTCATGATTTTCTCCATTTTTCTCATATTTATAATCACAATCAAAATAGTTATTATCTTGACAATAACTTTCTAGTGATTTTAATGTCATGCATGAATATTCTTCAACGTCTAATGATTTGATATTATTGTATTTGTATTTTTCAAATATTTTCTTCTCTTGTAAATATTCCTCCTTTTTATCAATAGGACAATTATTTCTTATTTCAATTATATTTTTGTCAATATGCAAAGTTGTAATTTTACTATTTGACATAGAGTGTTTATTGTGCATAGCATTATCTATACATTGAAAAATAAATACTCGGAGAATTTGTTTGTGAAATTTTGTACTTATTTTACAAATTTCACTTGGAAGAGTCAACGTACCTCCACCGCTCCACCTTTTTTCTTTAAACTTTTCTAATAACAACATATATCTTTTGTCTAATATTTGCTCAAGTTCAAACTCTTCAGAGTATAAACTATTTGATTTACCTATCGTAAGGTTACTAAATAACCACGTTATAGTCAAATTTGCAAATGAATGCCATGATTCATACATGTTCACAAAATCAATATCATGTTTAAGCAAATCCAAGTCAATATTTTCTTTTTGTAATTTGAAGATATGCTCTTTCATAAAATGATTATTCTCTCTATATATCTTTTCAAATTTTCTTTGACTCTCCTTTTTTTCAATCCATAAATCTATTACTTTTTCACTTATCAGATAATCAGTAATATATTTATTAAGTTCATTTTTAAGTAAAAGCAGTAATCTTCCATATTCTTTACTCTTTATTTTAAATTGAAAAATATTTTCACTCTTACCATCATTATACAAAAAGGAGATTGCTCCTAAAGGTTTACTTTTTTTCTCTGGAAGCAAGGTTTGCACATAATTATTTAAGTTCTTAACATGAAGGTCTTTTGATTTTTCAATCATTAAAAGATTTAATCTTTTAAAATCCCTCAGTTTCATCTCATTATCGGTATTATCTAATTCTCTATCAATAATCGGATATGGAAAATACTCATATTCTTTTTTGATCTGTCTAAGGATGTTTGCTGTATAATAATTATCATTTTCATTAATTATAAAATTCAATTTTTCAACATCGACTCTGAATTGTGCTAACACATAAATCCTAATACAATTTAAATTACCTATATTTCTGTCGTTTCTTAATAAAAAAAATGCAGCATCAGCATCCATAATTGAAACACAAATCTCAAGTAAAGACCCTATGTCAGTTTCAACATCTTTTTTTTGCTTGTTCTCAATTATATCTTTCAATTTCAATTTTAAATATAGAACATATAAAAGTTTCTCAACAAGCTGTATCCTATCAGGATTGTCAATATACTTCTGGAAATTTGAATAGTAATATTCGCTTTTGACTTTATCCTCAAATTCTTCTATACATCCTCGTTTCTGATTTACGCTGGATTTAAAGACATCAAATGATTTAAGTATTCCATCAGAACCATAGAAATAATTACTAAATTTTTTATCTTTGTTTAGTTCATTCTGAAAGTTTTCCAATGTTTTCCTAATTATAGTGGTATTATCATAAAAGAGCCAGACTAAAAACTCCTTATAGTCTCGTATTTTACTTTTATCATACTTGTTATCAAAGTTCATAAATAAGGAATTCTTCAATGTCGTTTCACTAATAGTGGCAAAATCAAACTTTGGCTCAGAACCTCTTCTAATTAACTCTCCTAAGAACATAGATTTTGCCTCATCGTTATGTGTGGCATTTTTTATGTAAAATTGGAATTTTGATTGAAAATTAATATTTTGACGTTCGCTCAGGCTAAAATCAAGACACTCAATATTTGTTTGACATTTCATTAATTGCATCTCAATTTCAGATACTTTATGTAATAGAGATTTTATCTCATGATCAACTTTATCAATTTCTTGCAATATTTTCTGAATACTTTCATTCGTCGGGAAGATTTCCGGAGATAAGTTTTTCCTTATATTTAGATTTACTTGCTCATCTGTCTCATATTCTTTTATTTTTTCGAAGTCAGCTTTCTGTTCTTGTTTTTGTTTTAATAATATTTGTGTCTGATTAAGGGTTAATAATAATTCTTCCTTTTCACTTTTCGTAGTATCTATTTTATGGGTAATCTGGATAATCTCATTCTCAATTTGAGGCTTGCATTTATAATATAAGTCCCATGATTTTACTATGACGTCTTTCCTAACTAAAGCATTTGATTTGAGAAAAGACAATTGTTTAAGAATTACACGTAATACACAAGTAGTATCATAGTCATATTTAGAAGATTGAAGTGTATTATCTAATTCCTTAAGTAACTTTTGGGTTCCATAAATTCGTAATTTTATATACTGTGACAATGGAGGAGCAGAAATAACTTTCAAAAAAGATATTTTATCATCGATATTATTTTCAATCCTTTCGTAGAAGGCATCTAGTACATCTTTTATTTCATCATCTTTATCTTCAATTGTAATGTTTTTATGAGCCACATTAGATATCTGATAGAATAACTCGTGTGTGATTTTCATCCGCCTAAACATACGTTCTTTTAAAATTGAATTTTGCTCAGTTGGCATATTAATGCTCTTCCCCACTTTTCCAGTAAAACTATCGAATGGGGTAACTTTTATTTTTATTCTATTCTTAGTAATAACTTCGTTACATGTTTCTAAGACAGTATTTTCTTTCAACATTTTATAGTATTTTTCTAGATCACACAAGCTACAATCCGTTTCTGGATCTTTACTTGGTGGTATAAATATGTTTAAAAATGCAAATACTTCTTTTACTCCTTTTTTTATTTCTTCATTTCTATCATACGATAATCTATTTATCAATGTTATTATACTTTCAAAATAGAAATTTTCAAAATCATCTAGTATTGATAGCATATAACTTCTTGCTTTCTTATAGGTCTCGCTTGTCAACAATGCATGATCAACAAAGTGAAACTTGACACTCTCTTTTTCTCTTTTTCTTATCTCTCTCAGATAGGAAAATTTGCTTATAATATTATTTCGCCAGTTATTAACATCTATAGTTATAATTAAAGCATTGTCATCAAAAAAGTTTCTTTTAATCAATTCGACAAAATCTGATTGAATGTTGACATTCGGAGTTATTAGTACATTTAAAACATCAGTCTTAAAAAAGCTCCTTTTGTTTACAATTTCTATCCATTTGTTGAACTCAGGCGTGTCAGTTTTTCGTACATATTTTTCAGTATCTATATAATATCGAAAATGTGATTTATGATTTTTGATATGACCAAAATGAATATTGTCTTTGAGTTCATTTAACCGCTTATATTCAAAATTATACTGTTTTTTGTCAATTTTTATTACCCTTGGATATCCAATTAGATTTTGAGAATTAAGTGAGGAATTATTTGTATCATTTACATATTCTTCGTTTTGCCATTGCATGGGAAAGAATCTCTTATCAAATTTAGAAAACCAATTATTCTGACTTTCATCTTTTGCACCTATTTCCATTGAAAACACAACCTCTTTATTCTTTAAATTTTGAAGTTCAGTTGTTATAGATTTATTTTGTATATTTATCCATTTTTGCCGGCGTTCTTCTTCTGTGATAGTCGTTCCTACTACATCACGAACAACTATTGCACAATGATTATAGATAAAATTATTTGAGTGTAGTTCTACGTCTGTTTTGCTTTCTCTTTTTACATGTAGTTTAAAAAATGCTATTATTTTATCATTGGTAGTAAGGGTTGAACCAATCGGGACTATAGTAATGTACTTATAGTTATTAGGATCAGAAATAATTTCATTCTGAATTATTTTGTTATCAAAACGCCAAATAATATTTCCGCTTTCTTCTTCATTGGCGGTAATAATTGTTGTTATAATATCACCGCCAGTATCCAACTTATATGTTGAATTTATCATTTCCTTTAATGATTTTACCAATAATTCAGAATAAGGCTTATAACCTATCAAAACAGCTTTGTGATTTTTATCAATATCAGCTAAACACTTTGATTTTATGATCTCGCATACAATGAGGTAAGCAAGACGCTCAGTAAAAAAACTACTTTGAAACATTGAATCAGCTTCATAAAAGTTTTTAATGATCAGTTTACTACCAACACGAGTATTGTTGTGACTCACAAGATATCCTATATCTTCTGATTCAATAGGGCATTTTAATATTTTGAGGACATATTGTTCAAAAAGTAATTTGCCATCATTTTCGATTTCAAATTCATAAAAATGATTGATTAAGCTGTTTTTAATCGATTTAAATTGAGAGGAAACATCGGCACTTACATACTTTATTGAGAAATAATTGAAATTTGGATATTTCAACTTAATCTCATTATTTATATATAAAAACTCATTCAATTTTTCGCCACACAAAATCTGAAATCGCATCTTTTCACTTATCAATACTACAGGTGCATTATTATTCCAAATTTTCCAATCATTATTTTGGTTATTGGAAGGAAGTAAATATATTTTAATCTTCTCACATATATCATTTAATAAATTATCATCAATATGAGTTAGAATTAAACTTTCAAATGGTAATTCTGAATGTAGTTGAATATAAGCTATTAGTCTATAAACAAATTCAGCAGTCGCATCTTTGAAATCACTGACATTAATAGCAATAGTATTATCAGTTGTTTTTTCTTTCACCAAGGTATTTATTTTCTCCCCTATCCCTTCAATATTCCTCTGTTGTTGTTCTTTACTTAATGAAATCCATGAAAAATCAGCAGTAAGAACATCCTTGAAAGAAATTTCACATATAACACGCGGTGGTTTCTTTAATAAATCATTCAATCTACTATGTTGCGGTCTAGCCTGTGTAACAGTTGAATAAACTGTTTTTTCTCCTTTGACTGGTAATATCATTTCATAGTGAGTACCACTAATATTGTCAATTGTTTTTACATCTCCGAAATTGAGTTCATTTATGTCGTTTGTATCTTTTTCAATAATACTCTCAATTCTACATTTTCCACCAGCAACATTACTTTCTACACTAAAATATCCACTATGTTTCAACACTGAATTAGCAAATGATTTTAGGCCTAAATTAGCGGCATATCTTAATTGCGGTCTATTTATCCCTGTTGTGAGAATAGAGTTTAGGTCAAAAAAATCTTTTATACTTATACCGTTTAATTCATTAATCCAATCTCCATATTTTACTGGATCATCGTTTCTTTTTTCATTTGCTTCAAACAAGTATTTATCAATTATACCTTGCTCTCCATAATCAAAAATACCTATTTCAATAAATCGTTCATCATTTTTGTATTTCTCAAAATCGGGTATTTTTATTTTTTGACTTTCTGAAATATTTTCTTTGCGATTAAAAACAAAATATGCTAATCCATACTTGCCGCCATGGAATATAATATTTTGAACTAATTCGTAAATATTATTACAATATGCATGCAATACATTTTTCAATCCTTCATATTTGATTCTTCCAATTTTATCAAAGGTCAAACCAACAGAATGAAAATATGCTTTTGTCAACCATTCTTCAAACAGAGAATGATAAGGAATATCATCACTGGGAAATTTCTTTTTATATAGTTCTTTTGTCAAACTTATCGTCGACTCTAACATATATTTAGCTTCTTCAGACAAAAGAGGTTTCTGCCCAAAGAATCCTACAAAATTTTCTTCATCTATTTTTAATAGAGGTAAATATCTACGGCTTGCTTTAAGATCTTTTTTCTCACTAAAGTTATTACTATTAGTTGTTTTTCCTTTTCCAACTAAACTGGTAACATTGTCCAATGAATAATTTCTGATCTCTCCTGTTGTTTTATCAATATACTTTACATTTATAAAATAGACGCTTCTTTTTCCAAATAAAGGCTTTTTGTCATCTATAAATCTTAGGAAATCACTACATTTAAATATATATTCATTTTGCTTATTCTTATCCAAAGAAATGCTTCCAACATCAATACCTAAGGTGATTTTATCTCTAAATTTATTCTTCAATAGAAAAAACGGTACTAAATCAGAAAAATCTTCTTTATCATCCTTTTTCAAGTATATAATACTAAATGTTGTTTTATCTTTAGTTGGTAAAGAATTAAAAAGCAGTGCTTCACCATAGGCACTGTAAGCATCCTTATCCAATGAATTATTAGCGATTGTTATTGCAGTTGTTTTAAGTTGCAACTCATTAAACACTTCCTCGACTAACGTACTTTTGTAAAACTCATCAATAAATCTATATACCAGATTCCAATTAGACCTCCTTAATTCGGGTATTGATAAAATTATTTTTTGCATAAGTTTTTAAATTTGAATTTTACAAAAACCAAAGTGTATCTTTTCCATTCAGCTACGGGTATAGACGGAAAACGAAAAATGTCAGCTACCCCTTTGCTCTTCAATTCTGCAGTATTTTCTGGTTGTGTATCTTAATAGGTATATTTTTCTTGTTACAGTTGACATACTCAACCTTTATTTTAATTCATCATTCCTCATTTTCCAATTGCCATTTTAACTTTATATTACGTCTAAGACGTAATATAAAGTTATGTCATTTATTTCTAATTTATTATCATCTATTTCGAAATCCAACTTCACAAATTCAGACAGCCTTATATCAATAGATTTATCAAGATCAATATAAAAGATTTTTCGTCCTAATTCTTGAAAATACTCAAGCTCAAATTTTACCCAATCGGAACTTAGAGAATTTTTCGATTTGACAAACAAGATATACTCAGATTGTTCAAGTCTTTTTTGAAGTATCATTTTTGTATATTCGCTTACCAAGTCTCTTTTTAGAAAATCATTATCACTTGTCCAATCACAGTACACATTATAACCAGATTTATTTAGAGATTTTATAACTTTCTTGACTTCATTCTTGTCGAATAAGCTATGAGATATGAAGAAATTATAATGTTTTTTGTTTTGTATATTGTTAGTTTCTATACGATTCCACAAATCAACGGGTGTCATATTGAAATCACAAGATTCAATCATGTATGTTTTTTTCGTTCCTTTAAAATTCTTTCTTAGTTTTACATATTTGCCTATCGATTGAACCTGTTTAAATGCCATCAAGCGTACTTGCTGATTTCTTTCTGCATCATTCAACTTAGAAAAGAATTCATTTACTGTAGGTGTGTGATATTTTTTAAGTTCATTGAAAATTTCAACTTTATTCTCTGTCGTAATGCCTTTCTGATGATAAGCTGCTATAAATGCATCTATATACAAGGGCTCAACATACTGTAATGTATCAGTATTCTTCTGAACTCTTTCATTGTATTTAATAACAGAAATCGTTTGTTTATTCGATAAGGTTTTTAAATTCTCATTTCGCTTATTTTCATTATAATGTTCACTATGTTTTGCTTTATGTCCCGAACTTAACCACAGTTTTACCTGTGGTAAGCTTTTAATATAGAGAGTTGGTTCAAGAGGTTTGTATCTTGCAGGCTTTCCTTGGCTTATTAAAAATTCATCTTTAGCCTTATAATTCCCATATCTTTCCAACATTTCATTCCATAATAAAGGATAATATTTTTGGAATTCAGAGACGATTGTTTGAGCAGAAAAGTCTTCAGGTAATATACTGCTTAAACTTTTTAATGGATGCTTTAATCGTTTGTTAAGTCTCATTAATTCTCCTGCGTATTTTCTTTTGGCAATTCCGGGCATAGTTCTAATCTCTGCGCTTACACACACAAATACTTAATTTCAATAACATAATCTATGAATTTATTCGTCTCATTGATCTACTCAAATCATATTCACAGCTGGTTCTATCTTCAAAAGCTTTTTCAATCATATACTTTAATTTATCGACTGAGAGTTTATCCCAGCCAATAACTGACACTTCAGCTTCTGATTTTAATAAATTATCAATAATCCTATCTGGCATATATGGATAACGTCTTTCATACTCTGCTCTTTCTGTAATTGTTATCCAATGTTGATATTCTGGAAAAACATTTTCTTTTTCCCCTAAATGAGATGAATGACAATTGGCACAATTAATACTTGGAAGATTAATAACTATTATTCCTGATTTTTTATTGACTACCCCATCATACATGCTTGAGTAGATCTCCCAGTCAACATGCTTTCTGTACTTCGTTTCAGTTCCAACCAAGACAATAGTCACAGTAGATTCTCTCAAGTATTCATCTCTAATGATTTCTCTGATTTGTTGATCTGTCAAATCATCAGAAATATCTCCTGTATCAACGGACCAATCGATAAATATATCATTCTCTCCTGCCCATTTAACCAACTCATTTTTATATGCTTGGTCATTGGCATGGTGGTAACTAACAAAAACTCTGTGTAGCATATTAATTATAATTGTGAATTTAATCCTTTTAAAACCAGTGCAACAATTTCAAGAACATTAGTTGAATGAAAAAGTATCTTGTTCTCTTCTTCGTCCAGACCATTATTGAGTCCCGTAATTCCATCTTTTTTAATTAAAGCAATGATTTCATCATAATCTATCGGATTTGTTTTATCTTTATGATTATAATACTCAATAAGCTCTTTATATGCAGAATCTTCCCGTATTATTTTTTTTAAAAACGAGCCATCGCCTTCTTCAATAATATCAGCAATTACTTTTGTTGCACCACCAAATCCTCCTAATAAATAAATAGGATGATTATAGTTTCTTGAAATAATAAATTCTTCGATAATACCGAGATATTTTCCTTTGAATTCACTGACACGACCACCTAAAATAATTCGAGCATTCACATTACTTTCCATTTGTTCTCTCATTTTTGTGAGGGATTTTTCCCAGAGAAAATTATTTTCAGGGGTTGTTGGGGATAAAAACTCTTGTATTTTATCTATAGGGCACTCATCCGGAGCTTCAACTATTTTCGTATCGACACGGCTATATTTTAATTCCACTTTTTGAACTTCTGTCAAATTTAAACTTATCGGCCAAGCGAAATAATTGGTAAAGTACTTTGTTGTATTATCCGATTTCTCTAATTGCCCATATTGACAAGAAAGATCTCGAAAAAGCTCTGTAAATCCTTGCGAACGTAAATCTCCTCCATAAACCAACTTTGCACCTGCAATTAAAATATGGCGTGAAATTTCAATTGTAATATCCCTGATTAAAGCATCTCCACCGCCAAATGACTGAATATCTTCTGGTTCAGAAATTGAAATAGCAATTTGTTTGTTTTTTAGATTTATTGCAGCGTCTGAAAATGCTTGAATCGGTGTTCTAAATACTATTTTATTCTTATATGATTTCAGGAAGTTTATTTCTTCTGACCCCAAAGGAGGTTCTGGATATAATACTTTTTTTGCACTTTTAATCAAGTAAAAAGATAATAGTTCAGGAGCAATAGGTAAAATTGTGTAAGGGTTACCTGTTATCTGTTTATTTATTTTATCAAGTAATTGTTCTTGATAATACTGATTAAGTGCAGTTTTTAGTAACAAATTAACTATCTCATTCCAATTGTTATCATACATTATGCGAGGCACATTTCCTAAATATGGAAAAGTGCGTTTTACAATTCCATCTATAAGATTGACAACTACGGTAGGAACTTTATTTGTTTTTCCTGATAAAGCCTCAATTCGGCACCATTCTCTTTCTGAATAGGTATTCGATTCGAGAATAATCATCAATGACTCTTTGACATTCTGTTTGATTTGTTTTTCAAAATCATATCCATCAAATATATCATTAGCATCGAAGAATGAATCTAATTTTGTGTCGGATCTTAAATAATCACGTAATTCTTTAGCCTTTAATTCACCCGTTCTGATGGGAATATCTTTCTTTGAATGACTAATGAAAAGCTTTAGTTTATTCTTTCCTTGGTTTTTTATCAAACGATTTAGGTTATCAAATATACGCAATTGAAATTCATCCCAATTATCAGCAATGGAATGTGTTTTTAATGAAATGAATTGACTCTTAGCTAATTCTTTATCAATATCAAATGCATATTTAAATAGAGCAATCGGATAAATTTTTATATTTTCATTTGCTTTAGATGAAGAAATTAAAGAATCGATATATATTCTCCAAGTGGGACAACAGTACATTGATTCATCAACAAGAAGCAAAAGAGCGGTTTTATCACTTTGTTCAAAATCAATTTCAGGTATCGGTGTATCTTGGTTCCCAGTTCTCAGAAAAACAGGTATATCGATTCCATCTGTTAAAGGTTGTTCAGGATTTCGACAAAGCAAGTGATATATATCGGTATAAACTTTTAATCCATCGCTGTATTTGCTATGAAATAAGACGTAGATTGATAATGGCATTTTAATGTGATCGCGCATATTTTTGTATTTTATAATTTCCAATCCAAATAATTATCTAATGGATGAGGTGACTTTGCATGACCCAGAATTAGGCTTCTTGATTCCATTGCAATTATATCTAAACCCTTTAATTCAGAGAGGTATTGATTTAATGTTTTTGTTCCACGTATTACCCTAACTGTTTTCAAATAAGCTTCTAAATCGGTATCTTGAATTCCTTTTAAAGTAAGAACACTAAGTTTTGTATCATCATATGAATAACCAACTTCCCAAGGTACCCACTTTGACTTTAAAGTTGAAGGTGATACAACAACTAACATATGGCTACTATTATTTATTCCTTTTCTTATGCAATCTACAACTCCTTTTGGATTGTCACTTTGCCTATTGATTTTTAAATCACAGTCATATTCATCAAAATACACATCGATATCTGCTGCAAGTAAATAATCAGCTATTTTTTTACAGATTTATTTGTCTTCTTTTTGGTAACTTAAAAAAGCACATTTTATGCCACTACTTTTTCTTGATTCTAAAAGATTAGCACATTCGTTTAGTACCCTATTAATTCCTGACATATTATAAATTGATTATCTTGATACTTAGCATGTTTTAAAAATCAGAAAATATTCTATAAAAGGCCTAATTAACGCCATGTCGATTTATTGTATTTTACCCAACTTATTGGAAAACCATTCAATCCAGTTGAAAAATTACTTTGTAACCAGTTTAAAAATCCAAGAGCTAGCTCATTAGGTTTAACTATTTTTTCCCCTTGAGTTGTATGGCAAACACTAATTAAATTACCAGGAATTTCAGGGGCTTTATCTCCGAAATAATAAAAGTGTTCAGAAATTAGTGCATTTTCCCCAAAGATGTCTTTCCTGAAGTGATCTTCATTATATACTCCATCAAAATTATTATGAGCACAATCTTCTTGAACCCAATTATTATTTGCATCCAAATGATAAAAATTATCACCAAACATAGTGGAAAGTGTACCCCCTCTCATAACTGGTCTCTTATATCTGAACCTAGGATCATTCCAATATTTATTTAAACACAATATTTCTGATACTTGCATAGCATAAATAAGTTTTAATACACATTCAAACCCAGAAGATTTTTTAAGTGACTTTGAACCTGTTCCAATTAACCAATCACCTATTTTTAAATTTCCGCTTTTTCTAATTTTAGGCTTACATACTGCTACTGTACAATACTTACCAAATGGATTAGGAGCTAAGCCAAAATCATGGTCAATCATATACGAATATATCTTCATTTAGCACCTTATTATTGGTCTATCGAAAGAATCCTTTATTATGTTTCCATCAGGGTCTTCCATTGGAAAGTTAGTTCCAGTAATTATATCCCCAATCTTATCTATTGAATTCCATCCAATAATATTTGAAGCTACTTTATCAAGATCTTTAGGTAATGCTGCAGTTTCTTTACTTCCATGAGTGTAAACTCCTATTATTCTTTTACCTTGTTCAGTAGCCTTTTTTATTTCATAATCAACCCATGCTCTTGTATGAGTCTTGGGCCCAATTAAACAGATAAATGTACTAGACCAACTTATTCTCATTCTTAGCAATCTTTCAATTACCTCATTTGATGGTTTTCGCCCATCTTTATGATTAGTACTGTCAACTGAAAAGTTTCTTACATCATAACCTTGGTCCTTTAGTCTTGTTTTTAAAGACTGTACATGTTCGTCATCTTTTCCATAATGACTAATAAATATGTTATGTGGCATATAAAACTATTTATAATTATTTTCACCGTGAATTTTATCTTTGATAGTTTCGTCATTTAGTATGTGTAATCCTATTACTGCATATCCAATAATGTCTTTTAAGGTATCATCTATGCCTTCAAAATTCGGGTTCTTGCTGTTATTCTCAACCAAACTTCTAAACCGTTTTACCTTATCCCACAAATGCACCATATTTCCATTTAAACCTAAATCAAAGCTGGCTCCGCCATAATCTTGATTCTTTTTAAGAAGGATCTCGGTAACATCATCAGTAATTTTCTTTATGCTTTCCTTATCCATAGCATTTAATTTTGAATAATTATTTTATTGAGTATCGGATTGATAAAATCCACCTTATTTTTTGTTATTCTGTGATATAATACCTTATACCAATCGTTGAAAAAATCATCATTAAAATCAATATCAATTTCACTAAAAGATATTTTAGATTCTGCGTATTCAAGCCTCTTTATTTGTTTGTCAAAATCAATTAACGACATATAATTTGTTTTATAATCAAATGATTCATCGTTGAAATCTCTGACGGCAGCCACCTTTTCAATACACTCTTTTTTGTCTGTGTAATAATGAAAGTTATTGGCTATATGATAATAATCTCCCACTTCCAATCCCAGGATTGTTGCGATATATTCTTGTATAAAAGTAAAGTTGAAGATATTCACAGCACTGGCACCCCAAAGGATATCGTTTGATCGCATATACACAGTCAGGTTCAACTTATTTGCATTTGGCTGTTTCATAAACTGTAACGAACGGGTACAAGGAAAATCCTTTGTTTGCTTAAGTTCATTGTTTATATCAAAGCTATCTTTTACCGGATCACCTATTGTAATTATGGCTTATCGGGTCTCGATATCTTTTTGAAAACATTTGACCACAAAATCTATTTGATCAATAGTGTTATTACTAAAACGATCCACATTCTCTGAGGAATAAGCAATCGAATAATCTTCAGCATTACCATTGAATTTTCTTAATCTCGGGCCATACCCTGCTCTCAAGGTTTTTTCATTATCCGAAAAGTCTTTCATTCTATATAAATACCTGCTTATCAACCCTAAATCGTTTCTTCCGCATGCCAACCACAACGATTCGGCATATGCCAACGCCACATTCCATTTTCTTTCTGGAATTGTAACTAATCTGGCTTTTGGATTTGTGATCTTAAACATAAAAGGTTCAGGCAACTCGTAACAGACTCTTCCACGTGTTTCCCTGCATATTCCCTTTTCTAATAAAAGTCGTGATGCACCCACTAAAAAGGAATTAACCCCTCCGTATTCTGCTGTAAACATATGCTTCCAATTTTATCGTTCAACTCCCATTTTGGAGGAAAAAATAATTGAATGGGTTGTGTTGATGGTTTATATTTTTGTTTGATTCTTTTATTGTCAATCATTAACTCTGGCATTTTTACCCGTAAGTATTTATCTGTCTCACAGAAGCAATTCTGAATATCAATCAAGGTTGGTTGCCGTCCAAATAAACTTTTGAATTCTGTAAAGCCATACTTGTTTTGCAAATCCTCGAAATTGTCGTGTGTATATCTAATAGCATCTTCAAAACTGTTTTTACCCAATGATTCAAAACACTTCTTTATTCCTCGAATAGCTCCAATACCTGCTTTCACAAAACTATCCTCACTAAATTCTAACACTGGAGAATAATTCATATCTATCGTATACTGATATGCCAGAAAATCACCTATGAAAGAGATTGATCGCAAAATGTAATAGACTTCTTCCATTGATTTTGCCTTGATTATTTTCTCTAACGTTCCCATATCTATTATTTCTGACTTAACCATTTGCAGCCATTTCTCATGCTTAAATTGTAAATGATTGTACTTTGAGTGTGTACCTGTCATCATGTAAGCATTGCTATAAATGGGTGTATCTGCTATTCTTTTGGAAAGCAGCGCGTTAATTTGCTGGAGTTTAAAATTGGATACAGAAATGACACCCACATTACGTTCCAGATACTCCCAGGTATCTATCTTATTAAATATCTTGAAAATAAGTATTCTTAAAAGAATATCCTTTTCGTTTAAGCCATCAAAATGATTGTAGATAACCTCTTTTATCAGATACTGACTAACCCTGTCACAAGCACGATAAACATTTGTGAATTTATTCTGCCGTAAAATCGGGTCTTTCGTATATATCTTGTTTTTTTCATCATACTTATTCCAAAAAACATTCATCCTCTCTTGAATAAAATAGAAATAGTATTTATAAACTTCCTCGTTTTCTTTTAACATGAGATTAATTAATATTTTATTTATATTTTGAATATCATATACTTGGTATATATGATATTAATTTTCTAAATCTTTGTTTACACACAAAGCGTTTCTTTCTCTTTTTTTACACTGACAACTAACATCTACGCTATTAAACATCATTTAATATATTATAAACCGCACTTTTTACAATTTCGTTTATTCATCCCCTTTGTTTCTAAAATTTTGCACATCAAACAATAAACATTGCCATCAACACCCTTTCCCCAATTTTTCAAACGCTAAAAATACATAAATTTTAAATTAGTTATTCTGTATCAATGATTTTTTATTAATAATTGAAATTCAACTGCTTCAATCTTCAAAAAAACTATTTGTCAAATTTGCTTCAAACTCTGTAAGAAACGCTAATTGAGACACTATCTTAGAACTATCCCTGAATACTCTTAAGTAATTATTTTCCTTTCCTTTTTGCTCCAAATCTGAAAAATCTTTCATATGAATTGCATCGCAGACATGACATTCTTTCCTATCTGAGATTTATAGCAACCATTATTAGAGTCAGACGCTAAAGTATTCCGCAAAGCGGACGGTGGGAAGCGGTATAGTTGACGGCGACTTTGAGAACGGACGCAGGGAAGGTGTAGATGACTGCAATGCTATTTTGTGAAGGCTCTGGAAGAGACAAACAAATAGCGCAGGAATCAAGCATTAGCAAGGACGGGCGAACTGAGCCGGAATGCCATGCCGCTTTCCACCGGAAGCGCTAGCAAGGCATGCATAAAGTGCCACTTGGATTGGCATTCATTTTGCTGTCGGGAGTGGTTGGGCTTTCATATACAAAACGCTGCGTACAGGGGAACGGACTTTATGTTGTTTTCATACCCGAAGTTCTTTTTTGACAGGCGAATGGCATAAGGGCACGGGTATTGATTCATAAAGATACCTAAGCTTTTTGAACGAACTCGCACACCGCTTTTAACCTCTATGGGAATGATATCTACGCCCTTTTGTATAACAAAATCAACTTCGGCGGTATTTTCGTTCTTCCAATACAGCAGCGGTATCAAATTTGAAACAAAAGCCTGTGCCACATAGTTTTCGGCAACAGCCCCCATGAAGGTGTTTTCTGTTTCGATAGGAGATAAAATAGCTTGAGTGGCTATGCCGGACTGCATGGTAAGCATACCAACATCTGACATATAAATTTTAAAATTATCACTTAAATCAATATGTACTTTAATTGGCATGGTACCTTGAGTGGTTTTCTGACATTTTAGAATAACTCCGGCATATTTTAACCACTCAATTGATTCTCCGAAGATAGTGGAACTTCCACCTCTCTGCACGACACGATATTGAAACTTTCGGTTCTCTTTGGCTAACTGAGCGGGAATGGATTCATAACAAGCGCGTATCTTAATGCTGGTATAGGGTTCGGCATATTTAGCCATATCGGCTATATATTCATTTAAAATTCTGTTCTGAATATCAGCTACTGCTACAAAACTATTAGTAGCTATAAACTCTTTAACTGCAGCAGGCATACCTCCGACAATCAAATAGTTATTATAAAAATCCATCGCCATGGAGTGAACATCCAAAGGTTCATTGGTCTCAAAATGCTGACGAATCAATGCGACAAAATTTTCTTTACCCAATGCCCATAAGAACTCCTCAAAGTCCATTGGGAACAGAGAAAGTTCATCAACCTTTCCGACAGGAAATGAGTATTGTTTACGATTAATAGCCACCCCAAGCAAGGAACCTGCTGCGACAATGTGATAATCGGGAGCTTGTTCGCAGAAATATTTCAAGGAGGTTAAAGCTCTTTCCGAAGCCTGTATTTCATCGAGAATGATTAATGTCTTGCCGGGAATAATCCGTTGAGAATGTGCCGATTCAAGATATTGAATAATAGGCATCGGGGTAATATCTTCCTCGAATTTTCGGGCAAGCGCCTTGTCTGTTTCAAGATTGACAATCAGGTAGTTTTCAAACTCTTGTTTGCCGAACTCTTGCAGGATATAACTCTTGCCGACCTGACGTGCTCCGTTGACAATAAGAGGTTTTCTGTCGGTTTTGTTTTTCCATTCAACCAACTTGTCGTATATTTTTCTTCTCATGGCCCTTATATTTTAATGCTACACTTGCTCCAATTCAACTGTAAATATACTTTTATCTATGGAAAAATCAAAACAAACAGATTAATTAATAGATAAAAGTAAAACAACGGGCTAAGTTTATTCGTCGCATTAGCCTTAATCACAATAAGCAAACTTTACTCCATCCGTACGACAACCCATACAGTTGATGGTCTCAGCTGTAATCTCAGGAGCGTGATTCATCTCACTCCATTTTCGGGCAGTCTCAATACGCAGCTCATTGTCATTGTTGACGGTAGCAATGTGAGCATCACAATTTTCACAATCTAAGCCTCAACAGGCAATCAAATCTTTCATATTCTTCATTCAAATCATTTTCAAAATCTCACTAACGCTAACTTCTATTTCTTGGGTAGAAGCTATTTCTTGATAACTGTCTGTTTTCATGAAGTCTCATACAATATTCCAATTTTGTTTCGTCGATAATATCTCATCTGAGATAGGTAGTTTGTAACTTGAGACTCCATTCAAAGACGATTTTAAATTGTAAGTTTCAATACCATTCTGTTCCAATATTGCCCCTAATAGAGCTCGTGCATAAGGCGTATATTGTTCTGCCAATACACAAAGTTCCTTTTGTTGCTGTTTGGGCAAGTCTTCTATAATTTTACCTAACCGTTTGACACATTCATTAGATGTGGCAGCCGGAATTTCCCGAATAAGTCTGATTGCATCCAGAATTCGCAGCAAAGGGATATTGTTCTCCGTTATGGGATTAGGTTGTAACAGAAAAGATATATTATATTCTCCTCGTTTTAAAGGACGCCGATATTTGTTTGAACCGATTACAATAGAGGACGTTATCTGAGTAGTCAATCCCATAGAAGCAAAAGCAGCCGTACCAGTTATGTAACCTAACAACTTTCCTCCTTTCTCCAGGAAATCCTTTGCAATCTCTGTTGATGCTGGTTTTAAAATACCAAACATGGTTTTGCGAGGTTTATAGTATCGACCTTTGGATATCTTCTGCAAGTCTCCCTTTGCGACAAGTCTACTGAGGGCTTTAACAAGTGTAACCTCATACTGGACATCCACATTAAAATCCTTTAATGTAAGAACGATTCCATCTGGAAAGGATCTTATCTTTTCTTTTATTTGTTCTGCTATTACCATACGTCATATTGCAAAATAACGATGCAAAAATAATCAAAAGTCATGTTTCTTACGTAGAAAACATGACTTATTTTAAAGTATTGGAAAAAAAAGACATTTATAAGTGGAAATTCAGGTAAGATACCCAACTGAAAGAAAAAAATTCACAAATCTCTGCTTCTTCGGTCATTCTGACCAAACTCTTCTAATGAAATTTTTGATTCCATTAGAAGATGCACTATTCCTTTGCAGTCTTTCCACCTGCGGGCGTTTGCCTGGGGTGCTAAACCCGTGTCCGTTGTCAATCAGGATTTTCACGATATTCTTTGCTTAAAAAGTGGTTCAAATGGGGGAGTTTTTGAAGTACTTCCACGCTGATCAGATAGATGTCTTCTATTTTTTACCTTGAGATTTTATAACAACCATTATTAGAGCTAAACGCTGAAGTATTCCGCAAAGCTGACGTTGGAAAGTGGTATGGTTGACGGCGACCTTGAGAACGGACGCAGTGAATGCGTAGATGACTGCAATGCTATTTTGTGAAGGCTCTGGAAGAGACAAACAAATAGCGCAGGAATCAAGCATTGGCAAGGACGGGCGAACTGAGCCGGGTCTTTCTCAAGAAGGGTTACAAAACCTCGCCTATATGTTTATAATTGGACGAAATAATATTGAAAACCTCATCCATACGTCCACCCAACATCATCCTTCCCATATATAAGGCCATACCTTTTATCTCGTCAAATTCCAGTTTGGGAGGCATGACAAGAGCATTCGGATCGGTTTGAATCGTAATCAATATGGGGCCTTCGTGCTGAAAGGCTTTTTTTAACGCTGATTTCACTTCACCGGGGTCACTAATGGTAATGCCCGGTATTCCCATTGCTTCGGCTATTTTAGTGAAATCAGGGTTCAGCATATCTGTTTCCAGATCAGGAATTCCGGCAACTTCCATTTCCAGTTTCACCATTCCGAGTGAACGGTTATTAAAAACAATAATTTTCACTGGCAATTTGTATTGGACAATTGTCATCAGGTCGCCCATCATCATGGACAAGCCACCATCACCACAAAACGCAATCACTTGTTTGTCCGGACAAGCCAACGCTGCGCCAATGGATTGAGGCATGGCATTTGCCATAGACCCGTGATTGAATGAACCCAGCATCTTTCGCTCACCTGTTCCGTCAATATAGCGTGCCGCCCACACACAACACATTCCTGTGTCTACTGTGAAAATAGCATCTTTGGCGGCGAGTTCATTGATTACAGAAACAACAAATTCAGGATGAATAGCATTTGATTTACCGGTATCATTTACATAGATCAGTAATTTTTTTTGGACTTCTTTATGAAACATCAGTTGTTTTGCAAGAAAAGCGGAATCCTCCTTTATTTCTATCATAGGTAAAAGTGCTTGCAGGGTATCTTTCACATCTCCGCAAAGTCCCATATCAAGTTTCGCTCTTCGTCCAAGGTTTTCAGGTTTAATGTCAATTTGTACAATTCTATTTTCCATTGGCATGAAGGGTGTATATGGAAAATCAGTGCCCAACAACACGAGCAATTCGCAATCGTGCATGCTATGATAAGCCGATGGAATCCCCAGCAATCCTGTGTTTCCCACTTCATACGGATTATCATACTGAATAGCCATTTTCCCTTTATATGAATAGGCAACCGGAGCCTTTAACTTTTCGGCCAACTGAATGATTTCATTGTGTGCCTCCGCAGCACCTATGCCGCAAAAAATGGTGATCTTTTTATACGAATTTAAAAGTTTGGCAAGTTGCATCAGTTCGTCTTCCGATGGCCTGACAATGGGTTGGTTCCTGAAAAGCGTGATTGTAGTTTCAGGTGCTTCTGCCGGAAGATTGGTAATATCGCCCGGCAATCCAAGAACAGCTACGCCTTTTTTATGCACGGCATGTTGAAGAGCTGCCTGCAACATACGCGGGAGTTGTGCCGGTGTCGTAGCGATCTGATTATAGCAACTGCAATCGTCAAAAAGCCTGAGGGTATTTGTTTCCTGAAAATAGCCTGTTCCGAATTCCTTTGTTGGAATTGTTGAGGCAATGGCTAATACAGATGCCGATGAATGGTGTGCGTCATACAAACCGTTTATAAGGTGTACATGCCCCGGGCCACTGCTGCCGGCACAACATGCCAGGCCTTTCAGATGGGCTTCCGCTCCGGCTGCGAATGCAGCTGTCTCTTCATTTCGTACATGTATCCATCTGATTTTGCCATTGCGGTGCACAGCTTCATTTAGATGATTAAGACTATCACCGGTCAATGCATATATCCTTTCTATGCCCGCTTCGACTAATGCTTCCACCAGCTGGTCCGATACATTTTTGCTCATATTTAGATGCTATATAATATATTCAAATAAGGAGTGAAGCTTTGCCGACGTTCTTTATTTCTTCTCGTCAATAGTAATTCCCAATCCTTTAGCTACTGCCGTTCCCAGGTTGTAATCTGCCTGAAAAAAAAGGCTCAGTTGCCGGTCAATAATCTCATCTTTTTTTTCTCCACAAATGCCACGCATTGAACTTACAATATTGCTTACCAGATTTTTCTTGTCTTTTTCGCTCATCACCTTGCTATACAACAGACCTGGCTGTGTGAAATGGTCACCATCGTTTTCGTTGCGATCGAACCAATCGGCAATGTTTGATTCCAAATGCATGGGTGGTTCTTTATAACTTTCGTCAACAACAATATCATCAAAACTATTGGGACGGTAATTCGGACTGGATCCTCCATTATCTCCAACCTGCATAAATCCGTCACGCTGATAATTTGAATGTCCATAAGGACATTGGTTTACAGGAATCTGCTCATAGTTCGCGCCTAAGCGATAACGCTGTGCATCCGGATAAGAGAGCAAACGTCCTTGCAGCAGTTTATCAGGCGAATAACCGATACCATCAACAACATGAGCCGGGTCAAATGCAGCCTGTTCAACATCACGAAAATAATTTTCAGGAATTTTATTCAGTTCCATGATACCCACATCAATCAATGGAAAGTCTTTATGGAACCATACTTTGGTGATATCAAACGGATTCCATTTAAATGTTTTTGCCTGCTCATCGGTCATTACCTGAATTTTCAAAGCCCACCTGGGAAAATCTTTTCTTCCGATAGATTCTACCAAATCACGTTGAGCCTGGTCAAGGTCAATGCCCTTCATTTCACTGGCTTCTTTTCCAGTGAAATTCTTTATTCCCTGCATTGTGATGAAATGGAATTTCACCCAAATCCGTTCATTGTTTTTGTTGAAAAGAGAGAACGTGTGGCTTCCAAAACCATGCATGTGCCGATAAGAGAATGGGGTTCCACGATCGCTCATCAGTATCAGTACCTGATGTAAGCTTTCGGGGTTCAAACTAAAAAAATCCCACATCATGGTAGGACTTTTACAATTTGTTTTTGGATCACGCTTTTGTGTGTGAATAAAGTGAGAAAACTTTTTTGGATCTTTGATAAAAAACACCGGCGTATTATTGCCGACTAAATCCCAGTTGCCGTCTTCGGTATAAAACTTAAGCGCAAAACCACGAGGGTCTCTTTCACTGTCGGCACCTCCTTTTTCTCCTCCCACAATAGAGAAGCGGGCAAACATTTCTGTTTGTTTGCCAATTTTAGAAAACAGTTTGGCTTTGGTGTACTGGGTTATATCATGGGTAACTGCAAAGGTGCCAAATGCTCCGGCTCCTTTTGCGTGGACAACTCTTTCCGGAATGCGTTCACGATTGAAGTGCGCCATATCTTCATGCAGAAAATAATCCTGCAGCAGAATTGGTCCGCGGTTACCAACAGACTGCGAATTGTCAAACTCAGTGTAAGGTCTGCCACTTGCCGTTGTTAATTTTTTCTTTCCCATATCAAGGGCATTTTATAAATATGCTGTTTTAAAATACTTCTTTTATGATATGCTCTTTATCTATTTTCAAATGAATCAATTGTTTTTCTATTGCGTCCATCATTGGTGGCGGTCCGCAGAGATAAACATTTTCAGTAGATTCCTTTACGTACGTTTTGAGAAATTCTTCTGTAATCCGACCATAAGCATACCCATCCACTTTTTCATCAGATAAAATGTTGATGAAATTTTTGCCTAATAAGTCTTTAAATTCCTTTTCATGAATAATATCCCCTTTCGTTTTATTGGCAAAAATGAGTTGATTATTGCCAATTTTATTCTTTGATTGAAGATATCTGAAGATGCATATAAATGGAGTTACACCGGCACCGCCTGCAATAAATACACCTTCTCCTTTATAAGCGATTGTGCCGAAAGCATCGTGCAAAATCAGTTCTTCATTTATTTTTAATTTCAGAATTTCATTAGTTACACCTTTGTGCTGTGGATATGTTTTTATTGTAAATTCAAGGAAGTCACTATCAGGAAGGCATGTAAAGGTGAAAGGCTTTTTTTTGTCTTGCCAACCTTCTTTGTTTATTGATATTTCTGTGGCTTGTCCGGGATTAAACTTGAAATCTGTTGGTTTTTCGGTAACAATTTGCAGCACATCATGCGTGATGTGCTGTATTGATTTTATTTTTACTGTAAATTGCTTCATTGCATGTAAAAATTAATTATTTGTTCGTTTCTTTGATGATTTGCCGGATATCCTTTAGTGAATCTTCTTGATTGTTTCTTCTACTTCTTTTTCACCTTCTGCGTAAAACTTTTTTTCATCTGGGGCAAGTTCGTAGAGCAATCGCAAAAACTCGCCTGCATGTACCCGTTCCTCATCGGCTATATCATTAAGAACTTCAATAGCGAGCTTGTTGTTCGTTGACTCTGCAAGCTGCATATACAACTGAGTTGCTTCATATTCTGCAGCTACCATAAAACGTATTTCCCTGATAAGCTCTGTTTCGGTGAGTTTCTTTTCTTTTGCTAACCCTGAAAAGGGTGATCCAAATTCTGGCATGGTTTTTTAGTTTTTTCGGACTCCCGTCCATTAATACTCCTACATTGTTTAAAACTGAATGTTTAGCCTCCTAAAAGTCAGTCGAATAATTTATCAGTTTTAAAGCATACAAAGGTGTAATAGAAAAGAAGAAAAACGTTACATTATTTCTTGAAAGGCTTATATCATTCACACATTATCCTGCCCAACAGGCGACTGTCTATGAATTCAAAAAATAACAAAAAAAGCCACCCGTTTAATAGCGGGCAGCTCTTTTTATATTAGAATTTGACCTGTTAAGAATTCACATTCAATCTTCTCATATCAGGTGCAAATCTCATTGGTGCGTTTTCCGGAGTTGACAACAGGCTTTCATAAGCGGCCAATTGCTCTCCTTTCAAAACGGATTTGATTTCCTGGGTCCGAGCATCCTTGAAAACAAATATTGCTTTAAAGAATATCTCTTGAGCACTTGCGTCCATAAGACCCATCCCTTGCAACTCTATACGTTGGCCATTCAACTGGGCATATTTTCTGGCGTATTTCTGACTAATGGCCAGAACCTTGTTAACTTGTTTCTTGTTCAGATCCAAACTCTTGGCCAATTGTTCTGTCTGACGGGTGGCTACTGCTTTTTCAAAAGAACTTGCACTCGGTTGGGCCATCAATGTAGTACTTGCTACCAGCAACGAAACTACTAAAAGAACTCTCATTTTTTTCATCGTCTTCTTATTTTAAA
>Ga0302286_10000855_pt1 | contig 23771 bp, 16 predicted proteins | sample III_Fen_E2_3_FD_198765 | JGI IMG/M metagenome (GOLD analysis project Ga0302286, IMG submission 198765) | Peat permafrost microbial communities from Stordalen Mire near Abisko, Sweden - III_Fen_E2_3 | ecosystem: Environmental > Terrestrial > Soil > Wetlands > Permafrost | place: Sweden: Abisko...
TGCGTCTTACTGGATCAGGGATTAAATCCTCCATTCGAGGGGTGCTTGTTCTTCGTTTTTTTAACATGGTCAAAATTATTACTTTTTTCTCAATTAATAATTAAGACACACTTTTTTGAACAGCCTCTTTCTAAGAGTTGCGTCGAGTTTGCTTTCATGAACCAAAGTGATCAATTCATCACTGCATATTACCAATTCACCGTCTAATCTATACCTGGTCGTATCCGATTTTGTGATAATCCGTATATAATCCGTACATAACCCGTATATAACCCGTACATAACCCGTATATATTTAAGTACGGATTATCTATGGATTATGAATGAATTACTTCCGGTTTTAGTCTTTTTTTACCTAAAATAGGCAAAGAGAAGGATACGAGTAAGAAGAGTGTAGGTATAGGTAGTTTTGTAGAGTCATTAATGTTCTGATTTTTGTTCTCATAAAGCAAAACTACCCATTGATTCTGTATCTAATGCTCTAAATGTATTTTGATCCAACCGATTTAAATTTTGTATTCTTTACAGTATTAAAAAAATAAATTATCAACTTTCATAGTTTTTTATTGTTTAGAGCACCGTAAAAGCGTAATTAAAAGCCTCGATGAAGTCTGTCCCTTTCCATGTTGTAAAATCAAGGCCCCCACCTAAATCGTTATAGAGCCGCTAGACTCTATTGTCCTTTTTTCAATCTACGAATGATATTTTTCATTTAGCCATAACTGATATCGTATTTTATCCACATTTTATCACGTTAGTAACCATTCTAAAGATTCTAAAACAGTTTTTAAAAGTCTGATTTGAAATAACCCCATCCTGTAATTAAACAAAGTGAGTTTGTTTTTGAATTGACAGCCACTTTATTTTTCTGTTTAATTTTTATTTCAACTCCCCATAAGAGTCAAATGCTTGTATTCATACCAAGAAAAATTCTACAAATAATTGTCTGTTTAGTTTTTAAAACACTAAAACGGGAATGTTTTCGTTGTTTTGACTAAATCGTACCAGTTTTAAAGTAGTTAATGTATCTGTTATATCAATTTTTTTTCTAATTTTGTGCATCATGAATCGATTAAGAATTGCGTTTAAGTATTTCCTCCATTTCATCACTGCAAAGAACACACATGGATTTGGAGTCCATTCACCATTTGTGTTCCATTTTACAGAATTTGTATTAAATAATAAAAGTACTTATTATATATTTTCTTCAATTGAAATATTACGTTCGCTTTTAAAAAAAGATAAACGGGTATTGGATATTACGGATTTTGGAACCGGGAAAAAGGTAAAAAAAAACATTTCAGAAATTGCACATAAATCTATTAAATCTGCAAAATATGGTCAATTGCTTTATAGATTATCTGTGTACAGTAAAACTCAGAATACATTGGAGTTCGGAACTTCGTTGGGGTTAACCACATCTTATTTAGCATCTCCATCCTCCTCCATGCTTTGTGTTAGTTTGGAAGGGTGTCAACAAGTAGCAAATATAGCTGTTGATAATTTTAAAACGCTAAATATTAAAAATATACAAATAGTTGTTGGTGACATTGATATAACACTTTTAAAAGTGTTGAATATGTTCAATCAATTGGATTTGGTTTTCATCGATGCAAATCATAAATCGGAGGCTGTTGTAAACTATTTTGAGCAGTGTTTGCAAAAAGTACATAATGATACAGTATTGGTTGTCGACGATATTTATTGGTCGAAGGATATGGAAACGGCCTGGAAAATGATTAAAGGACATTCGCGGGTCACAGCAACTATTGACTTATTCCAACTTGGAATAGTATTTTTTAATACCGACTTACAAAAAAAACACTATAAAATGCGTTTTTAAACCAAGTTGAACAGGCAATGGAAAGTATTAATTACAAAAAGTATAATGTTCGGTTATTATGAAATTATATACAAAAACAGGGGATGAAGGTCAGACTGGACTCATTGGTGGGACCAGGGTGCCAAAAAATGATGTACGAATAGAAGCATATGGTACAGTTGATGAGTTGAATTCTTTCATTGGGCTGCTTACAACCTATCCGATTCGGACTCAAGAAGTGATTTTTTTGCGGAATATTCAAAATAATTTGTTCACCATCGGATCATATCTGGCAACTGACACCTCAAAAGTCACACTTCAACAGGCATCAATTTTAAAAAGTGAAAGTATTGAGCAAATTGAAGCTGAAATTGATCGGATTGATGCTAAGTTACCGATACTGAATGCTTTTATTTTACCAGGAGGATCCCAGACAGGTGCTTTAAGTCATGTCTGCAGAACCATTGCCCGAAGGGCTGAACGGAGACTTTTTGACGTAACATCTTATTATATAGTTGATAATCAAATAATTATTTATTTAAATAGATTGTCGGATTATTTTTTTGCATTGTCACGGTATTTTACCCTTGAAAATGAAGGTGAAGAAATTTCATGGAAAACGCACGATTAATAAAAAAAATCCCTATTTTTGCACAAAATTAGAAATAAAATAAACTAAACTTATTTAACTAAAAAACGAGCTGATTATGTATTGGACATTGGAATTAGCTTCAAAAATTGAGGATGCGCCCTGGCCAGCCACAAAAGATGAATTGATAGATTATGCTATGCGCTCCGGATCCCCTCTTGAGGTTATTGAAAATTTACAAGAAATCGAGGATGAAGGAGAAATTTATGAATGTATTGAAGATATTTGGCCGGATTATCCGAGCAAAGAAGATTTCTTTTTTAACGAAGAGGAGTATTAACACAGGTTTATCTAGCCTCTGTTTTGACTTTAGATTGAAATATTTAATCAAAAGACATTCAATTCTAAGAAAAATGTTAAACAAAACAATTTTTTGATAGATTTTGAGTTTGATAAATATCACAATTGTCAAAATAGAAATTAGCATAGCTTGTGAGCGAAAAATTATCAAATATCCCTATGAAGAAAGTAGTATTAAGTATTTTATTTTTACTTATCAGCATAGGGTATGTATTTTCACAATTTGATGCGCAGTTGAGTCAGTATATGTTTCATATTTCATCATTTAATCCTGCAGCGGTAGGAGATGGTGATATGATTCAGATTACAGGACAGCATCGAATACAATGGTTGGGTATTCCAAATGCTGGAAGGACCACTGTCTTTAGCATCAATTCCCCGTTTAAAATTGGCAAGACTATGAATGGGGTAGGGTTATCCTTTATAAATGATAAAGTCGGTCAGTTTGTTACCCAATCTGCTCATTTGCAATATGCTTATAAGAAAAAATTAGGTGCTGGCGTGTTAAGCATTGGTACCGATGTCGGATTTGTAAGTTTAGGGTTTAATAATGGCGACAGCATTCAGAATCCATCACATGCAGTACCTAGTTGGGATAGCTATCATGATATTACTTCCGACAATGAGATTCCTAAAAGTGCAGTAGTCGGTATGAGTTTTGATATGAATATAGGTGCTTTTTATTCCACGCCACTCTATTATGCAGGTTTGTCGTATTCGCATTTAAATAATCCTACTGTAACCTGGGGTGATAAGTCCGAATTTAAAGAATCTGGGTCCCTCTATTTAACTGGTGGTTATAAATTTACTTTTGCGGATCCAAAATATATATTAAAACCAAGTACACTGCTTAAGACAGATTTCAGTTCAATGCAACTGGATATTTCTTCGCGGTTAGAATACGATAATAAATACTGGGGTGGGTTATCCTATAGATTACAGGATGCTGTAATTTTTTTGGCAGGTATTAACATATCAGGTGGATTATCCATAGGATATTCGTACGATCTTCCAACTTCACAGATTATTACAGTTAGCTCAGGATCACATGAAATACTGGTGATGTATAGTTTTGAATACCTGTTTGGAAAGAGAAACAGCCGATATAAGAGTATAAGGATATTATAACGATTTAATATCTCTATTATAAACAATTAAAAAAGAACACAGTTTTTATTTCAACAAATAAATTGCACTCGAATGAAAAAAAATCTGATAATTATTGCACTGACCATTCTACTTGTTGCATGCAACAAACCTGCAGGTGAGTTAACGGGTCTTGGAACCAAAGACAAATTTTTTGAACCACAACCTTACGGCATGGTATTTATCAAAAGAGGGTCTTTTATGATGGGAGCAAATGATCAGTCTGCTATCGGAGCTATCAATGACAAATCAATCAACGTAACAGTGGATGCATTCTGGATGGATGAAACCGAAATTACGAATGATAAATATAAACAATTTGTTAATTGGGTCCGTGATTCAATTGCATTGCGTCAACTTGTGATAGCAGGAAAAGATGAATTTAGGATGAAATTTAAGAATCAAACCGATGATGCAAGTCCTGAAACAGCGCGTTTGAACTGGAGGGTTAAAATTCCATGGAATTCGAAAGATGAAGATGTAAGGACAATCTTGGGTTCTTTGTATTATAAAGATGAAAATGCATTAGGGATTAAAAAGCAAATAGACCCTGCAAAACTACAATATAAATATGAATGGCTGAATTATGATCAGGCCGCTTTGCCCAAGAATAAATATAATGTAAATACCGGAGCCTATCCAAAGAATGCACGAGCCCGTGTAGATACCTCTTATGTTGAAAACGGTGTCATTATCAATAAAACCATTGAAAGAAAATTAACGACGCGTAAGGATTTGATATCAATGCATATCGTTAATGTTTATCCGGATACCATCATGTGGTTGCGCGACTTCCAGTATTCGTACAATGATCCTAAAATGCGAATGTATTTTTCACATCCGGGATTTGCAAATTATCCTGTAGTAGGAGTCACCTGGGAGCAGGCGCAGGCATTTTGTCAATGGAGAACCCAATTGTTTAACAGTGCAAATACAATTGGAGGTCAAGATTATCGTTTGCCAACCGAATCGGAATGGGAATATGCAGCAAGAGGAGGTCGTAAAATGGCATTATATCCTTGGGGCGGAAACTATGTTCGTGATAAAAAAGGATGTTTCTTAGCTAACTTCAAGCCTATGCGAGGTAGCTATACTGACGATATGGGAGCAACTACATTAAAAGTAGCATCCTATCCACCAAATGATTTTGGTTTGTTCGATATGGCTGGTAATGTGGCTGAGTGGACATCATCAGCGTATGATGTATCCAGCAGCTTATTAGTATCTGATATGAATCCCAGTTTTCAATACAATGCAAAAAATGATGATCCCGATGTGTTGAAACGAAAAGTAATCAAAGGAGGTTCGTGGAAAGACATTGCGTATTATTTGCAATGTGGTGTAAAAACCTATGAATACCAAAATGAGAGTCGACCTTATATCGGTTTCCGATGTGTACGTTCTTATAATGGGGAATAAAAAATCATTATTCCAAAAATAAAATCAAAATGAAAGAGATGGATGAGAATAAATCGAAATTTGACATCTGGTGGAATTCGCCAGAAGTAAAACAAAAACTTGCAGCAGCTTATAGTTTGGGTGCTTCTGTTGTTATTATCGGAGCCATGTTCAAGATATTACATCTTCCAGGTGCCGGGACTATGTTGGGGATTGGTATGTCGGTAGAAGCCTTTTTGTTTGCCCTAGGAATTTTTGATCAACCCCATATTGACTACGAATGGGATAAAATTTATGATTTTGAAGGAGGTTCTAAAATAGCTAATGTTGGAAATGAACCCATTTCAATTCAAAGTAAAAACCAGGTTCAAGGCCAACATGTTGAAAATGCAACTCCATCGCGTTCAGTTGGATTGAATTATTCTGAGACTATAAACGATGAGGATGTTAAAAAGTTATCGGAAGGGATTAAAAATCTAACGACTACAGCCGAACAGTTTAGCAGCTTATCAAATGTAGTCGGATCAACAGATTTATTTGTTAAAAACATTGATTGTGCTTCACAGGCCACAGGAAAATTTATTCAAAGTCAGGATGCTTTAAATTCAGCAACCGGAGTTTTATCGAGTTCTTATCAGGGAATTTCGGATGGCATGGATACTGTCGAGAAAAATACAAAACTGTATGCCATTAAAGTTGAAGATATTAACAAAAATTTGTCTGCCATAAATTCTATTTACGAAATACAATTGAAGAGTATTCAGGCACAATCAGAAGGTCTTAATCAACAGACTGAGCGTTTAAAAAATGTAAATGAGGGATTAAGTGTCATTGTTGGGGATGTTCAGAAAATGAAATCAGCTACTTCAATTGCCGCTACTGAAACTGAAAATTATAAAGCAGGTACAACTAAATTAGCGAAACAAATTGCTGATTTAAATCAGGTATATGGCAATATGCTTAATGCTTTAAGCTAAAAAAGGAATTTTTACACACTATAAATTTAAAAGAAAATTCCAATGAGTGGAGCTAAAAATTGCGCCGAAACACCCAGGCAAAAAATGATTGGTATGATGTATTTAGTGTTGACAGCTATGTTAGCATTGAATGTATCGAGCGATATTCTGAATGGGTTTACTATGGTGGATAATAGTTTACATAAAACAATTGAATCGGCAGAACTAAGAAATAAGTCATTATATGCTGATTTTCAGAATTTATCTGAACAAAATCCGGAGAAAGTGCATATTTGGTTGGAAAAAGCTAAATTAGTAAAGAAAAATTCGGATGACCTTTACAAATACATTGAGTCCTATAAAATTAACATTATAAGACTTGCTGATAAAAAAGATGCAAATGATAGTGCCTATGTTAAGCAAATAACTGCCAAGGATAACCTGGACAAGGCCGCTCAATATGGAATAACCAATGGTCATGGAAAAAAATTAAAACAAGAGATAGATAACTATCGAAAGTTCCTTGTTGATTTATCGGTTAATAATCCATCAAAACAGAAAATGTATCAATCCATTTTCGCCACAGATAAAATGAAAGATGGGAAGCGATGGGAGGAAGCATTGTTTGAGAATATGCCTTTATCTGCCGTGATTACTATTCTTACAAAATATCAAAGCGATGTAAGATCATCAGAAGCCGAAATTATACAATACCTGAAGAGTCAGACCGATGTCATGGATATTCGTGTTAATAAAATTTCTGCGATAGTTGTTACCAATACACCTTATGTTCTCCGTGGAGAAAAATTTAGTGCCCGTATTGTATTAGCAGCAGAGGATACTACTCAAATTCCTGATTATTATATCAACGGACAAAAATTGGCAAATGCGTACTATAATGTAGTGGCCAATAAGTTAGGAGTAATCTCATATAAAGGCCAAATACGATTAAAAGGGAATGATGGTAATGTAATGACCAGAGAATTTACTCAAAGTTATATTGTTGGCGAACCATCCGCTACTTTATCAAATGAAGATTTAAATGTAGTATACCGTGGAATTGATAATAATTTCAGTGTATCAGTACCAGGGGTCGCAGCTGAAAACGTTTCTGTTCGTGTAATTGGTGGATCAGCACGAAAGAATGGAGGAAGATATTTAATCCAGGCTACTAGGGATGAAGAAATAACAATCGAGGTATGGGCTAAAGTAGAAGGAAAACTTAAGAAAATGGGCGGCGGTGCTTATCGTGTGAAATATCTTCCTGATCCGAAAGCATTTATTCAACCCAATGATCCTGGCGCAAGACCGGTTCGAGGAGGATTCTTATCACCGTATGTTTTAAGAAGTTCTTCACTCATTGCCAGCTATGGAAAAGATGAATTGGTTAAAGCAAAATTCAGGGTTACTTCGTTTACGATGCTTGCCAAAGGTATATCACCGCTTCCTGTTTCAGGTTCCCGGCTATCTTCAGGATTCCTTGACAAGTTGATTAAAGGAGATATTTTAATGATTAATAATATTAAAGCTGAAGGTCCTGATAATTTACAACGGGATTTAGGTTCAATTGCTATACAACTCTAGGTTCGAAATAGACTAAATAAATAAATGATAATATGAAAAAGTATTGGATTGTCTCATTGGTTATTACCATTTCATTCTTTTATAATTATGTAAATGCTCAGGAGAAGCAGATGCCTTTTTTTGAAAAGAATGGTACAGTGTCTATACAAACTACAGCATTGAATTCATTGGCGGATACTATTTCTGTGATAAATCATAGAGCAGATGACGTAGTTTGGTCACGAATAGTGTACAGGGTGATTGATATGCGCGATAAACAAAATTATCAACTGTATTTTCCGGTACTTCCAAATGAGCAATATAAAAGTTTGTTTAGAGTCATTCTTGATGCAGCTATTAAAGATTCTCTGAAAGCATATGATAAAATTGAACGAGATATTCAACCATTATATCAATCCGTTTTACCAAAAGATAGTCTAAAAAATTATTTCCAAATCTGCGAAAAGGATACTACTAATAATACTATACGGAAGACTCCTTTGATAGTCCCTGATTCAATAACACAACAACCGATTGTGTCAAATTATGCCTATAAAGATTATGTTCGGAATCAGTTGAAATTTTTAATACAAGAAATTGTTTTTTTTGATAAACATACGTCACGTATGTATTCAAAAATAATGGCAATCGCTCCTCTGTATGCTTTGACGGAAACAAATGTCACATTGGATACTTCAGTCGATACCTGGAGTTATTTTCAAAGCTCAGTGCTCTGTTGGTTTTTATTTGATGAATTACGCCCTTATTTGGCCCGACAATATGTTATACCAAATGGTAATAATACTCAGCGTTTGACATATGATGAGTTTTTCGCCCAAAAATTCTATTCTGATTATCTTTTGGGTGATAGTAATTTAAATAACAGAATGTTATTACAATATCTTGGAGATCCAACTAAAATAAGAAAAGAACAGAAAAGGATAGAAACCGAATTATTAAACTTTGAACAAGATCTTTGGGAGTATTAATATCATTAAGCTGGATATTTATTTCCACATAATTGAATTAAAATAAAAAAAGACGGCTTATGTCGTCTTTTTTTTGTCTTATTGAAAGATTAGAAGTTTTAATAAGTATTTTTGCAACTAAAAAATTGCTGCTTTAAAATGAAAGTTAAAAACCATGAGAAATATAATTATAGCAGATAATCAGGATATCTCTAATGCGGGTTGGCATTATTTACTAAAGAATTATATCGACTTTTCGGAAATACATGATGTTTCAGAAAAGAAGGATTTACTTGCTTTATTGATTAATTATCCAACTTCTTTAGTAATTCTTGATTATACCTTGTTCGACTTTGGTAGTGCAAATGAACTCATTATTCTGGAAAGCCGGTTTGAGCACGTGGACTGGATATTGTTCTCGGATGAATTAAGTGATGAATTCCTCCGAACATTACTTTATAATACCCGTTCATTCAGTGTATTGATGAAGGATTCGACTAAAGAGGAGATAGGAAGTGCACTCAAAGAATCAAATAAAGGGTATCGTTATATTTGTAATCATGTAAGTAATTTGCTCTTAGATAATAATAAAAATTTTCAAAATCTGAATGCACGGCAGGTGTTAACTATTACCGAACAAGAAATTCTAAAGGAAATGGCATTAGGTAATACAACTAAGGAAATTGCCGCTCATAGGAGTGTAAGTGCCCATACGATCATGACACACCGGAAAAATATATTTCGCAAAATTGAAGTAAATAATGTCCACGAAGCGACTAAATACGCCATGCGTTCAGGGATAGTTGATATGGCAGAGTATTATATATAATCGAATATCGAACATTGAACGATATCGATTGACAAATTGGAAACTAATTAATGAATATAGCAACATTATTATCGGGGGGAGTGGATAGTTCCGTAGTAGTACATCTGTTAAAAGAAGCAGGGTATACACCTACATTATTTTATATTAAAATTGGGATGGATGATGATGAATTGTTGCATTGTACTTCGGAAGAAGATATTGAAATGGCAACACTTATTGCCCGAAAATATGGATGTCAGCTTGAAATTATTGATTTGCACAAAGATTATTGGGATAATGTAGTTTCGTATACTATCAACAAAGTGAAATTGGGATTAACTCCAAATCCTGATGTGATGTGTAATAAATTAATTAAGTTTGGGGTGTTTGAACAGCGGGTTGGCAAGGATTATGACAAGACAGCCACTGGGCATTATGCCAATACAATAGAAGAAAATGGTAAAGTTTATCTCGCCACAGCTAAGGATCCCGTGAAAGACCAGACAGACTTTCTGGCGCAAATTGATTCATTGCAGGTTTCGAAATTAATGTTTCCTATTGGCAATCTTATGAAAGGTGAAGTGCGAGAAATTGCCTTAAAAGCTGAACTTCCAAGTGCAAAACGTCAGGATAGCCAAGGAATTTGTTTTTTGGGGAAGGTCAATTATAATGACTTCATAAAACGATATTTAGGTGAGAAGGTTGGTCCGGTTGTAGAATTTGAAACTGGAAAGGTACTGGGAACCCATAATGGTTTTTGGTTTCATACGGTTGGCCAACGCAAAGGATTAGGTCTGTCGGGAGGACCGTGGTATGTGATTAAAAAAGATATTGAAGCAAACATTGTTTATGCTTCAAAAGGTTTTGACGTTGCAGCACAGTACGGTCACGAGTTCTCCATGCGTGATTTCCATTTTATAGCCGATAACCCTTGGGTAAATAACTCAAATGAAATAGATGTTACTTTTAAAATAAGGCATACTCCTGATTTTACCCAAGGAAAGATCACCTTATCATCTGATGGTGTCCATCTACTATCCAGTCAGAGGCTACAGGGAATTGCTCCAGGTCAATTTGGAGTTATCTATGATGCTGATTCCAAAATATGTATAGGAAGTGGGGAAATTCTGTAATTTTATGTAGAAACTTTTAAAAGGTTGATTCACGAACGGATCAACCTTTTTTTTTGTTATAGTAATTGATGAACATCTATGTCATGGGGTCTGAGTGTATTACAGGAGAATAATATTTTTTTTTGTTTATTTAGGTGATATTCATTAACACTAATTCTATACTACCATAAATAAGGTACTAAAATGCCTTATAAATGGTATTTTAGAATAGAAAAGTAATGCCTAATTTTACATCCAACAGATAGTTCTAAATTATATATTGTTATTAACTTGTATCGTAAATAATCAGTAAGTATTGATCCGATTTTTATCTGTCCATAAACTAACATTTATCTTCTAAATATGAAGCAAGCAACAGTAGATACTCTGAAAAAAAATATTTCGTTGTTAATACAAAACAATTTACCGGAATATGAATATATTCCACAACATAATAAACCTCTTCCTTCATTACTTACATTACGTGAAATAGTGGAATTGCTTCGTGCTATTATTTTTCCAGGGTATTTTGGTGAAGGAATTGTAAACCCGAATACTTTGGGATTCCATTTAGGTGTAAAATTCGAACGGTTATACAGTTTGTTGAAAGAGCAAATTCTCAATGGACTTCGTTTTAATTCTACTGATAATGAACTCGATCATTTTGAAGAGAAAGCTTCCGAAACTGCACTAACTTTTATAAATAAAATTCCTGAATTAAAAAGATTGTTATCTACTGACATTAAATCCACTTTTGATGGAGATCCCTCTGCAAATACATATGGAGAAGTAATTTTCTGTTATCCATCAATCCGGGCCGTTTTCAATCATCGTATAGCGCATGAGTTGTTGAATCTAGGTGTACCAGTGATTCCAAGGGTTATATCGGAATTAGCTCATTCTGAAACCGGGATTGATATTCATCCCGGAGCACACATAGGAGAATATTTCAGTATTGATCATGGAACTGGCGTGGTAATTGGTGAAACCTGTATTATCGGAAATCATGTCAGGTTGTATCAGGGAGTAACGTTGGGTGCAGTAAGGTTTAGGATAGATGAAAAGGGTCTTCCTCTTAAAGTACCTCGTCATCCGATACTCGAAGATAATGTAGTAGTATATGCTAATGCTAATATTCTGGGACGAATTACGATTGGCAAAGATTCGACAATTGGAGGTAATGTATGGCTTACAACAAGTGTTCCTCAAGGATCGCGTATCATTCAACAAAAAGCAATTGTAAGTTCGTTCTATGATGGCTTAGGAATTTGACTTTTCCAATGAGGTTTGAATACTTATTTGTTCTTGTAGAAGTAATTAAAGTTGAACAACCTAATTTGTTTCAGATATCTTTCCCTAATATAATTTGACGATTTTAGACTGATCATTGCTTCGTGAATTCCAATCTGTTTTTTAACTCTTTATTTTACTCCATCATAGAATAATTAATCCCATGGATTTTTTTGTTTTATTTTCAATAGTCTTTTGACCATTTAATTCTACCCATTGGGACCAGGTTCAGGAGATTATTATCACCAGGCAGGATATAAGTTTGGGTAAGCTTCCATTAAAGAAGCTAGAGATTCTGTGGTATTACCTACTTTTTTTTATATATCTCAAAAATGAAAATGTGATTACCCCTTTCATCATGTTCTTAAGAAATTTCTCAATTAACACTAAACCTTTTTTTTAGCTAATAAAATCTTTTTAAAAAATATATTGTTGTCTTCAATACCTTTTTACAGAGCCTTTTTTTTAAACTGAACGGATATTGTACATTTTAAAATTTTAGAATCTATTTGAAATTTCGTTGACTGTTGTCCCTGATTGGTTTCAAGAATCAATGACTTTATTTTCAATACCAATTTTTAATATTAGGGACTTGACAGTTTAGAGCAATAACCTTGTAAATTTCCTATGGAAATGAAAACAAATAAAATAATACCATAAATAGGGTATATAAATGCCCTGTTAATGGTATTTTGGATACTGTTTACATTAACTAATTTTGCATTGTCGAAAGAAACTTTAGTCTATTTGAGACTTTAGTATTTATACAAGTCTATAAAAAGGTATAGTATGAAAAAGGCTATTTATTTCATTTTACAAAAAGACCTATTAGGAACTCCGAAAAGGCAATTCAGTCTTCACTTCAGTCAAGACTTATCTCTGTTTTTATCAAAATTAACGTTCTCTTCTGAATCATTTTTCACTCCTTCCTCTTCTCTCCGAATGTGCTGTTGCTGTATGTTCTGCTAATTTAATTTCCCTTTTTTAGTCTTTATCCAGATAGGCAAACTGCTATATTTAATAGGGGACAAATTTAAAATCATTCTACTTTTAAAACTTTGTTGTTTCTGCAAGTCTTTTTTGACTTGGCAGAGTTACTATTATATTCATTTTTCATCAACTCAAATATGGGAATAGCTATTTTTAATGATTTAATTCTAGCTTTATTTAATAAAACAAATTCTGCTGTAATAAATAAGGTTTTCCTACCCGTACTCTTCAGTGGGACAAGATCAACATATCCATTAATTGTAAACTGGATTACTGAGTTTGCAGAAGTAAATCAAATCGTAGATATACAGCTGGCAAATAATTCTAAAATTTCATACATATTAAATTCTAATATCATTAAACAGCACCTATCAGAAGAGATTATTGTATACCAGATAATTATTCGTTCAGGTAGGTCCGTTCTAATTACTGTTGTTACTTGTAATAGCCCCAAATTGTGAAATTATAAATAGAAGGTACTTTATAAAAATATTATTGATAAGTTTTTGCTTAAATTAACAAATATATTGAAGATATGAAAGAAGATTATTTATGTCTAAGAGCAGTAACTCATTCCCAGTATAATCAGATTCTGCAAGAGAATCAACCGGGTTGTCTGAAAAATTTAAAGCGTTGAAATAAAATTAACTATTATTATAAACAAAAGCGAGCGTCCCCTTCTCTGTCGGTAAACTGATTGAGGGTGCGCCCGCTACAATTCAAAAATTGTATGGCAAAATTACCATTTATTTTTGGGAGCAACAAATTGGTCCCAAAGAATTTCCTTCGCAGATTTGGAGCCTTTTTCCTATTTGCGGTTCTTTTAATCAACTCTGCTTTTGCACAGCAAATTGAAATTCGAGGAAGAATCCTCGAAGAGGGAACAAAAGCGTCTGTTATCGGTGCTACAATTAAATTGAAAGAGAGACAAGGAGGTACCGTCTCTGATGCAAACGGTGACTTTCGATTAAATGTGAAGTCACTTCCTGTTACTTTATTTGTTACTAATCTCGGCTTTAGAAATCAGGAAATTGATGTTTATGAAGCAGAACCGATTACCATTTATCTCACCGAAGGCCAAAGCCGACTTAACGAAGTTGTTGTTACAGGTCTTGCTTCCGGTTTAAAACGTTCTAATCTGGCCAATGCGATCTCAACCATTTCTAAGGATGAGTTGACCGGGATTACACCCCCTCAAACTGTTGATCAGGCATTGTACGGAAAAATTGCAGGTGCTAGCATTCGTGCCAATAGTGGTGCCCCGGGAGGAGGAACTGCTATTCTGTTGCGTGGATTAAGTACGTTACAAGGGAATTCTCAGCCTCTTTATATTATTGATGGTGTCTATCTTAATAATAATTCCTTAGCAACCGGTAGATCTATTCTTACAGCTGCCGGTACTTCTCGTGAAGACGATGTAAGTAACCGTCTGGCAGATATAAATCCTGATGACATTGAGAAAGTTGAGGTTTTAAAAGGAGCTTCAGCTTCTGCCATTTATGGTACCCGTGCGAATGCAGGTGTAATTATTATTACTACCAAAAAAGGGAAAAGTGGCAAAACAAAAATCAGTTTCGGACAGGATATTGGTTTTGCAACCCTGCAAAAGTATATAGGAAGTGCAAGCTGGGATCAAGCAAAAATAAAAAGTACTTACCCAGCAAGTCAACAAGCCTCCGAATTGCAACGGTATGCTGCTGCTAACGGTAAAATATATGAATTTGAGAAAATTTTGTATGGAGAAACCCCGTTGTTAACAAATACGAATCTGATGGTATCGGGAGGTAATGATAAAACCACTTTTTATGTGTCAGGAGCGTATACAAATGAAGGTGGAATTATAAAAAACACAGGTTTTGAACGGTTGTCTTTGCGTGTTAATCTGGATCACAAATTCAACAAATGGATTGATTTTTCGGCTAATTCCAATTATTTAAATAGTAATTCCGATCGTGGTTTTACCGGTAATGAAAATAATTCAGGTGCTACATTAGGATATATTGCTGCTTTTCTGCCAAGTTATTACAATCCCTATCCTGTAAATGGAGTATATCCCGACAATCCTTATTCAGAAGGTGAAAATCCTCTTGCTTTAAGAGATAAAGCCATCAATAATGTAAAGATAAATCGTTTCATTCAGTCAGGTATTGCTAATTTTAAATTTATTCAAAAGAAAAATACTACTTTAAAACTCTCCTTGCAGGGCGGTGTTGACTATCTTAACCAAGCCAGTAAAGTCTATTTTCCGGATGATTTGCAATCACAGCAAAATCTGGCAAATCCAGGTGATCTGATTCTAGGTACAACCGAACAAATTAATACGAACTATCAGGGATTTCTTATTTATGGTCAGAAGGCTAATAAATTTCAGTTTACTACTCAGTTAGGAGCTGTAGGTCTTCAGTCTAAATCAAGTAGCATTTTTGTTCGGGGTCAGGGATTGGTAGCCGGTCAGCAATCTATTGCACAAGCAAGAGTTCAGTCAGTCAGTTCACAAAATACACAACTGGTAAAAGACTTTGGTACCGTGGGACAGGAAGAAGTGAATTTTAATGACCAGATAATAGGCACTGTGGGTTTACGTTTTGATAAGTCAACACTCAACGGTGATGCTAATAAATTTTATGCTTTTCCAAAGGCATCATTGGCTGTTAACCTGACAAAGTTCGATTTTTGGAAGGCAGGCTTAATCAGTCAGTTCAAACTACGTACAGCTTATGGAGAAACAGGCGGATTACCTCCTTACGGAAGTATTTACAGCTCCCTGACGCCGGTGGTTGTTGGAGGTAATTTAGGTTCTGTAATTTCTTCAACGGTGGGTAATCCTGATATTAAACCTGAACGTGCCGGCGAACTAGAATTCGGAACTGACATTGGGTTGTTTAATGATCGCTTGGTTTTTGAGGGTACGTATTACGTAAAGAATGTCTCAGACTTGATTCAAAACCTGACACTTGCATCTTCAACGGGATTAGGAATCCAAAAAGTTAATGCCGCCTCACTTCGCAACCAAGGGATTGAATTGTCCTTGTCAGCTACGCCAATTTTGAGTAAAAACTTTACGTGGAATACCCGTATTCTTTTTAATAAGAATATTTCGAAAATTACTAAACTGGATGTTCCTTCTTACACAACAGGAGTTTATGGGGTCACTTTTGGAACTTATCTTATTAAGGAAGGATATTCTCCTACTACTATTGTAGGTAAGCCGCTAACAGTTTCAGGAGATTATACGGTTTACGGAAACTCACAACCCGATTTTCAAACATCATGGTTTAATGAATTTGTCTTCTTAAAAGGGTTTAACTTATCTGCACTCTGGGATTGGAAAAAAGGTGGAAAAGTTCTTAATCTGACACTGTATAATACCGATGCCGGTGAAACAACTGCTGATTGGAACGAAAATCATACTGTCAGAGAAAATGATTTAGGTAAAACTGCTGCGCAATATGTTCAGGATGCGAGTTACCTTCGTTTGAGGGAAATAGGGTTGAATTATACCATTCCAAGAAAGATTCTTCTAGGTACTTTTGCTAAGACTGTGGAAAGAATTCGTATTGGGATATCAGCAACCAATTTGCTCACCTTTACTCCCTACAAAGGGTATGACCCTGAGGTATCAAGTTTCGGCTCTGAATCCGCAATTAATTCCGGTACCGATTTATTTCAATATCCGTCTTCGAAACGTATCTTGTTCAATTTAAAGATAGATTTATAATTATTACTGCTAAAATAGAAAAAAATGAAAACTCCAAATAAAATATCTACCTATATATTATTAGCCGGTTTATTATTCGTGTCTTCTTGCGAATTGCAAAATATCCCGGATGCAAATAATCCGTCAGTATCTAGTGTCACATCGAACGCAACGGTAGGTCAGTTGCAAAACCTTATTACTGGCCTCGAATCCCGCAGTAAAGAATATGTGGGCACGGCTTCAAATGCTTTCGGTACCTTTGGACGCGATGTCTGGTATTTCAATGGTGCCGACCCCCGGAATGTCCAATATTGGACAGGTCAGGCGGAAGCAGTCCCCAGCTCGACATTCTACGGTGTGGATGCAGCTTATACAGGCCCCTATGCGGCCATAAAACAAGCTAATGTGTTGATAAGTGCCGTTAATAACACTTCTACAATCACAGAGGCAGAAAAAAATGCGATCATTGGCTTTGCTAAAACTATCCAAGGATACCAATATCTTGTTCCTGCTAATTCATTGTACCAAAACGGTATTCGTATCGATGTAAGTGATCCGTTAAACCCGGGCCCGTTTGTGAGTTATACTGAAGCTCTTAAAGCTATAAAAGCAGTGTTGGATGAAGGTAAGACAGCACTTTCAACAGCAGGAACTACTTTCTCATTTATACTGACAAAAGGGTATTCTGATTTTAATACCCCTGCCGGATTAATTAAAGTAAACCGGGCTCTTGCAGCAAGGGTTGCAATTTATCAAAAGGACTGGCAGGGAGCATTGGATGCCCTTTCACAGTCTTTCTTTGATCTCAATGGTGATCTCAATGCTGGTCCTGCTCATGTTTACGGTGATTCACCTGACACATACAACCCTTTGTTTAATGTGTTGAATGCATCTTTCAATAGTGGTCCGGCAGTGCATCCATCCTTAATTGCAGATGCTCTCCCAGGTGATTCGAGAGTGACATCCAAATTCTTTCATCGTTCTTCTCCGTTGGTAAGTACGGCAGGAAAGGTTGCATTGTCCAGCGAATATCAGGATAAGCGATGGGCTAGCCAGACTTCACCGATAAAATATATCCGGAATGAGGAGTTAGTATTGATTTATGCCGAAGCTTCAGCACAATTAACTCATACAGCTGATGCCGTAAAGGCCATTAATGTCATTCGTACTTCTGCAAATCTAGCTCCTTATGCAGGAGCTACTGATTTAAACAGTTTAATTACTGAAATATTATTCCAACGCCGTTATTCATTGTGGTTTGAACCCGCTTCACACCGTTGGGTCGATCTTCGTCGGTATAATCGCTTAAATGAAATCCCTGTTGCTTTGGATGCAGGAGTGGTGTTTACACAATTAGCGAAACCTATCAGTGAAGTGAACTGGGATACATTTGTAAGAAAATAACTGGAAATTATGAAAAAGAACATTGTAACACTTAACTCTAAGTTTGTTATTACTTTGTTATTTTCATTGGCAATAATCGCAAATACTACATTTGCGCAACGCCATGTAAAAACAACCCCTGCCATTACTGGAAATGGCAGGGGTTTAAACAAAGAAGACTCCGCTTATATCCGTAATAATTATATTAAAATTGAGAAATTAATTCCCATGCGCGATGGCATTCACCTTTTTACGGCTGTTTATATACCCAGGGATACAACACACAAATACCCATTCCTTCTCTGCCGAACACCCTATTCAGTTGCACCCTACGGTGATACTGAATTTAAAACCTCATTAGGCCCTTCCGAATTGTTTATCCGCGAGGGTTATATTTTTGTCTATCAGGATGTAAGGGGTAAATGGGAATCGGAAGGTGAATTTGTTGATACACGACCTTTCAATCCGTATAAAAAAGGAATAAAAGAAATCGATGAGAGTACAGATGCATTTGATACAGTCGATTGGCTATTGAAGAATATAGGTCCTAATAATGGAAGAGTTGGAGTATGGGGTATTTCCTACCCTGGGTTTTATGCCACTCAAACTATCCTGAGCGAACATCCGGCAATAAAAGCAGTATCTCCGCAAGCCCCAGTTACTGATTGGTTTGTGGGGGATGATATTACCCATAATGGTGCTTTCTTTCTTGGCAATTTCTTCTTCTTTTCGAACTTCGGGCAAGTACGCCCTAACCCTACCACTAAATTTACCGAGAGATTTGATATCGGAACACAGGATGGATACCAGTTTTTCCTCAGAAATGGCACCTTCAGCGATCTGAATGATCGGTATTATAAGAATCAAGTTCCTGTCTGGCTCGATTTCATGAAACATGGGACCTATGATTCTTACTGGCGAAGCAGGTCACCTTTGCCACACTTGAAAAATGTAAAACCTGCTGTCTTGACAGTGGGAGGTTGGTTTGATGCAGAAGATTTATATGGACCATTGAAAACTTTTGAGGCCATCCATGAGAATAGTCCCGACGCTAATAACCGATTAGTGATAGGCCCCTGGTCGCATGGAGGGTTTGCCCGTGGAACAGGAAGTTCTTTTGGAAATATTGATTTTGGTTCCGAAACGTCTGTTTATTACCGTGAAAAGGTTGAGTTACCTTTCTTTAATTATTATTTAAAAGACAAAGGAAAGCTTGAGTTACCCAACGTGCTTATTTTCGAAACGGGAACTAATATATGGAAAGCATATAAGCATTGGCCTCCTGTTGAAGCCCATAATGAAAATTTTTATTTAAGTTCTGAAAGTAAGCTCTCATTTTCAGGGAGTAAAACCAATAGTATTACATTTAATGAATATGTAAGTGATCCTAAAAAGCCTGTGCCATTTACCACAGAGATACGAACGAATCCGGGAGCAGAATATATGATCGAAGACCAGCGATTCGCTGCCACCCGTCCTGATGTTTTAGTTTATACATCAGAAACATTGGGTTACAATAAAACGTTGTCAGGATCCATTGTGGCTGATTTGTTTGTGTCAACCACCGGTACCGATGCTGATTTTGTGGTGAAAGTAATTGATGTATTCCCCGATACTGCACAGAATAGTCCGGCTACAAAACCAAATATCCGGTTAAGTGAATTCCAGGAATTAATCCGGGCCGATGTCATCCGGGCTAAATTCAGGAATAGCCTCACTAATCCGGAGCCTTTAATCCCAGGCCAGGTTACAGAGGTAAAGTTTGAATTGAGGGATGTTGCCCATACATTTTTAAAAGGGCATAAAATACAGGTACAAGTACAAAGTTCCTGGTTTCCGTTGGTCGATCGTAATCCTCAACAATTTATAGATATCTATCATGCTAAAGAATCTGATTATGTGAAAGCAACCCACCGAATTTATACCTCAGGCGAGTATCAATCACATTTGGTTGTAAAAGTGATACAATAATTAAGAGTAAATATTGATTTAGAAGAGTAATGATAACTCAATTTTCTATATCTTTAGTAGCTGACAATAATTAACAACGTAAAAACAATAGATTCCTTTATATACAGGAGGTTTCGTAAAATCAACAAATGAGTACATTATTCAGAAAAAAGACTATCCTTTCACTTTTAAACGAAGCATCAGAAACTGGCAATGGCACATTAAAACGTAGATTAGGCCCTTTTGGATTAATTTCAATCGGTGTTGGAGTAATTATCGGTGCCGGGCTTTTCTCATTAACCGGAATCGCTGCAGCTAACAATACTGGTCCTGCAATCATATTATCATTTATTTTGGCTGCTATATGTTGCAGTTTCAATGCATTATGCTATGCAGAGTTTGCTTCTATGGTCCCAGTAGCCGGAAGCGCTTATACTTATTCGTATGCTAGTTTGGGTGAGCTTTTTGCCTGGATTATTGGCTGGGATTTGATTTTGGAATATTCAGTAGGTGCAGCCACTGTTGCAATAAGCTGGTCACAATATCTAGTGAAATTTCTTGGCTATTTTGAGATTCATCTACCTCCACAATTATTACTTTCACCTTTTGAAAGTATAAAAACTATGGATGGTTCGGTAATACATGGTATCATCAATTTACCTGCCATTCTGATTGTGATCCTGATAACGGTAGTAATTATCCGGGGTATTAAAACCTCTTCCATTGTTACATCGGTTTTAGTGGTTGTGAAGGTCAGTATTGTGCTAGTATTTATAGCTGTTGGATGGAATTATATCAACCCTTCAAATTATCATCCTTTCATTCCTCAGAATACAGGAACATTTGGAGAGTTTGGAATAAGTGGTATTTTCAGGGGTGCAGGAGTAATATTCTTTGTATTTATTGGTTTTGATATTGTGGCTACCATGGCACAGGAAACAAAAAATCCAAAACGCAATATGCCAATAGGCATTATTGGGTCGTTGGTTGTCTGTACCATTCTGTTTATTCTTTTCGCTTATGTCATGACCGGGTTGGCAAACTTCTCTGAATTTAAAAATAGTGCTGCTCCTGTTGCCATTGCCATTGCTAAAACTCCCTATAAGTGGCTTGTCCAATTAATTGTTTTCGCCATACTTATCGGATATATATCTGTTATCCTTGTCGATTTAATGGGGCAATCCCGTGTTTTCTTTACAATGAGCAAGGACGGCTTGTTACCTAAAATGTTCTCTGTTCTTCATCCAAAATTTCAGACTCCTTATAAATCAAACATCCTTCTTTGTGTTTTTATCTGTTTGTTTGCCGGATTTGTCCCAATCCGGGTTGTGGGCGAGATGACAAGTATAGGTACCCTGTTGGCTTTTGTGCTGGTTTGCCTGGGTGTCCTGATTTTACGGAAAACCCAACCCAATGCCCCGAGATCTTTTAAAACCCCTTTTGTTCCGGTTGTTCCTATTCTGGGAATTTTAACAAGTGTAGTTCTTATGCTTGCCTTGCCTTTGGATACCTGGATACGTCTGATTGTCTGGCTTGTAATAGGTTTAATTCTGTATTTTACTTATGGAAGGAAAAAAAGTAAGTTGGATAATCCACAAGACTAAGTCCTGGGAACAATTCTTTGTTCCATTTTACATGATTCGTTTGTTCCTTTCCCAATCCCCAAAAAACTCATCCCTGCCATAGGTCCAGTAGATGAAAATTTTATTTGAATTTTCCGGATGGCTGGAAATAGGTATGGATTCCCGGTGTTTTTTTTTAAGCGAGTCCATGGAATTCAATCTCTATTTATTCAGGGTTGATTGTGGGGTAAAGATCGGTAAACCTCATTGAACTATCAATCACCCCCCCCCTTGAAATGTCTCAATACATTGAATCCCTGATGTCCCAAATTCAGTACCTGTTCCCGGAGGGTAAATCCCAAAAAAAGAAACCATATCTGGAGAAAGTAGGCTTCCGGCTAAGTAAAACTTTCAGACCATCCTACATTCATCAGCCGTCAAAGAATTCAGTAAAAGTAAGTAAGATAATGCCTGTGTTTTGAAAATAGGAAATATTTTTTTTCTATTGCTTAAAAATGGATTCGCAGCTAACTCCAACTTAGATTTTCCGTTTTATGAAAGCGCCTTATACCATAAACAAGGTATTATATTTAACCGATTAACGGTATTTCAGCATCTCTAAATTATACCGTATTTTGTAATGTAATTCAAAATCAAGGTTTTTAAATGGAAACAACAATCAAAGAATCGATGTTGGCTTATGAAGCATTGTTTATTAGCTCTCCATGGAGTGCCGGTATGAGAATTCTTTGTTTAGTCGATATTGTTTCGAGAAAGTTGTTTCACATTGCCACTCTTACACATTCGTTACTTAATATTCCCAGCGTTTTTGAATCGAAATATATTTATTGCTTTAGATCTTCAATGCCTCAACTCGATTGCTGTTGTCAATGTAGTTTGTGAAATCAACTATAATTGGGAAAGGTTCTCAAAAAGTTTGTTCAGTCTTCATCCTGTTGGTTTCACCCGGTTTTTCTTTATAGATCAGTTCCTGTCCTGAGAATATATTTATACGTAAATATTGGAGAAACTGCGCTCTGCACTAGTTGCATGGTTTCTATATAAAAAGATAGAACAACGACTTAACTATCAGAAATATTAATCAGAGCTTGAAATTCTGTAACCTAAATGTCTTGTTATTTTGATTCCGGAAGATTCATGCGACTTCAAATTTAGCCATAAACAATGGAACAACAAATTGCAAAAAATGTATTGGAAATGATAGGTAATACGCCTATGGTTGAGCTCACCAAGCTGGATACAGGTGTATGCCGGTTATTTCTGAAGCTCGAAAATCAGAACCCGGGAGGATCCATTAAAGACCGTATTGGGGTTTCACTCATAAAGGATGCCGAAGATAGAGGGTTGTTAGAACCCGGTGGAACACTTGTTGAAGCCACAGCCGGAAATACCGGCATCGGACTGGCATTGGTTGCGCTGATGAAAGGTTATAAAATTGTATTGGTCATTCCGGATAAAATGAGTCAGGAAAAAATCAATCATCTACGGGCACTGGGTGCCGATATTGTGCTGACCCGCTCGGATGTAGGAAAGGGACATCCTCAATACTATCAGGACCTGGCACAGAAAATCGCCAACGATACCGGTGCCTTTTATGTTAATCAATTTGAGAATCCGGCTAACCCACTGGCTCATGAAACAACTACAGGTCCCGAAATATGGGAACAAATGGGACAGGATGTGGATGCAGTAGTGGTAGGTGTCGGTTCGTCTGGAACTATCACCGGATTGACCCATTTTTTCAAAAAGGTATCTGATAAAACAGAGTTTGTGCTGGCCGATCCTGCTGGTTCTGTGCTGGCGGAGTATATTAATACCGGTAAAATAACCAAAGAAGCCGGATCCTGGTTAGTTGAAGGTATCGGCGAAGATTTTATACCTGCAATAGCAGATTTTTCCCTGACTAAAAAAGCCTATACGGTTACCGATCTGGAAAGTTTTGAAACGGTACAAGAGTTGCTTAAAAAAGAAGGCCTGTTGGCAGGATCATCGTCAGGAACTTTACTCCATGCAGCCTTGACCTATTGCCAGGAACAAACGACACCTAAACGTGTGGTTACTTTTGCCTGTGACAGTGGAAACAAATACCTGTCAAAAATGTATAACGATGGCTGGATGTTTGACCAGGGATTAAAGAAAAGGCAGGTTTATGGAGAC
>Ga0302286_10000860_pt1 | contig 23724 bp, 19 predicted proteins | sample III_Fen_E2_3_FD_198765 | JGI IMG/M metagenome (GOLD analysis project Ga0302286, IMG submission 198765) | Peat permafrost microbial communities from Stordalen Mire near Abisko, Sweden - III_Fen_E2_3 | ecosystem: Environmental > Terrestrial > Soil > Wetlands > Permafrost | place: Sweden: Abisko...
TCCTGAATTGTTGGGCCTGGTACTGAGAAGTGAAATCACCAACTCTTACTTTCCAGAAAGGAGATGAATAATTTACATAAACTGTCTGATCAGGAAAGGTTTCCCGTATTTGTCGTTCAATTTTAAAAGCTTCATTCTTTGCTGTACGTTGTACGTTGCTCGAAAAAACCTGTACACGATACCCATTTGAAGTAACCTGGTCCTGAGAGCTATTCGAATGTTTTTTATTAGCAAGCAATGGTTCTATTCTCTTGTCCTGATGAATTTTCACCGTAGCATGAGTTGTTGAATCAGTTGTTGAAAGTGCTTCAAAAATATTGTTTCGTTTCGAATCCGGATTTTGTTGAGCACGTAAAAAACCTACAATAAGTAGGAGAGCTACAAAAAACGTAAAATCTTTTCTTTTCATTTCTCCGATTTTTTAGGGTGCAAAGTTATACAAATGTTGCGGTTTTTCAGACAAGTAATAGCAATTTGTTGCTTATTTGTTTTGTAAAAATCTAATAATCAATTTTTATGGCAAGAATTAATTACTTACTATTAGTTATTAATTACTTAATGCTTATCTTTGTTTTAGTTTTTATACTTATCATGACAAAAACCAAAACAGCTATCATTGTAGCCGGTGGAAAAGGTATGCGAATGCAATCAGACATTCCCAAACAATTCATTGAATTACAAGGCAAACCCATATTAATGTACACGCTCGAAGCATTTTATCAATACGATGCTTCAATTCAACTGATTCTGGTACTTCCATCAATTCAAATAATCGTATGGAAAGAACTTTGTAAAAAATATGCTTTCAACCTGACCCATCAAATTGTACCCGGTGGACAAACCCGTTACTCCTCAGTTCAAAACGGACTTAAGCTAATACAAGCTTCCGGGTTAGTGGCTGTACATGATGGTGTTCGTCCATTTGTTAGTACCGAAACAATAGGAAGGTGTTTTGACGAAGCTGAAAAATACGGAGCAGCCATTCCGGTAGTCGATTTGGTGGATAGTATCCGGCAACTAACTGAAACAGGAAGTCAATCAGTGGACAGGTCTGTCTACAAATTAGTTCAGACTCCACAGGTTTTTGACAATGAAATGCTCCAAAAAGCATATAAGCAGGACTTTTCATCACGCTTTACCGACGATGCTTCGGTAGTAGAAGCAAGTGGTGAAAAAATAAAACTCGTAGAAGGGAATCGTGAGAATATCAAAATTACCACTGGTTTTGATTTAATACTGGCCGAAACATTGATTAAATTAAATCCATTGTATCAGTAGAAATTCTATGGATTCAAACACGATCAACAAACAATGGCTTGATACGTTACGGGCAATGGCAATGCTGGGGGTAATTATCATCCATGTTTCAAGCCCGCTTGTAAAAATGGCATACGGTAAAAATATGTCATACTGGTGGATCGGGAACGTGACAGACAGCGCTGTTAGGTTTGCTGTCCCTTTGTTTTTGTTGCTTAGCGGGGCTACATTGTTAGTGAAAGTGTATAAACTAAGTGAGTTTTACAAAAGGAGATTTCTACGTGTACTGGTTCCATTCCTGTTCTGGATGATTGTCTACTGGATATATCGTTGGTTGATGCTACTGCCAAAAGAACAACCCAAAGAATTACAAGCAATTCTAAAATGGGCTATAAATTTATTTTTAAAAGAAGGTATTTCAAAGCATTTTTGGTATATTTACATGATAGTGTTTATTTATCTCTTTGTACCTTTTATGGGAAAAGGGTTACGTAAATTAAGCAACAACACAATCTTGTATCTCTTGGCAGGTTGGGTTATCCTGACTTTTATTCTTAAGTCAACGCCTTTAAATATATACAATTGGTCGGGCGAATATTTCAGTAAACTGTTGGGGTATTTTTTATACTCCGGTTATCTGGTATTGGGTTATTACCTAAGCAAACTTACAATAAACTCAATCAAAAAAAGATATTTTGCTTCCGTAGTTTTTTTAATAAGTATTATGGCTGCAGCGGTTTCTACCTACTATTTCAGCAGGACTGTCAATAAGCTTGACCTGACTGTTTACGGTTATTTATCGATTAATACAATGGTTCAATCTATTGCAATTTTCCTTTTATTTAAAGACATAGAAATCAGGAACAAGTATTTATCCGTTATTCAACACACTATCAGCGATTATAGTTATGGGATTTACCTGGTACATATTCTGGTTATCGGGATATTCTTTAATAACGGCATTTTCTGGACAATGGCGCACCCATTGATTTCGCTCCCGTTGATAACAGTCATGACCTTAGTCACCTCCTTCATTATTATATATATCATACGAAAAATACCTTTTGGCAAGTATATATCGGGTTAATTTACAATGGATTTACTAACAGACATAAAATATTTACCCGGAGTAGGTCCTAAAAAAGCAGATCTGCTCAGCAAAGAACTTGGCATCCACAATGTCGAGGATTTATTGCGTCATTATCCGTACAAGTATATAGACAGAAGCAGGTTCTATTACCTGCATGAGATTTCGGAAGACATGCCCTTTATTCAGGTAAAAGGACACATTATCCGATTCGAAAAAGTAGGTGAAGGTCACAACCTACGGTTAACAGCCATTTTTACCGACGGCCATGAAACAATAGAATTAGTATGGTTTAAAGGCGTTAAGTATATCATTGATAAATATCATACTAAAATTGAATACGTCATTTTCGGAAAGCCTACGGCCTTTAACGGACGGTTTAATATTGTTCATCCTGAAATTGAACTTGCTTCACAACTGCCTCCTCCCGAACAAATGGGGTTACAGCCTTTTTACAACACATCCGAGAAAATGAAAAGTAGCTTTCTGAATTCAAAGACTATTCAGAAAATAATTTTCCCGTTTGTACAGGGCATAAAAACAGGCATTCCCGAGACTCTTCCTGCCTATTTGTTGAAGAAATTCGGATTATTGAATCTTACCGATTCATTGGTAAATATTCATTTTCCTAAAAATGCTGATGCACTCAACAAAGCACGCCAGCGTCTTAAATTTGAGGAATTGTTTTATATACAATTAAGCATTCTCCAGCAAACCAAGTGGCGTGACCAGCATTATAAAGGTTTTGTTTTTAGTCTGATAGGACATAATTTCAATACCTTTTTCAGCAAGCATTTGCCTTTTGAATTAACAAATGCTCAAAAGCGGGTATTACGTGAGATTCGGATTGATGTAGCTTCTGGCAAACAAATGAACAGGTTGTTGCAGGGGGATGTTGGTAGCGGGAAGACGTTGGTAGCACTCATGGTCATGTTAATGGCTGTCGACAATGGTTTCCAGGCATGCATCATGGCTCCAACCGAGATTTTAGCAAACCAGCATTTTGTAAGTCTTACTGATTTTTTGGGTGACCTGGGTGTTACGGTTGCATTGCTCACTGGCTCTACCCGTCCTAAAGATCGTGTGATCCTGCATGATAAGCTCCGAAGCGGTGAGTTGAATATCCTGATCGGAACTCATGCTCTGATCGAAGATGTCGTTCAGTTCGCCAATCTGGGTATGGTGGTTATCGACGAACAACATCGTTTTGGTGTAGAACAGCGGTCTAAACTATGGAAAAAAAGTGCGTTGCTTCCACACGTCTTAGTTATGACAGCTACCCCGATACCCCGAACCCTGGCAATGACGGTTTATGGTGACCTGAGCATATCGGTAATTGATGAACTTCCTCCAGGACGTAAGCCAATTCAAACCTATCATTATTACGAAACCAAGCGGCAGGCATTAAACGGATTTATTGCAAAACAAGTTGAGGCAGGGAGGCAAATTTATATAGTATATCCTCTCATACAGGAATCCGAGAAAGTTGACTTACAGAACCTGGAATCAGGATATGCGTATATCTCTGAAACTTTCCCCCGATACAAAGTAAGCATGGTTCACGGGAAAATGAAGGCTAAAGAAAAAGAGAGTGAAATGCAGAAATTCGTCAGGGGTGAAACCCAGATAATGGTAGCAACTACTGTTATTGAAGTCGGTGTGAATGTACCCAATGCCTCGGTAATGGTCATTGAAAGTGCCCAACGTTTTGGATTGTCACAGTTGCATCAACTCCGAGGAAGGGTAGGACGTGGAGCAGAACAGTCGTTTTGTATTTTACTCACCGGATACAAATTAGCCTCTGAGACCCGGAAACGAATGGAAATTATGGTAAGGACCAACGATGGGTTTGAAATTTCCGAAGCCGATTTAAAGTTACGTGGACCCGGTGATCTGGAAGGGACACAACAAAGCGGCTTGCCTTTCGATCTCAAGATCGCCAATTTAGCCCAGGATGGTAAGATGCTCGAAATAGCCCGTAATGTTGCTATGGAAATTCTTGATAAAGATCCACAACTTCTCGAAAATGAAAATAGGGTTATGGCAAATCAATTAAAAAAAATGAAAACGAATACCTTAAATTGGGGTTCTATTAGTTAATAATATAGAACTTTCTTTGAATACAATTCTCTTTTTTTTAATTTTGGAGAGCATTACAGATTCAATGTACTTTAATTCCCCTAAAAATATGGAAAAAACACTTGTAATTATTAAACCCGGTGCGATACAAAGAGGGTTGATTGGTGAAGTGATTAAACGTTTCGAACGAAAAGGGCTGCAATTGTGTGGTATGAAAATGATGCAACTTACTGATGAAATTCTCGCTGATCATTATGCCCACCTGTTGCAACGTCCTTACTTTAAACGAATAAAAGATTCCATGATGATTACCCCGGTTATAGTTTGTTGCTGGAAAGGATTGGATGCCGTGCATATTGTTCACGAAATGGCGGGTAAAACTAATGGACGTGAGGCAGCATTCGGTACGATCAGGGGTGACTTTAGCATGAGCATCCAGGAAAATATCATTCACACTTCCGATACGGTTGATAATGCAAAAGATGAGCTTGCTCGCTTTTTTAATGACAATGAAATCTTTGAGTTCGATCATGCGGGATTGAGCTATTTGTATGCTAATGATGAAATTTAACGGTTGATTTCTTTCTGCTTTGATTAATAAATTCTTGCATACCTGAGTATGCATTTCTAAAAGTATTCTATGCCCTCTTATCTCAAACAATACCTTACAATATTTACTTTTTTGCTTCCATCTTTAGGATGTTTGTCTCAGCAAAACAATTTATCCATTTTCCCGAAAAGAGATACGGTTAACGTGTATCGTGAAATGCTGAACGATAATTCGGATGACTTAATGGAAAATCACCCTGCCGAGGATATCTATAATAATATCTGGACCAGCGACCATGTCAATCCTTATAAAGTTTCAATTGAAAGCATGCCCGATTCAGTTCGGATCGATTGTTCCAATTTTTTTGTTCCTGTTCACGGACAAATAACTTCTGAATTTGGTCCTCGTCGATTCAGGTTTCACTATGGGGTTGACCTTCGGTTGAAAGTTGGTGATTCTGTTCGTAGTGCATTCTCAGGGAAAATCCGTATCATCGATTATGAAGCCCGTGGATATGGGAATTATATTGTCATCCGCCACAATAATGGCCTTGAAACTGTATACGGGCACCTCTCAGCTGTTCTGGTTGCCATGAATCAGAATGTGAAAGCCGGTCAACTGATAGCTTTTGGAGGGAATACAGGTCATTCCACAGGTCCACATCTTCACTTCGAGACCCGTTATATCGGGAATGCATTAAATCCGACACACCTTATTGATTTCTCCACCGGGCATGTGCGTGACAGATCTTATTTAATTACAAAAAAACAATCATTCTATTATCAACATGAAGTTCATGTCGCGCAGCTGGCAAAATACTATAAAGTTCGTAAACATGATGTATTAGGTCGAATTGCAGCTCGTAACGGTACAAGTGTAAAAGCTCTCTGCAAATTAAATGGCATAAAACCTAAGACACATTTAAAGGCAGGACAACGGTTGAGAATAAGATAATTCAGATTAACTGAAACTAATCCTAAAAATAAGAGAAGCCGCTTTCATTCAGTTGAAAGCGGCTTCTCTTATGCAAATTACGTACGAAAATTAATAGCGGTAATGTTCAGGTTTGTAAGGTCCTTTAGCATCAACCCCAATATAAGCTGCCTGTTCAGGTGTCAGTACCGTAAGTTTTACGCCTAATTGCTCCAGGTGTAACCGTGCTACTTCTTCATCCAGGTATTTTGGCAAACGATAAACATCCACTGCATAATCTTTCGTGAACAACTCAATTTGTGCCAATGTCTGGTTGGTGAATGAATTGCTCATCACAAATGAAGGGTGACCGGTGGCACAACCCAGATTCACTAAACGTCCGTCTGCAAGCAATAATATACTATGACCATCAGGGAAAATGTATTTATCAACCTGAGGTTTGATGTTTACCAGTTTAACTCCCGGGTATTTCTTAAGTTTTTCGACCTGTATTTCATTGTCGAAATGACCGATATTACAAATGATAGCGCCATCTTTCATTTTTGCAATATGTTCGATACGTATGATATCTTTGTTTCCGGTGGTAGTAACATATAAGTTGCCTTCCACTAAAGCCTCTTCAATGGTGGTTACTTTAAATCCTTCCATTGAGGCCTGTAATGCACAGATTGGGTCAATTTCAGTCACAATCACACGGGCACCATAAGCTAACATGGATTTTGCGCAACCTTTTCCAACATCTCCGTATCCGCAAACAACTACTACCTTACCGGCCAACATAATGTCAGTGGCCCGCTTGATTCCATCGGCCAATGATTCACGACAACCATATAAATTATCGAATTTTGATTTCGTTACCGAATCATTTACGTTGAATGCAGGGAACAATAAGGATCCTTCTTCCAACATTTGGTACAAACGGTGAACTCCTGTTGTGGTTTCTTCAGAGACTCCGCGGATCTCAGGAATCATACGAGACCAAATGGTGCTGTCTTCCTTCAATACGTTTTTCAGAATAGCATACAACAACCGTTCATCTTCTCCACCTGCTTCTTTGTCCAGAACAGTGCCATCTTTCTCAGCTGCACCACCCACGTGAATCATCATGGTAGCATCACCACCATCATCTACAATCACATTCGGACCTTTGTGACCATCAAAAGTCAAAGCCTGAAGTGTACACCACCAGTACTCTTCCAGTGTTTCACCCTTCCAGGCAAAAACAGGAACTCCTGTAGCAGCAATAGCAGCCGCAGCATGATCCTGTGTTGAATAAATATTACAACTGCACCAGCGTACATCGGCTCCAAGTTCAACAAGGGTTTCAATAAGTACAGCCGTTTGAATGGTCATGTGAAGCGAACCCATAATGCGGGCACCTTTCAATGGCTTTTGCTGACCGTATTTTGTCCGTAATGACATTAAACCCGGCATTTCCTTTTCAGCTAACTCTAGTTCTTTCCGGCCAAAGTCTGCAAGTGACATGTCCGCTACTTTGTACGGTAACGTACTAAATAATTCTGTTGTATTCATATCGTATTTTGAGTTTTTGTATTTCCTTTTTTAGTTTTGATAACGGGAGTGCAAAGGTACAATTTTTCAGTGGAAATTTATATCTTTGTGGACAATAATTATTTAACCATGGGGTAGATGCCTCATTCCTGAGGTCATCAGTTCAAATTAAAACCTGTGCTTCCAATCGCAATACTTTACTACCATTTTAAGAAAATCAGTTATGGAAAAACTTAACATTCTATGGGCTACCGACAATAAAGATACGGTATTCAACATGTTGTCCATGTATACAACCAACTCCATTAAAAATAACTGGTGGGATGAGGTCAATGTCATTATCTGGGGAGCTTCTGCAAAACTGGTAGGACATGACAAGCAGGTCCAGACTGAAGTAATGGAGATGATGGCATGCGGAGTTCATGTGGAAGCATGTAAAGCTTGCAGCGACAATCTGGGAGTTACTGAAAAACTAATTCAGATGGGAATACATGTAAGGTATATGGGTAGCCCACTGACCGATTATCTCAAGTCGAACGATAAATTCATCACCATCTGATTCATTTCATCATGTTTGTCGATATCCATACCCATTCATTTCTTCCTTCAAACAATCTTGCAATACGAAACCTGACTTTCCCCATGGCCGGGAAAGTTTTTGCTTCGGATGAAAAAGGACTCTTTTCCGCAGGATTTCATCCCTGGTATGCCGATTCATTTTCAATGGAACTAATGGAGGAACTTACAGTCTGGACATCTGACAAGAGGTTTATAGCCATTGGTGAGTGTGGACTTGATAAGAATAGCAAGACACCCTTTGAAATACAGGTATCTGTTTTTGAACGACAAATCACCCTTTCCGAAAAAGCACAAAAACCAATGATCATTCACTGTGTAGGCTGTTTTAACGAATTATTAGCATTGAAGAAAAAGATGAACCCAAAACAAATGTGGATCATCCATGGTTTCAGGGGCAAACCTCAACTGGCCGGACAAGCATTAAATGCCGGTTGTGCACTATCCTTTGGTGAGCATTTCAATTCTGAAAGTGTACGCCTCACTCCTACCGATCGTCTATTTATTGAAACGGATGAAAGCACCATGCTGGTATCAGAAATTTATCAATCCATTTCGAAAATCAAAGATTGCACAGTCGAAGCATTAAATGCCGGCGAAAACTTACTTAAAAACCTACTGTAATATTCAAAGCACTTTTTGATTCAAATTCCTGTCTCCTTCATTTTACAAAGCTCTTTTTTTCTTGTTTCACGTGATATGTAGTGGAAGATACATACATCTACTTTAAAAAAATCAATGAAATCAGACCTTTTAGTATCAGCATCCTTTTTCAGGTAAATTACCCGTTAAAATGCTGTTCGAAGATGATAACCTGTCAACAATCGCAGTTCTTATAGTTATCGGGATGTCGGATTTTAATCCCGATGGCTATCTTTGGAAGATTATAATCCCATTCCAACGTACCTTACCATACACTCGTCCTATGTAGAATGAGGAATCGGTGAGACTTTATCGGGGGTTTCCTGGGGGTTCAGAGAGGTTTACCCCTCCTAACCCCCTCGCAACCCCCTCGCAACCCCCTCGCAACCCCCTCTGAACAGTGTACAGATAACGGAGAAATAAAGAAGTGAAATCGTTGTTTTGAGGAGTCCGAAATCCGAATTAGTGTATGCACGTATAAAATAATTAAGCTATGAATAAGACAAAATATTATTCCGGCTACTTATCAATAAAAATAATTGTCATTCAGAAATCTAAATTTTAAAAAAGGAATAAAACTTACTATATAACAAATACATCTGAATTGACTGTTAAAAGTATAATCGTTTCTCTTTATTAATTTTAAAGCAAGTCAACACGATACGTTTTTTTTGTATCTTTGTCATCCGTTTAAAATTTAACATTGAAATGAAAAAGATAATTTTCGCCTTCCTTTTTTTTGCCTTAACTTCGGCTCTTTTTGCACAAGGGTTTTCGTCTTTGCAACAACGCAAACTGACAAATGCATTAACTGCCATATCCAATTTGTATGTTGACAGCATTAATGACAAAAAACTTGTTGAAAATGCCCTGGAAGGAATATTGAAAGAATTAGACCCTCACTCACTGTATATTCCGAAAGAAGAAGTTGAACGCGTGAATGAACCGCTTGAAGGAAGCTTTGAAGGAGTTGGCATACAGTTTCAGTTGATGGAAGACACATTGTTAGTGGTCCAGACCATATCAGGCTGTCCTGCCGAAAAAGTAGGTGTATTACCCGGCGATCGAATTATTTATATTAACAATGATTTAATAGCCGGGGTAAAAATTCAGAATTCAGATATCTTCAAACGTCTGCGCGGACAAAAAGGGACCGAAGTAACTGTAAAGATATTGCGTGGCGGGAAGAAAGAATTAATGGAATTCAAAATTATCCGCGATAAAATTCCACTTTACAGCGTGGATGCCAGCTATATGATTGGCAAAGATATCGGGTATATCAAAATAAATAACTTTGGAAATTCAACGGTTCAGGAATTTGAGAAGGCTTTTAACACACTGCGTGATAAAGGAATGAAACAACTCATCCTGAGCTTGCAGGGAAATGGCGGGGGCTATTTAAACGCTGCCATTCAACTTGCTGACGAGTTCCTGACAACGAATAAACTGATCGTCTATACCCAGGGATTGAATCAACCAAAGTCGGTTGCCGAATCAACAACTACGGGAAATTTTGAAAAAGGGAAATTAATCGTATTGGTGGATGAATTTTCAGCCTCTGCAAGCGAAATTGTTTCAGGAGCATTGCAGGATTGGGACAGGGCAATCATTATTGGTCGCCGCACATTTGGAAAAGGATTGGTTCAACGCCAGTTCCCGTTGATCGATGGCTCAATGTTACGGCTTACTGTTGCCCGATATTATACACCTACGGGCCGTTGTATCCAAAAATCGTACAAAGGCGGGTATGACAAATACGAGATGGATTTGTCCGATCGCTATAAGAAAGGTGAATTCATGCATGCTGACAGCATCCACTTCCCCGATTCATTACGTTATCAAACCCTAAACCTGAAACGAACCGTTTATGGCGGCGGTGGTATCATGCCTGATATCTTTGTACCGTTTGATACAACACGGTATACCGATTATCAACGCAAAGTCATTGCAAAAGGAGTGTATAGTAAAGTATGTGTTCAATACCTTGATAAAAACCGTGCACAATTAAAGAAAAAATATTCATCGTTTGATAAATTCAAAAAGGAATTCGAAGTTGATGAAGCTTTATTGAATCAGATGACCAATGAGGCCGGAAAAGAAAAGATCAAATTTGATTCGGTCCAGTATGCTATTTCAAAACCTTTGATCAGACTTCAGTTAAAAGCACTTATTGCCCGTGATATATGGGAAATGAACGAGTATTACCAAATTATGGATGCTGAAAACGAATCGTTGCAGAAAGCTGTTGAGATTCTTCAAACTCCGGGGTCGTATGAGAAGATACTCAAATAAACCTGAAGCAGTTTAAGTTTTAAAAATAATAAGTAAAGAGTAACCGGAATTTCATTCTCTGGTTACTCTTTAGTTTATTTAGCTCACTATCCATTCAATTGTCAGTTAGTGCTTTATCCAAAATTCTATAATTCAACATCATGATATTAAACTACATATTTACAAACTGGATTGAAATAGTGGGTGCCATTCTCAGTTTAATTTATCTGTATCTTTCCATAAAACAGAAAATAAGCCTGTGGGTATTTGGTTTTCTGTCATCAGCGTTTTATATAGTAGTCTTCTTTCAGACTAAATTTTATGCCGACATGAGCCTCCAGTTTTATTACCTGGCAATCAGCGTATACGGATGGTTTGTATGGACTCATGCCAAACCCGAAACAGGGCAAGAACTCCCTGCTTCTAAAATGACAACGCGATTAATCCTTCTGCTTATTGTTTCTTCAATCATCATATATGTCATATATTATATTGTACTTGCCAGATTCACCGACTCTACCATTCCCAAGGCGGATTCATTGGTTGGAATGCTGAGTGTGATCGGTACCTGGATGCTGGCACGTAAGCTCATTGAAAACTGGTTGATATGGATAGTTGCAGATGGTATAGCAACAGGATTATTCTTTTATAAGGGATTATATCCAACGGCTATTCTATTTATTATCTATACAGCTATGGCTGTGGTGGGTTATTATCAATGGAAAAAGACTTTGATTGAGATAGAAAAACCGGTTTAACTATTGTCGTAAATAGATTTTATGAAGCGAAAAACGTTACGGATATAGTGCTGAATGTATGTATGTTAACTCATATTTAATAACTATTTATTCAGGATTAACGTTGATAAAAATAATTAATATTTCAGGAAAAACTGATATATGAGAATTGATATAGTTGTATATCAATTTTTTTCTTTAATATTACAGCCGAAAAGAATGAGCAATGAATCATTTCTTCTTCAACAAAAGACAAAAAAACTTACAAATTAATAGGATAACAATTGAGTGAAACAATCATTCCTGTGATATACAAGTCAATCAGTCAAAACTTATAAATTATTTTTCTTATACGATAAACATATACCGTTTTCACTCAACTTCATGCAACAATAGGATATTATGAAAAAACAGGTTGTTTTAAACGTAATATTTTTAGTACTATTCAAATGCCTTTCCTTTGGTCAAGGATCAGCTTACTGCGGACCATTTATAGTCAAATCACCCATTGTATGGAATGAGGAAAACAATAAAACAATTAGTGGGTTGGAAATTGCCAATCCAAAAGGGCATTGCATTAAACTTACTGACTGTTCCAACATCATAATCCAAAATTGCAAGTTAGGGCCTTCGAAGAATGAAGGGGTTTATTTATACCATTGCAAAAACATTACCATTACAAATTGTTCCATGGATTCTGTTGATTCAGGAGTTGTAGCTGACGGTTGCACAGGGATAAAAGTCATACATAATGATGTGAAAAATGTACTTGGTCCAATGCCAAGGGGACAAATGGTTCAGTTTGGGAGAGTATACGGAGGAGGTAACAGCATCAGTTACAACGTAGGGGAAAATATACAGGGACAAAGCTTTCCGGAGGATGAAATAAGTTTGTATATGTCAAACGGAACATCTGAAGACCCAATACGGGTTATTGGAAACTGGATACGAGGAGGAGGACCTTCAACATCAGGAGGAGGAATAATGACAGGGGACAAAGGAGGGTCGTATGTGCTTGTAGAAGATAATATCCTGGTAGATCCGGGACAGTATGGTATAACAATCTCCAGCGGGGAACATATTACCATTAAAAACAATAAAATATTTGGTAAAAAACAACCTTTCAGTAACGTTGGCCTGTCATCCTGGAATCAATATTCATCGGAGTGTTCTTCGAATACGATACAGGATAATGAAGTTAACTTTACTAATAAAGAAGGTGTATTAAATTGCTTGTGGAATGCCGGGAATTGCGGTGTAATCACAGGATGGAAAACTAATTTTTACAATTCAAATTTAAAACCAACTCTTCTTCCTTCAAAAATAATAGGAAGATGTCACGAAAATACCGCTAATAAAATTTCAACTGCTATTAAATAAAGATATCCAACCATATGTATATCACGCAACTTAAGTATTTAACAATAAGATTCTTCAATAATAAATTAATTACTAACTCAAAAATTAAAATTCTGAATATATCCTACTTTAAATTTCAAAAAAACACTTCAAGAAAAGCAACTATAATAAAATAAATTCAAATTCTGAATACTAATAATCTTATTGGCTCAAATCAGGTTAAATAAGACTTCTATTCATAATTGTTCCTATAGTTTCCATATTACGCACCTTTTACAAAGATGCTGTAATATAAAAAATATGCTCATAAAAAATTAAGAAGCATAAATAGTATAAATACGTCCACTCTAATTTACTAACTCTAAATATAATTCATATTGATCATACTTTAAAATTTCAAATCAACATTTAATGGAAGATACAGGAATTAAATAATAGCAAATTTTGAATACTAATAATCTTACTCGCTCAAATCAGGCTTAATAAGACTTTTATTCATAATACTTCCTGCACTTTCAATATTACGCACCTTTTACAAAGATGTCGCAGTATTACACATATGCTCAAACCAATAGAACCTGAACTTCCCGATCTGTTGTTTTTAGAGCACTGGAAATACTTTTCATCTCTTCAAAAACAGTATATCCCTGTCATTGATTCATCAAATCAGGATGAAAGTTTATCTATACAAATGTATTGAGTTTGGAATCATTCCAGTTACATAATTACGAAAATAATTTACATGATTCACACATCTCGATATAGACTATATGGCGGAAATAGAAAATTTATTCAATACCAATAAACTCATAATAGAAACAATATAAATTCATTTTAGTTCATTCAGGGTTTAAAATTCAAGCCCGACACCTGTAAATAATTTGAAAAGCAAAAAACTATTTATAGAGTTTTATCAAGCTATTCAACACCGATTATTTTCGATTACTTACTTAATAAAATCTCATTGCTAACACTTAAGCAATGAGACAAACACAAAAACATCATGAAAAAAACAGCAAAATTAATCCTATTACCAATCATACTTTTATTTCTATTCCACGGTTTTTCTTACGGTCAGGGATCAACTTACGGCGGACCTTATACAGATTCACAACCTATAGTACTTGACGGTGTAAGCAACAAGACCATTGATATGCTTAAAATCACCAATTCATCCGGTCATTGCATCAAACTATCCAATTGTTCCAACATCACTATTCAGAATTGCAAATTGGGACCTTCGAAAGGTGAAGGAGTTTTCTTATCGAATTGCACGAACATCACAGTTACCAATTGCTCCATGGAGTCAGTTGAAAGTGGAGTTGTTGCAGATGTAGGCAGTGGTATTAAAGTGACACACAATGATGTAAAAAATGTACAGGGTCCAATGCCTCGCGGACAAATGGTGCAGTTTGGGAATGTTTCAGGAGGAGGCAACAGCATAAGCTATAATGTAGTAGAGAACATAGCCGGACAGAGTTATCCGGAAGATGAGATCAGCTTATTTATGTCGAATGGAACCGCACAGGATCCGATACAGGTTGTTGGAAACTGGATACGTGGTGGAGGTCCATCAACTTCAGGCGGTGGAATCATGACCGGCGATGAAGGAGGCTCGTATGTACTTGTACAGGACAACATCCTGGTTAATCCCGGGCAATATGGTATTACCATTTCAAGTGGAACGCATATTACGATCAATAACAACAAGATCTATTCTGATAAGCTGCCATTCAGCAACATTGGCCTCTCTGCTTACAAACAATATTCCATAGAAACATCATCAAATACAATTTCGAATAACCAGGTGAATTACACAAATAAAGATGGCGTGCTGAATAATATGTGGAATGCAGGGAATTGCGGAGTCATTACAGGGTGGGATACAAACACCTATAATTCGAACATGAATGCGTCTATTCTACCCGCACAAATAATCGGAAGAGCTAAGGCTGATACGATTCAAACTCCGAAACAAGATACAATTCCGGTAGTAAAGCCCAAACCGGTTGATGTCAATCTGAAGATTTATCCAAATCCGAGCTATAGTCAATCCATTGGTGTGACAGCACCAACCCCGAACAATGAGAAAATCATCATTTACGATTTAAAGGGTCAAGTAATGATTCAGCAATCCATAAACAATAGTAAAACTGAAATTAATTCAGGTAGTCTTCCGGTAGGGGTGTATATTATTAAAATCTTCAATAATGATGCCGTAGTCGATATCCGGAAGATTATTGTTGGCAAAAAATAATCCGTTAAAAGTCCTTCTAATCGCCAAAAGTTAGAAAATCAGTATGAAAAAACTCATTATCTTAAATCTGGTATCGATTTTTATTATTCACAGTGTCTCCTATGGTCAGGGATCAACGTACACGGGACAGTATGTGAGTTCTTCACCCATTAAATGGGATGGCATAAACAATCAGAATATAAGCAAATTGAAAATAATAAATCCCTTTGGACATTGCATTTCGCTTTGTAATTGTTCAAATATAACAATCCAGAATTGCAAATTAGGGCCATCGTTGAATGAAGGGGTATATTTGTATAATTGTACAAATATCACAATTACAAATTGCTCCATGGATTCAATTGATTCAGGAGTTGTTGCCGATGGTTGTACTGGTATAAAAGTTACTCATAATGACGTAAAGGATGTACAAGGACCTATGCCCCGCGGGCAAATGGTTCAGTTTGGAAACGTGTCCGGTAGTGGAAACAGCATAAGTTATAATGTAGTAGAAAACATTAACGGTCAGAGTTTTCCTGAAGATGCCATCAGCCTGTACATGTCAAAGGGTACAGCCGCTGATCCGATTCAGGTTGTAGGTAACTGGATTCGTGGTGGAGGGCCTTCTACTTCAGGAGGAGGTATTATGACAGGTGATGAAGGTGGATCATATATTCTGGTACAGGATAATATTCTGGTTAATCCGGGTCAATATGGCATCACGATATCTAGTGGCGATCATATTACCATTAAGAACAACAAGATCTATTCAGATAAAGAACCTTTCAGTAATATCGGCCTTTCAGCTTACAGGCAGTATGACATCGTTACTACGGCAAATACTATTATGAATAATGAAGTGAATTTCACAAATAAAGACGGAGATTTAAATTGTCTTTGGAATGCCGGCAATTGTGGGGATATAGCAGGTTGGGAAACAAATATGCATAATACAAATTTAAATGCAAATATTCTACCGGCAAAAATAATTGGGAGAGCACAGGGATCGGTTACAGAGACTGATATTATACCGGTAGAAAGTACTATAAAAATATATCCCAATCCGGCATCCGATCATCTAACAATAGAGACTTCGTTAGATGTTAAGAATGGGATCGTAGAGATTTACAATATTAATGGTCAAAAGATGTCGGAACAAACTATCACTGAAAATAATACCGGTATAAATACAAGTAACCTTTCTTCGGCAGTTTATATTTTTAAAATTTTATCAAATAATAAAACAATTGATGTAAGGAAAATATCAATAGTGAGAAATTAGGGATATACACGAAACAGGAAATCATGCAAAATGGAATGCAGGATTCTCTACCCACTAAGAAAAAAAACTCTCTCATTCACTCTCTTTAAAGGAGAGGGAATAAGAGAGTTTTCATTTATCAGTTGTATTTAAAATTATATGGCATTATTTTATACAACTTATTATCTGATGCTTATCCTGCATTTTTCAATGCATTCTTTCCGAAAAAAGTCATGAATATAATTCGTATGTCCCACCAGAAAGTCCAGTTATCCAGATATATCATATCATATTCAACCCTTTTTTCCATTTTCCAAAGTTCATCTGTTTCACCCCTGTATCCATTAACCTGCGCCCAGCCGGTAATGCCAGGTTTAATATAATGGCGTACCCTGTAATATTCTATTAATGCCGAATACTGCTCAGTATGTTTCAACATGTGTGGACGGGGCCCTACTACCGACATCTGACCGAATAAAACATTAAAAAACTGAGGGAATTCGTCTAAGTTGGATTTCCGAAGAAAACGACCAATAGTTGTTATCCTGCTATCACCTGCAGAAGCCTGTTTTAAATCTGAATCTTTATTCATAGTCATACTTCTAAACTTCAGACACGTGAACGTTTTATTATTTATGCCGGTACGGCTCTGACGAAAAAACACAGGTCCCCTGGAACTTAGCTTAATCAACAGACAGAGTATGGGAAAAAGCCAGCTTATAATAAATAATATAACCATTGAAGAAAAGAATATATCAAAAATTCTTTTAAAAAAACGGGCCTGAACACTATCCAACGGTATTTCCTGCGGATTGAATACAGCTAATGACCCAACCGATTCCATATTCATACTTGTTTTGAACCAGTATTGATTTTCCGGAACAAAACGCAACCTCACACCTATCTTGTTACAAGTTGCAAGTAATTCTTTGCTCTTTTTTAGATCATTAAATGCTGAATGTGTGACAAAAAGAAAGTCTATTTGATGTTCTGTAACTAATGGCACCAATTCATCCATTTGACCTACAACGTCCTTATCTTCTTCCGGTTTTTCAGATACATATCCCACAAATTCATATCCAAGCATGGGATTATTATTTAATAAATGACGTAAAAAAACACTCATATCGTTTAAACCAACTATTAAAACTCTATGAATAAAATAACCCCTTGCGCGTCTGATTTTCAAATAACTGTATAAAGAATAATAATAAATCACTTCTCCAACATAGAAAAGAACCAAACATTCAACTATAAATACATTCGAGAAAACTCCGGGTAAAAATAAATGAGCTGATATAAATGAGATCACACTGAAAATAAAAATGCGATTGGATATACGCCTTACCCTGTTTGAAAAGTCATCGTGCAAATAGAGATTCTTTACTGAAAATACAGAATATGTAATAACATACGACATATTAGACAACAAGAGAAATAAACTTTTTTCAGGAATATTTGAATACCTTAAAAATGGGCTCATTGAATACATAAAGAAAATTGCGATATTCAGAATGATCAAATCAAAAGCCAGGTACAAAAATTTGAGTTCGGTTTCGTTCGATTCCATAATAATAATCTTTTAAATGTCTAAAAATATAATTTAAAATTAGAATAAGGTTGAATGATTATCATTATATAGTTTTGACTAATTTATAAAATATCTGATTTTAAGTCATAACTATATGTTATCATGATTCCATTTTGATTAAATTGACGAATATTTAGATCGGTAATTCATTGCATCATTATTTCAGAGGCCAATTTTCTCCTTCAATATGTAACCGATAAATTTCGCGTTACCAATCAGGTATCTACGCCACATACGACGGGGTTCCTTAATTAAGCGATATGACCACTCCATACCAACAAGTATCATCCAGTTTGGCGCACGTTTTACGGTACCTGCATAAAAATCAAACACAGCACCTATACAGCACACATGGCCTGCTTTCAATTGACCATATTGTTGATATGCCCACTTTTCCTGTTTTGGGGCAGTCATGCCTACAAAAAGCACATCAGGCTCTACTTCATTTACCATGTCAATCATCAATTTGCTTTCTTCCGCACTGAATTCTGATTTATAAGGAGGTGAGTAAGTATAAACCTGAACATTTGGATATTCTATTGAAGCTCTATTTCGTATTTTTTTTAATGTCTCCTCTGAGCTTCCTAAAAAGAAACATTTACCGCTTATAGCATTTACCCGTTTCATTTCATAAAAAAACAAATCAGCACCGGCGATCTTCTGCAATTTTTCACCGGTCAATAAACGCATGGCCCATACAACACTTATTCCATCAGGTAAAAGGATATCACTATTTTGAAGAGCATTGTCAAAATCAACATCTTTTTGCACAGTATTAAACGAATGTGCATTCATTGTACTTATAAGGACCTTAGGTTGATCTATTGTTTGCAGTGGCAAATTAAACAAAGTATAATTTTGTAACATAATTATTTATTTTAAAGAATTAGTACTTACTATCATGTTTTATAACACGAATGAAATACAATAGTTTATAATCAATACAATTTTATATATTATTCATTTAATTATTTGCGTATTCAGGATTTCAATTATTTTATTTTCAAATATATCAGCATTAAATTTCAGTTCAAATTTATGCCTACCTGCAATTCCCATTTGTTTCCGTAATTCTGGATCTTTAATTAATGTTTCCAATTTCTCTGCCAATAATGTAGCATCCTTCTGAGGAACCAGGAGCCCATTAACACCATCCTCTACTATATCAGGGATTCCCCCTTCGGGCGTAGAAACAATGGGTAAACCATCACACATTGCTTCTAAGAGTACTAACGGAAAGCATTCATTGGAATAAAAAGTCGGGAAAGCAAAAATATCAGCCGTTGAAATTACTGCCTGTTTTTCGATACCAAATTTCTTCCCCAAATAGTTTACGTTAGCAGTTAATTTGTTTTGAATTACTTTTTCATTGAATTGAGAAACATTCAAATCTCCTTCTGCACCAACAAAATCACATTCAAAGTTAATTCCTTTCTGTAGCAATATCGAACAGGCATCCAACAAGACAAAGACCCCTTTAGACTCAATGAGATTTGATAGAAACAGAATTCTTACCGGTTTTTCTTTCATCAATACCTTCGATTCTAAAATTAGCATTGTATCCACGATTCCATTAGGGCAAATAAATACCCGTTCCAGCGGTACAAAGGTTTCAATATCGCTATACAAATGCTGGGACAACAAAATAGTATCAGCATCTTTAAATACAAACCGGTATAAAAGAATGTTTATCTTTGATGATTGATTTCTACTGACACCTTTGTTGTGTAAATGATAGATTCTTTTTATACCAAAGAGTCTTAACAAAGCGACTAACATAACATCTTTATAGAATGCTGCCCCGGTAGCTGTAAGTGCCAAGTAGCAAACATCGGGCTTTTTCTTTACTATCTCAACTAACAACCGGAACCACACGCCAGCAAATCGGAATATCTTTAACAAACTTGGCCTCCCTGTTTCATTAACAGTTCGCGACACAAGAAGATTAATATAACGGCAATTAAAACAGCTGTTTATCATTTTGCTGTTTTTTATTGACGAACCCACCAAAGACGAACCATGAACCGGAGGAGGCAGATGGAGAATAAAAAGTATATTTTTTTTCTTATTCATTGATTTCACTGTATAATTTTGAATATGCGTTAATCATTCCACTATGTGAAAAATTTTCAGACACAAAAGAATAAACCTGGTTTTTTAATGCTTCCAAATCATACATCCGTTTACTGATTTTATCAAAGAGCCACAATAATTCATTTTCATTTTCCAAATGGAATTGTAAAGGCCAATCTTTTGGAAGTGTCTCACTTAATCCCGGGGCGAAAGCTGCAATCAAAGGAACTTTCGAAAAGGAAGCTTCTATTGAAATTAATGCCAATCCTTCAAATCGTGATGGCATTATAAGAAAATCAAAAACATATAATTTATCGGCCACATTTGGAACTGCATCATAAACCAAAACATTTGTTTCTTTTTTAGAAAGCTTAATTACTTTTTGAAGGTAAGTGCCACTACCTATTATGTGAAAAAGAAATATACCTTCAAATTTTTTATTTATCACTTTTAATCGATCAATTAAAACATCTATTCCCTTTTGTTTCTCAAATCTGCCACAGAAGGCAATATTTATCTTTTCGTTGTTTATTTTGAATGGGTGTTCTTTCCTTGTTGGAACTATACTACCATTATAAATAATTTGTTGATTTAAAGATGATAATAAATTATTTTTTAATCTCAGATTATTATACGAATTCAAAGCTGCTTCAGATACACCGACTATCCAATCGTTTATAAACGTAGATTCAGTATATTTACCAATTTTAGTATGGTCGGACCATAATTCCGTATTATGTATTGTCCTGACAATCTTTGGCTTCTTAATATTCAGGATTGAGAAAAGACGCAATGTGGTTGCAAGCACAAAATCAGGGAGATCGGTATGTGAATGTATAATATCAGGCTTTTCTTTCAATAAATGATACCCTAACACAAATGGTCCTAACAGCAGGCTGAGCCTCTTTGATTTCTTACTTAAACAAATTATCCTGATATCTTTTAATACAAGTTCTTTCTTCTTTTCAATAGAATACGCTTCTTTAGTCTGATGTAATTCGACAACAACAAATTCAAAATCTACCGTAGAGTTACATTTGCAATACTCAGCAAGATTAAAAGCCACGATTTCAGCACCTCCTAATTGAATTGAATTAATCAACTGAAATATTTTACTCATGAATTAACTTCCCCCATTCTTTATTAAATTCATGCTGATGATTTGTCATCAAAGTTTGTTTTTTCATCATATCTACTTGCTCAAAAACATCAATTGAACTGATAAAGAGTTTCATTCTATCTATTGTGTCGTTTTCAGATAAAGCATCAAACAATATACCCTTATCATCACTCACTAAATAGGAAGAGCCCGCATATTTCGAACATAAAACTTTAAGTCCGAAGATTAATGCCTCGTTTACTACTGCACCAAATGGCTCATACGTACTAGGTAAGACAAAACCTGAAGAACAGAGATACCATGCATTAAGTCGCTGACCCTCATACCTTCCGGGAATAACAACTTTATCCTGCAATTGTTTTTCATTAATCAGTGTTTCAATGTTTTTTTTCTCTATTCCATCACCAACCAGAATTAACACTAAATTCTCCTGTTCGTGAAGTATGGTCTGGATATTATTTATGAATTCCGGAAGTGCCTTCTCAGGAATAAATCGTCCAACAAACAATAAAACTTTTTTCCCTTTCAGATGATATTTCTGAGCATACCCATTTGCAATATTCTCTAATTCCTCTCTATTCATTCTTAACCTTTCCGAATCCTGCAGAATTGGTGATACAACAATCTGATTTTCTTTCAGGTTAAATGCTTTCTGATAGAATTGCGAAACCTCTTTTGAAAGTACAATTAAATAATCCAATCGTTTTGTAGCGATTTTACGAGCGAAAAAACGACTTTTAGATTGTACATTATTACAAATATCTAAACTATCATCGATAGTTGATCCGATCTTTTGACGAATGATTCCCAATCGCTTTAAAAGAATCAAATACTGGGTAGTAAAGGAATATTCATAGCCCAATATAATATCCGGATTCGTCCTTTTGATATTTCTATACATACCGAAACGGAAAACCCTTCCCTTATAATATGGTCCAAATAACAAAAAAGAATACTTAAAATGCAAGAGCGAGAGTAATCTACTTTGATTAAACTTATTATCCGGAACGTTTTTATAAATAAAAACCACTTCCAGGTCAAATAATTGACTTAGAGTATTAAATTGGTCAACCCTGTATGGAGCCAGCGCAGGATGAAATATCAATATTTTTTTCTTCATCTTTTTCTTTTGGACTATTACCTCTGAATCAGAAAGCTAATAGATATTTTATCTAAATCTTATTGGCAAACTCATTTAATTTTAAATATGATTCAATTAAATCACTATTTCTTTTTTCAGACTCTAATTTATACTTTAACATTGAAAATTCCTGTAAATAAGGTGTCCAGTTAACGATCTCAAAATGTTGAAAATATTGTTGAATAACATCTGCATTTTGATTAAGCATTAAATCAAATCGGTTCATCTCATTTACCAGAAATTCAAATTGGAAAATATACATAAATAAATCATAACCTAATGGATATTCCCCGGCCAATTCCCAATCGAATACTTCTATCTTACCATCATTTACCAACATGTTCCATGGACAAAAATCACCATGAGAGAAACAACTACGCATTTCTGATGAATAATTACGACAACTATCAATTTTCTGCCTGGATAATGTAAAAAGTATTGTCAACATTTGTTGGTCAATTCTTTGACGTTTCATTTTCTCCCCTTTTAAAACCGTTGTTTTGATGAGGGTAAACTGATTTTCTTTGTGAACATTCAATTGCAGTTTCGGTACAAAAGACAAATGTGATAACTGCTGTAATACAATACCTTCATTGCATACATTTCTACATGCAATATCACTTGTGGCATATTTAATATAAAAAGCTGCATTTGTTGTTCTTTCGACGCCCAGAATACTGATTTTCTGCTCTATTCCCTTTGTCCCGAGATTGAATGTTAGAATCGAACAAGGCGTTACATATTTCCGGATATGTTCAATTGGCAAAACTTTCTCCGGTTTATTCGTAGAGAACAATTTACGAAAAATGGATGAAGTTTGCCAAATTTTCCACATCAACTTTGCACTTGCTTTATAAGGTTGATAAAATGTAGTAAATATAGGATAATTGCGAAATCCAACTGGAAAATAGTATTGTTTACTAAATGGATTAAAGTAATAATACCTCATAATATTAGAGTTTAAGGAAATTAAAAATCATATTTTAATCTGATAAAAAAATAATCAGATGTTACTTTGAATGTATCATTCAAACAATTCGAGTCATGTTTTTAGTCTAATTTATCATGATTTAGAAATGTTATTAACTCATTAATTCGTTTATTAAAAGTAAATGGCATTAATGAATTACTGATTGAAGAACTATTCTTAGTTAATCTTTTCTTACTTAAGAGCTCATTAAAAATATTCAGTAATTCTTCTTTATTATAGGGATCAAATGTTACACCATTCTTGTCATTAATCAGACTTGAAGCGCCGGCTAAGTTAGAACAGATCACCGGCACTCCGGCAATTAAAGA
>Ga0302286_10000861_pt1 | contig 23703 bp, 18 predicted proteins | sample III_Fen_E2_3_FD_198765 | JGI IMG/M metagenome (GOLD analysis project Ga0302286, IMG submission 198765) | Peat permafrost microbial communities from Stordalen Mire near Abisko, Sweden - III_Fen_E2_3 | ecosystem: Environmental > Terrestrial > Soil > Wetlands > Permafrost | place: Sweden: Abisko...
CGATTCTTCCATCAAATAAAAATGTATTCCCGTTTAATATCAATGCAATAACCGTACGGAAACTGGCTTTTCTGTTTGAGTTGTTTCCAAGCAGGGTTAATACCTTATTCATATTGTTTTTCGAGTTATTTTCTTCGCCTGCATAGCGTGCCGAATAAACACCGGGTTCACCACCCAATGCGTCAATCTCCAGGCCTGTATCATCAGCAAAACAATCCAATCCAAATTTTTCGTGAATATAGGCTGCTTTCAATAATGCGTTTCCCTGTAAGGTATCAGCCGTTTCGGGGATATCATCCGTGCAATTCAAATCACTTAAACTGATAATGGTAAAATCAGGTTCCAGTATCGCTCTGACTTCAGTTAGTTTGTGAGCATTATTGGTGGCAAAAACCAATTTATTCATGAATGTAACTAATATTAATTAAAAATCTACTGAATGCAAAGATAATTATTTTCAGGAATATAAACCAGAACCAGCTCATTTTTTAAAATCCAATGGAATAATAAACCACTTAATTCCACATCGTTTAAAACGTTGATTGTTGCAATTTATTTCTACTTCATTCAGCATGTTTTATTTCAATTCTCTCAATTCATTTCCCAATTTGCCTCTTTTCACCCATTTTTTTCACCATCATTTGTTCATACTTCATAGGGGGTTGCCTGGGGGTTGCCTGAGGGTTGGCTGAGGGTTGGCTGAGGGTTAGGAGGGGTAAACCTAACTGAACCCCCTCGAAACCCCCTCGAAACCCTCTCTGATCTCCCTTTATACCTAAACATGATTCAGAATTTAAAATTCACAATTCATAATGATGAAATCATGTATCAATATTTTAAAAATTAGCACAAATAGAGGAATCATTCCATCCATATCTCTAAAATAATGATCGTGTTGGCACATTTGAACTTGTTTGGCAAATTGGATGTGTTTCAAAATGTCCGGTAGATTCAGTTTCTCAGGTTCTTATTTCAACGAAAAATTGCATTTCAATCCTTTTCAGATATCCATTTGTCCTATAACACCCTTATTTTTTATATCTTTGACCCAAATTACAAAACTTAGCTAAAAAGTGTACTCGTATCATAAATGTAATTTTCGGGAAAAATGAATGGGTATTCAATAAGCCTATAATAAATAAGCAATATGCAGATGAAAAGAACAGTCCTACTCCTTTGTTTGATGATGACCCTGACAACAGTCCTTGCTCAGCAACAACCTAAAAAAGGGTTGGCTTTTGGGGCATTACCGGCTGTATCCTATGATTCTGATCTGGGATTTCAATACGGAGCATTGGTAAATTTCTATCTATATGGCGATGGTTCCCGATTTCCAAAATACGATCATTCGCTTTATCTTGAGTTGTCAACCTATACCAAAGGTACCACGATAGCCCGGTTGCGATATGATTCGGAGCGGCTGATACCAAAGGTTCGAACCACGGTGGATATCAGTTATGTCACCGATCAAATGTCCGATTTCTATGGATACAATGGGTATCAGAGTGCCTATAATCCGGCTCTTGTTACCAGTTCGAACAGGCTGTTCTATAAAAACGAAAAAGACATGTTCCGCGCGAAAGCTGATTTCCAGGGCTATTTTGGAGATTTAAAATTAGGCTGGGTAGCCGGGTATACCTTTTATCATTTCAAGATGGATACGGTCAATAATACCAAGCTAGGGATTGTAAAAACCGGTGAAACATTGTTTGAGAAGTACAAGGACTGGGGGTTAATAAATCCGGCTGAAGCTCCGGGAGGTAGTATTAACTATTTTAAAATCGGGCTTAAATACGATTCAAGGGACCAGCTTGCCTGTCCGATGAAAGGTATTTTTACAGAGGCAGTAATTCAAACAGCACCAAAATTTTTAAATGAATCATTTCCCCATACGAAACTGGCACTTATCCACAGACAATATTTCACAGTAGCGAAAGATCTGTCGTTTGCTTATCGTCTGGATTATCAAATGTCGCTCGGGAATAACCATGTGCCTTATTATGCCCAGCCATTGTTAATAACAAGTTATTTGATAGCTGCAACCAATCAGGGGCTGGGTGGTAAGAGCTCAATCCGGGGTATTTTACGAAATCGGGTAATTGGAGAAGATGTGGGATTTGGAAACTTTGAATTCCGTTATAAGTTTCTTCGTTTTGAAATGTTGAAACAAAATTTCTATGTAGGAACAAATGTGTTCTTTGATTCAGGCATCATTCTTAAACCCATAGATATCGATTTTTCAAAAGTATCTACGAGTGATAAAGCCGGTTTCTTCAATAATTACGCTGCCGGTAAATTCCATTCTTCCGCAGGATTAGGACTGAAGATTGGGTGGAATGAAAATTTTGTTATTTCTGCCGACTTTGGTAAAGCCTTTGATAAGCAAGACGGAAATATGGGATCGTATATTGGCCTCAATTATTTATTTTAGAATTTTCATAAACTACCCTTTCGGGTGAATTTTGGTTGTTTATATTAATTGAATATTACATGTGGTGGATCATTGGCAGTGCTATATTGATAAGTTTTTTTTATTTTGTATTGGTAGCAATTTTTTTTATTGGCTGGAGGCGTCTGAATGCTTTTGTCCCCAAGGGGAATGAACAGGTTCATACCAAATTGTCGGTAATAGTGGCTTGCCGGAACGAAGAAAGTCATATACGGCAATTAATCGGGTGCCTGGCCCAGCAAAGTTATCAGAATTTCGAACTTATACTGGTTAACGATCATTCCGATGATGCAACCAGAATTCATATTGAAGCTGCTCAAAAAGTATTTCCTAAAATCAGGCTTATCGATGCAACCGGATTTGGAAAAAAGAATGCTATCCGGGAAGGAATACTTAATTCTGCAAATGAATTGATTGTTACGACCGATGCTGATTGTTTGCCTTCCTATCATTGGCTGGAGTCGATCGTTTGTTTCAATCGTAGATATCCGGCTGATTTAATTATTTGTCCTGTAAAACTATCCTGGCGAAAAGGGTTGTTTTCTCAATTGCAGATATTGGAATTTACATCGTTGATAGCTTCAGCTGCCGGATCAGCAGGCTCGGGAATGCCTGTATTATGCAATGGGGCTAATATGGCCTTTAGTCGTAAAGCATGGCTTAGGAGTCAGGAAGACTTACATCAGGATAAAATGTCGGGAGACGATATGTTCTTGCTGGAGAGTATCAAGAAAAGGGGAGGAGTTATCCGTTTCCTGAAATCCGAATCTGCTTTTGTTATTACTGCACAGGCCAACACATTGTGGGATTTTATTAAGCAACGCCGCAGATGGACTTCTAAATCTTCAGCTTATAGGGACTGGCAAATTATATTGACAGCTTGCGTTGTGTATTCGGTTAATTTGATGTTGGTTGTTACTGCCGTATATTCATTTATATACACCGATGCTTTAATTGTCTTCGTATCTTTATTGTCCTTTAAGTTTATTGTTGATACTGCATTTATGTATACGGTGCAAAAATTCTTCCAATTAAATAACATTTGGTTTTTTTCCTTAATCTTGTCATTTTTCTACCCTCTCTATATTGTTTTAATTCCAATAACATCGCTGGTCTATCGGCCTAAATCCTGGAAATAGTTTTTTCTCCCATTGAGCTGTAAGTGCAACGTATCCAATGTTGTACTGACTTGTTGTGTCATGGTATGAATATTAAGTATTTTAATATTGTATAATTTATACACAATATCCGTCAAAAAATCCACATAAACTTTAATAGGCTTGTGTATATTTGTGCAGTTAATTATGCACAAAAAATGCAAATTGATATTCAACCGTAAAATCTAATTTAATTAAAAATGAAGAAACACAATTCACTTATGAAACGTGCTTTGTTTCTTGTGGTGGCTATGTCCTTATATGGGATCAGCATAGCTCAGACAAAAACAATCACTGGGGTAGTTAAGGAAACTACCGGCGATCCAATTATCGGAGTCTCTGTTGTGGTAAAAGGGTCAACAGTTGGTACAGTAACAAATGTTGATGGGGCATTTTCATTGCAAATTCCATCGAATGCCAATACATTGGTGTTCTCGTATGTGGGAATGAAGAGGCAGGAAGTTCCTGTTACATCAGGTTCGATGAATGTGGTGATGGAACAGGTTTCAAACGAACTGAATGAACTGGTTGTAATCGGGTATGGAACAGTCAGGAAGAGTGATCTGACCGGATCGGTATCAAGTGTCAATTCAGCAGCTATCACAGAAAAAGGGGTAACGAATGTTGTTAGTGCCATTCAGGGATCGGTTGCCGGAGTTCAGATACAGCAGAGTTCTTCCCGCGCAGGTGCAGCGTATGATATTATTATACGTGGACAGAATTCAGTTTCAGGTACTTATTCGCCTCTTTATGTTGTTGATGGGGTAATTACTTCCACAATCGATTTTCTGAATCCTCAGGATATCGAAAAGATTGACATCTTAAAAGATGCTTCGTCAACAGCTATTTATGGATCACGTGGCTCCCATGGGGTTGTGATTGTTCAGACTAAATCGGGAAAGAGTGTACAACAGGCATCTAAAACGGTAATATCCTACGATGGGTATTATGGTGTGAGCAATACGGCACGGCTACCGAACTTCATGGATACCCAGCAATGGATGAAATACAGGGCTTTAAATTATCAATATACAACCGATACAAATGGTGACGGTGTGATTGAATTCAGTAAAGCTGATATGATAAATGTATGGTTTGGAGGACTTCAGTACCGGGATTTAAATAATGGGAAAGGCGCTCAACCGGTTTATGCAAATGGAACCTGGGGTGGCAGCCAATGGATGCTTGACCGTTATTTGAATAATTCCACTACCGACTGGGCCGGAGAGGTAACCCAACAAGGCATCCAACAAAACCATTATATTGATATTTCAGGTAGTACAAAAGATGTAGCTTATGTGGTCGGTGTAGGATACCAGGATGAGAAAGGGGTATTCGTCAACGACAGTTATAACCGCTACAACCTGAAAGGGAGTCTGACAGCCAACCTGAATACGAAATGGTCTACCGGATTTAATATCAATACCGCATATTCGACCCAGGAAACGGGAAGTGACAACGGCATATTAAGTGCATTCAGGATGAGCCCAATCACAACACCCTATACAAACGGAAATCTTGATCCGTTATTAAACCACCTGGATGGAAATGTTATCGTGGTACCGGGTAAAACAACCGAGAGTGTAAAGGACGCAAATGGAAACCCTAGCTTTTTAAATTCAATCGGTGGGGGAGGTTTTACATCATCCGTAAACCCATTGATCGATTTGGCGAACACTTCGAATAATACTAAGAAGATATTAGCCATGGGAAGTGCCTTCCTGCAATACTCACCTATTAAGAACTTATTCCTTAAAACAACGATTTCACCAAGTTTTAATACGTATCGTGCCGGTATTTATAAAAGTACGCTGGCTGAAGGGAATTATGACAATCCGCTGACAACTGCTGTCGAGGCAGATGCTAAAGCAAGTGTAAACAATTATACCTATTTTAATTATACCTGGGATAATCAGCTGGATTATAAATTCACGTTGAACAGTGACCATAATTTAGATGTGATGGGGTTATACAGTATCTATTCAGAAAATTCAGAACTTTATACCACCAGCACTGCCGGTTATAATTCGAATTACTTATGGTATAATTTAGGTGCTGCAACTACTACTGCAAATACAAAACTTACAAGTGCTTATGCCGGATCGACTATGCTTTCATATGCTGCAAGAGCCAGGTATGCGTACAAAGGGAAATATCTGGTTACGGCAACCGTTCGTCATGATGTATCCTCGAAACTGGCACCGGGTTACCAGGGTGTGACTTTACCTTCAGCTTCAATTGCCTGGCGTATGTCGGAAGAAAAGTTTATGGAATCAACCAGGGATGTGATATCCAATTTGAAAATACGTGCCAGCTATGGGTTGACTGCCAATAATAATATCAATCCATACCAGACACAGACTCCTGCAAATCTTCAGACTTACTATAACTATGCAGCGACCAATGCCCTTGGAGTAGCTCCAGGCTCATTAGCCAGCAAGGTTTTAACATGGGAGAAAACGAAAGAATTTGATTTAGGTGTTGATCTTGGTTTGTGGAATAACCGGGTTGATTTAACTGTCGACCTATACAATAGGGAATCATCCGGGTTGCTTCAGTCACTCACATTACCCCTTGAATCAGGTGCCGGTACAATGATTGCCAATTTAGGTTCCGTGCGGAACAGAGGGATAGAAATAGCATTGAATGCAAATATCATCAATGGGAAAGATTTTAAATGGACCGTTAGTGGATCATTTACTGCGAATCAGAACAAGATCATGAATCTCTTCGGAAATACAACCCCTGGATATATTTATATTAACAACAGTACCCAGAAATGGATGGTGGGCGAGGATATTAATTCACTCTACGGCTATGTGTATGATGGTGTCTGGACTGCAGATGGAATCCTGACAGCTATTGCAAACAAAGACCCACGGGCTGTGAATTCAGCAGGTAAAGTCCTGGCTCGTGAAGGACAGGCAAAAGTAAAGGACTTTGATAACAACGGTATTGATGCAAATGACCGCAGGATTCAAGGACATTCTGATCCAAACTGGATAGCAGGGTTGAGCACAAATCTATCCTACAAGGGATTTGATTTTGCCATGAATATCTATACAGCCCAGGGAATGACGGTGTTCTCACCATTTATTGAAGAGTTTACCAATTATAATGACCGTGGACGTGAAAAGCTGGTGATGGACTATTACATCCCTGCCGGAACAACAATGATCGGCAGTGATGGGTATTTCTTCACTCAACAGACTGCAGTTAATTATCAGGGGCGTCCAATGGTTTATACCGACAATGCTACCAAAGCAAATTGCGGACCTTATTGGCACACTGCAAAGGAAACTGCGAACGAAATGCCGGGATCATGGGTAGATGCATCTTATATTAAAGTGAGAAATATTACCCTGGGTTATACCCTCCCTAAATCTGTAGTGAAATTTCTGACAATTAATAGTTTCAGGGTATATGCCAATGTGCTGAATCCGTTTGTGTTCACCAAATATCAGGGTTTTGATCCGGAATGGGCAGGAGCTTCAATGGGTAAAGATAATGGTCCGGCTACCATTACCTATCAGTTGGGAGTTAATGTTAAGTTTTAATCCATTATATATTTAATAAGATATAATATGAAAAAGATAATTTATATATTCACACTTGTTGCGGCTGTAATACTATCGGGCTGTTCAGATTTTTTGTCTGAAACCAATAAGTCAAATCCCGACGCTGCAACTTTTTACAAAACAACATCAGGCTATGAGTCATTAATTAATTCCTGTTACTCGACTCTACGCGATGTTTATGGCGACAACATCGAAATGTTTGTTGCAGGTACTGACTTATACAAAGTTGCCAGGGCAGGTCTCGTTTCACAGGGGTTAGGTACTTACCAGAACCTGACACCGGCTGACAATTCAGTAAAGGCATTCTATCAGGTTGTTTATCAATCGATCAAAAGATGCAATGATGCCATTTATTATGGAGAACTGTATAAGCAAAGTGCAGCACGTATTGCAGAAGTGCGGTTTTTACGTGCATTTTACTATTTCCATTTGGTTCAGCAATTCGGGGATGTGTCATTGGTAAAGGATTTTTTGACTACTCCTGTAACGCTTTATCCAAGAACTCCGGCAAGTGATGTATATGCATTTATTATCGATGAGATGAAAAATGCCTATACGAATCTTCCTGCCAGTGCTGCAAACAGAATCAATCAACGGGTGGTGAACCATTACCTGTCACTGGTGTATCTGACACGCGGCTATGAATCCTATGGTACAGCTGCCGATTTCCAATCGTCGGTTGATTATGCAACAGCTGCCATCAATGGTCAACTGCTTACGTTGCCATTTGATGGGAAAACAGGGATCTTCTACCCAGGAAATGAAAAAAATGCTGAAATTCTATTCGCTGTTCAATACAGTCCAACATCGTTGGCAAGTGTAACCCTTGGAAATTCACAAGCTTCTTCATTCGGATCATATCTGGGAGGTGCTGATGGAGCTGTAAATGATGGTATGCCTTATATGAATACAAAGTTGAAACCAACTCAGAGGTTGTATAACTTATTGAGCGTCGATGCTGCCGATACACGTTTTGCCGGGACTTTTATGCAGGAACTGTATGGAGTGGTTGCAACCGGTAAATGTAGTTTCTATTCATATTTCAAAAAGTTTGATACACGTAATACGTTAGAGGTTCTTATGTATTATCCCAAACCGGGTGCTACAGTGGCTGATGTCAATGCATGGATTGCAATTAATTCAACAGGCAGGTCAAAAACAACTATCAAGTATCCAACTACCGGTACCGTTAATAACTGGGAAAAGAATGATTTGGACAAGGATTATCCTTGTATCAAAAAGTTCTCAGATCCTGATGCACCTTTTAATACGACCGCAAGCCGTCGTGATATATTTCTTGCCCGGTTGGCTGAAACTTATCTGATTCGTGCAGAAGCGTACATAAAACTGGGGAATAAGCAAACGGAAGCAGCCAATGATATCAATGTTGTTCGCACACGTGCCGGAGCACCGGTAATTACTGCTGCAAATGCTACCATTGACTATGTGTTGGACGAACGTGCCCGTGAGTTTGCAGGAGAATACAATCGTTGGTATGATCTGAAACGTACAGGAAAATTAGTTCAGTATGTTTCCACCTACAATCCGGATGTTCCGAGTGAATCAAACATGAAAGGGAAAGATGGGAATTATAAGATTTTACGTCCTATACCGCAAGATGCAATCGGACTTAATAGCGCTGTCATAACCCAGAATCCTGGATATTGATACTAAAAAAGGTGCTGCTCCAATCGGAACAGCACCTTTTCTTTATCTCATAATAATCAGATTATCTCCTGATAGTGTCGCTTTGTATCTTTTTAGAGCTTCTTTCGCTGCTCCTTTCGAGGGATAGCCTATGCCATATCCGATTTCATACACTGATCCGCAGCCTTCACAGATTGCTTGACCTACATCATTCGGATAAACACGGATATTTTGCTTGGCTTCATACGGACATGCCATATCGAATGCATAATATTCGCCGTCTAATCCTGTATAAACTAAGATTCCACCATACCCAACACGGTCGGTTACAAAGACTCCCTGCTTAAAAAGGAGAAACTTATTGTACGAATTTCTAAATGTCGGATAAGTAGTAGTCAGATTCAGTTGTAGGTAAACCGGAAAGTCAGGTATGGATGATATGACATTATCGTTGCAGCCTACAAATGATAATGTAAGAATCGCAAGAGCCAGATAATATTTTATGGATGGAAATTTCATATTTTATACATGCAACGAAAAAGTATAAACCATCTGAATAAAGTTTAAGATTTATCCTAATTCACCTATTCTCCATAATTCATCATTTGAAAATTGCGTATTTTGAATGGCATCCAGGTTGTCCTGCAGCTGTTTTAAAGAACTTGCACCTACAATGACAGAGTTTACTTCAGGTGTACGCAAGCACCACGCTAACGACATTTGAGCCAGCGTTTGTCCCCTTTGACTTGCAATTTCATTTAACTTCGAAATCTTAGCTGTAATTTCAGGAGTAATTTGATTTTTTTGCAAAAAGCCATAGCTATGGGCAGCACGTGAATTCTCAGGAATACCATTTATATATTTGTCGCTCAACAAGCCCTGAGCCAACGGTGAAAAGGCAATAAATCCTACACCATTTTCCTGAGCAAGAGGCAGAACATTCTGTTCAACCTGACGGGTGAAGATATTGTATTTATCCTGATTAATCAGACAAGGTGTTCCGTTATTCCGTAGAATTTGATATGCTTCACGTGCTTTATCCACCGGATATTTAGATATCCCGACATACAGTGCTTTCCCTTGTTTCACCATGTCCGATAAAGCCCCCATGGTTTCTTCCAATGGGGTATCAGCATCATAACGGTGTGAATAAAAGATATCCACATAATCCAGCTTCATCCGATGCAGGCTTTGATCAAGGCTTGCAATCAGATATTTCCTTGAACCTCCATCACCATATGGTCCCTGCCACATTTCATGTCCAGCCTTGGTGCTGATAATCAGTTCATCACGATATGAAGAAAACTGTTCTTTCAGGATCTTGCCAAAATTCTTTTCTGCACTTCCAAACGGTGTACCGTAGTTATTCGCCAGATCGAAATGTGTAATGCCATGATCAAAGGCAAAATGAATCATTTTCAAGGCTTCATCCTGATCATCTACTTCCCCGAAATTATGCCATAACCCTAACGATATGCGTGGAAGTTGCAATCCGCTTTTTCCACACTTCTGATAGCCAACGGAATTCGTGTACCGATCCGTTGATGGTATATATGAGTTTTTTGACATGACCTTCAGTTTAGAATTTTACAGCAGGTGCTTTTTCTGTTCCTTTTTCAGATTCAAAATAGGGTTTCTCAACAAAGCCACAGATTGAAGCAATAATTGATTTTGGAAACATTTTTATAGAAACATCATAGTTTTTAGCTGTTTCATTATATCGGTTTCGTTCCACAGAGATACGGTTTTCAGTACCTTCCAGTTGAGCTTGTAACTCAAGGAAGTTCTGATTCGCTTTTAAATCAGGGTAATTTTCTGTGATCATCAGTAATTTCCCTAAAGCTGAACTTACCTGTCCTTGTGCAGCCTGATATTCCTGAAGCTTTTGAGGGGTAAGGTTTTTAGGGTCAATTGTTATTTGAGTTGCTTTTGCGCGTGCAGCCACTACTCCTTCCAGGGTTGAACTTTCATGTGTAGCATATCCTTTGACTGTTGAGACTAAATTAGGTATCAGGTCTGAACGACGTTGGTACTGGCTTTCAACATTGGCCCATTGGCTGTTAACTTCCTCTCTCGATGTTACCAGGTTGTTGTAACCGGAAGTACCCCACATAAATAAAATAACTAATACAGCAGCAATCGAAAGCAAAATAATTGAGTTCTTTTTCATTGTGATAAATGTTTATTTGTGATGATTACTATAAAACAAATATGAAAGTTGAATCTAAAAATGTATGTTTTTATATGTTCTTGTCGTAAAGGAATAATTCAATACGTGAATAGTATTACCACCCACTTGTGGATCCACCGCCTCCGGACATTCCTCCGCCAAAGCTTCCACCTCCGCCACCATCTGATCCTCCACCTCCAAATCCTCCACCTCCGCTAAAGAGTCCTCCCAATACTGCACCGGCAACCAATGATCCACCATCGCGATTAATGCGTGGGATATTATGGTTGTCGTTTTCTTCATATCCACAGAATTTACAGATATAGGTAGTTCGTTCGGTTCCGGAACTGATATAGGTCGGAGCTACAACTGTTCTCTTTTCTTTCAGGATAAATGCTTTTGTTTTACATTTCGGACATTCTGAATAAACGCTCGGTTTATCCAATGTAAAAATGGCTTCATTGGCACATTTATCACACACAAAGACATCATAATCGATCGCATGTAATTTTTCTTCAAACTGTTGGGCAAGTTTCAAATGGACATCTTCCTGCTTCTCGGATAAAATATGCATCGTTCCGTCACACACATTGCATGGGATTGGCGCACGCCTGATCTTTAGCATCATCAATCTGCCATAGATATTGGCTGGTATGGTGGTAAATGGGATTGGGATTAATAATAACAGGTAAATCGGATTTGAAAACAACAGGATACAAACAAATCCAACGATAGGAATCATGATGGAAACCAGGCTTATAATCCCTGACTTTTCACTCTTCAATACTTTATAGCGGGCTATGTTGCTGGTTAATTTAGTATTTTTCCTGATTCGTCCTATGGAGTTTCCGACCCAAACTAACGTAAATACAGCGAGGATTAAATAAATGCCACCGGCAATCGGTAATATTTCATTCCAGGCAACAGTTGGTTTAACTACTTCCGCTATGGGTTCTTTTTTTATTACTGATGCAATGCTTACCAGTCCTGCCATTAATCCTGCATCATAATCCCCTTTTTTGAATTCAGGGATCATTTTCTGGATCTGTATCCGTTTGCAAATAGCATCAGGCAGTATCCCCTCAAGTCCGTAACCCGTTTCAAAAGTCACTTTCTTTTGAGCGAGAACGAACAATACCAGCAGCCCATTGTCCTGTTTTGCTACTCCAACTTTCCATAACTTAAAAAGATCAGTGGCAAACGGTTTGAGTTCGTTTTCACCTATTGAATTTACTGCAACGACTGCTACTTCAGAACCTGTTTGAGCCTTAAGTGAATCCAAGTATTCGTTCATTTGCTGAACCGTTTCTGACTTCAATATTCCATCAGGGTTACTCACGAATGCGTGCGCATTTGCGGTCTTTGGATTTGGTATTGTCTGAACGGTGTATTCAGCTGCAAATGCAAAACCGGCAAAGGAACATAAAACAATGATTAGTATTTTTTTCATACGATGATTTATAAATCCTCCACCAGACAGTGGAACGTGAATTAATTATACGAATCAATCAGGTTTACATCAAAAATCAATACCGAATGAGGCGGTATTTTTGCGTTCGTTGAAATAGTATCATATCCTAGATTGCTGGGAATATAAAACCTGTACTTGCCTCCGGCATTCATTTTTGTAATGCCTTCCTGCCATCCTTTGATGGTACCTGATAACTGAAGTTGTGTACTGCTGCCGGTTGCAATAGAGTCAAAAGTAGACCCGTCAATAAGGCTCCCTTTGTAGTTCACAATGACTACACTGTTGGTATTTGGCTTGCGTTGGTATCCCTGGTGAATAACTTTATAGCATAGTCCGCTCGAAGTGGTTACAAAACCTGGATCGTTCTTATGAGCAGCATACCAGCTGTCATTCCTAAGCTTCCAGTCCATATACACATTTTCCTGACAAGCTGACATGACGATTAATAACAGAAAGGTGATAAAAAGGGCAATTGATGTTTGTTTCATATTTGTTACCGTTATTTTATAGAGATATTTATTGTTGTTTCTTTTTAAATTGTTGAGAAAATGATTTAGCTGCAAAACCCGGCATTGATCGTTTCGGACCCCAGCCTGCAAAATTAAGCGGATATGTTCCCATGGTTTTCAACCATCCCGGAAAAAGATCATATCCAATACGCCTGGAACTAATTAAGCTGTATCCCTTCATGAGCATTTTTTCAGCTGCCGGACGTAAGTTCTGTTCCACTGCCTTACGCCTGTTTGATAATAAGATATCCGTCAACGGAATCTTTACAGGACAAACCTCCACACATTTACCGCAAAGCGATGAAGCAAAACTCAAATGCGAAAAGTCCCTGAACCCTCGTAGAAACGGCGTTAATACTGATCCTATCGGCCCGCTGTAAGTAGTATCATAGGTGTAACCCCCGATAGCCTTATAAACAGGACAGCCATTCAGGCAGGCCCCGCAACGAATACATGCCAACGATTCATACGCTTCATCGTCCTTGTAGACGGTTGTCCGGCCGTTATCCAGCAATATGACAATCATTTTTTCAGGGCCATCCACTTCATTATCCTGACGTGGTCCTGTAAAAATGGTATTATAGGCCGTTATCTGCTGTCCCGTTCCATGGGCTGCCAGTAGCGGATAAAATAGCCCAAGCTGAGTCATGGAAGGAATGATCTTTTCAATTCCTGCCAGGACAATATGAACTTTCGGGAAAGCTGTTGACATAAGCCCATTCCCTTCGTTTTCGGTTACTGATATACCGCCGATATCAGCTATTAAAAAATTAGCACCTGTGACCCCAACCTGTGCTGTCGTATATTTCTTTCGAAGTACCTGACGCACGTATTCAGTCATCTCTTCCGGTGTACTGTCAATAGGTGTGCCAAATTTTTCATTGAAGAGTTTAGCAATGTCCCCCTTTGATTTATGCATGGCAGGGGTAACTATGTGGTATGGCTTTTCACCGGCCAGTTGTACTATAAATTCACCTAAATCGGTTTCAACCGATTCGCAACCTGCATCCGTGGCAATTTGATTCAACTCAATTTCTTCGGTCGTCATTGATTTGCTTTTAACCAGCAAGTGAGCCTCGTTTTCACGAAGAATATTCTCTATCATGGCGGTAGCTTCTCCGGCATCCTTTGCCCATAATACCTGTACACCCCGGGCACTTATCTTTTCTTCAAACTGCACCAGGTATTTTTCCCAGTGTTGCAGGACATCACGCTTAATGGCCGCTGCAGTTGTTTTTGCCTGCTCCAGGTTGTTATAACGAGCCATTCCAACTTTTACGGCTTTGTCGTAGCGTGAAATGTTGAACTTTATCGTGTTTCGATGGCTAACATCGAAAGCGATTGCATTCGCATCGTGTGTAAACTTTGAAGACTGGGACACCAACAGATTTACAATTTATTTATTTACTATTTTGAAGAGTTTGAGAGTTTGAAGAGTTTGAATGTTTGAAGAGTTTGAAAGTTTACATGACTTCCAGGCTAACCCCTACCTTCTACCTTCTACTTACTACAAACTACCAACTACCAACTACCAACTACTAACTACCCACTACCTACTAAAAACTATTTTTCAAAAGCAAAGCTAAAACTTCCAATGCGATTACCATCTGCAAAAAACTCAGCCCGATATGTTCCTTTTGGTAATATTTCTCCTACTTTCCAGAATAGCACATCATTCTTTGCCTCTCCGGTATATTCAATGGTCTTACTGGCAGAATAAGCTATGTTCTTGTTTTCAAACGGGAAAACATTGTTCGGACTCTTTGTCAGTACATCATCATCCGGACGGGTAATGCGCAGATAGATTGTCTTTTCACCGGGTTGTGCCGTAATATTTTTTGCGATCGTATACTTGAATTGTAAATTAGTAGTCTGGGAAAACCAACCGGTCTTTTTCCCTTTGCTGTTGAGTGGCGTCATGCTGAAATTCGTAATCTCCAGGATAGACGCCCGCGTCACTACCTGATTCAATGATTCCTTATCCTTTGATAATTGTTGAACGGTTTCCGTGGCTGCCTGATATTTTTTATGGACTTCTACGTTTTCAGTCTTAAGAACCTTGTTGACCGAATTTAATGAATCGATCTGATTCACATATTGAATCATTACCATGCGCACCGTGGCCAACTCTTTCTTTAACTCGGCAATCCTGCGGGCGTTTGTCGATTTAGTAACCCGTAATTCATTTAATAACTGATCGACTTTTGTTTTCTGATTTTGAAGTAATTTGACCAGTGAATCATTTTTAATGGTCGAAGTATATCCTTCAAATTCCTGGTTTAGATTAGAATATTCTTTTTGAACCTGTTCTTTCTCAAAATTCATTTGTTCAACGATTTCAGCTACTTCAGCTTCTTTCTGATTCGCTTTTCGTACAAAATAAAAGACTGCAAATGCCATAATAATGATAATTGCTGTTGCAGCTGAAATGATCGTTAAAATCTTTTTTTTGTCTGAATCCATTTTATTCTATGTGTTTGATTTATGCAATAGATGATTCTAAATCAACCTGTTTATTGTGCTATCTGTTAGAGTGATGGTATCACTTTTTCAAGTTTTATTCCCCTCGATCCTTTGATGAGTATATAATTGTTTGTAAGTGGATGTTCGTGTATATAACCGATTAATTCCTCTACACGCTCAAAACTGGAATATGAATTCCTGGTTATTTTAAATACATTTCCTACCAGCAAAACGTTTTTCAACCTGTTTTGTTGCAGTAAATCCACTATGTTTTGATGCTCTTCCTGGCTTTGATCCCCTAATTCGAGCATGTCGCCCAGTATCAGTGTCTTTTGATTTACATCCATTTGGGCAAAATTCAATATAGCTGCCCGCATGCTGGTGGGATTCGCATTATAGGTATCCACTACCAGTTTATTCTTATCGGTCACCGTTAATTGCGACCGGTTATTTTGTGGAACGTAGTTTTCTAATCCGTTTTTAATCTGATCAGCCGGTACTCCAAAATAATCACCAATGGTAATGGCCGCCAAGACATTTTCCGCATTATACGATCCGATTAAATGGGTCTTGATGTCACTTTCAGCCGTTCCTTTTTTATTCCATTTCATATTCAAAAACGGGCTGCAATCTGTTATCCCTGCAACATATTCCGCTGCGTGATCGTTTGTGTCCAGGCTGTATCTTACTATCTTTTCTGGCTGAATCAACCCTGATTCGTTAGCCATACGTTCCAGCAAGGTATTCCCCGAATTCAAAAATACCAATTGACCCTGCTTTGAAATGGAACAGTACAATTCGGCCTTTGTTTTCATAACGCCTTCCAACGAGCCAAATCCTTCTAAATGTGCTTTTCCTACATTTGTTATAATTCCAAAATCAGGACTGGCAATCCCGCAAAGGAATTCAATCTCACCGATATGATTCGCTCCCATTTCTATCACAGCGATCTCATGATCGGGAGTTAACTGGAGCAATGTCAGTGGTACTCCTATGTGGTTATTCAAATTCCCCTGTGTATAAAGGATGTTGTATTTCTCTTTCAACACAGCGGCTATTAATTCTTTGGTCGTCGTCTTGCCGTTTGTCCCGGTAATTCCAATGATCTTCGTTCCGACTTGTTTCCGGTGATAAGCTGCTAATTGTTGTAAACTTTCCAATACATTATCCACCAGGATAAACCGGTCATCGATGGCAAATTCTGCTTCGTCAACTACCGCGAACGAACAGCCTTTTTCCAGTGCCGGTAATGCAAATGCATTGGCATTAAAATTCTCGCCCTTTAGGGCAAAAAACAACGACCCTGTCGGGCAATTACGGCTGTCGGTGCAGATCACCGGGTGTTGTAGATAGATCGGGTACAGATTCATTTGTTCAGATACAGGCATTGGGCTGAATTAGGTGCAAAAATAATCATTATCCAATAAATTAACGTCATACAAAGCAATTAATAATAAATAATGAACAATTAATAATGATAATAGGATCCTTTTTAATCAATATGTTCAAAATGCAACTCGTTGTAAAAAAAATGACTAAACCCGTACATGGAGTTTAGTCATTCTAGTTCTTTTTCTTCCTACTTAGAAACTAAATCCTAACGTCAAATACCATCCGCTTTGATGCATGCTTCCGGTATCGAGTTTGTTCAGGTTATTGATTCCAAAGTCGTACCCTGATTTAAGGGAATATCTTTTCCATTGCACGCCACCACCCAGGCCAATTTGTAGATTTAGCCTGTTCAATTGGTAATCCTGGTCGGATCCGGTATATAAATTAATTGAACGCGGTTGCACATATAAAGGGCTGGACGGACTGTAAGTCTGTGTTGACGTGATTTTCATGTCTTGAAATAATCCGATATTCAGTTTAGGACCTCCAAAACCAAAAAGTTTCAGATTTTTACTGATCGGATAGGTGTAGATAAGGCGCACAGGTATGTCCACAAAGTGACCGTGAGTTGTATAACTCACAGCTGTTGAATTTGGATATTTCTGTATTTTGTCTGAATATACAAAATTGTAAAGTACTCCTGTCAACAAGCTTACATTGTTTTTTAAATCATATTCAGCTGTTCCGCCCACTTGTATTCCGTTGAAAAAAGTAGAACTAATACCCGTTCCTGTTCGAACCGGGTTGTTGTAGCCCACTTCCAGGCGATAAGTCTGAGCGTTTAAAGTACAAACTGCGACCAGTAAAACGAGAAGTAACCGAAATTTTAATACAGATTTCATACAATTGATTATAAAAAATTATACAATTTTTTTCAAGGGCAAAGATAGATTTTTTTTAGCAATTTATAACCATATACAGCGTACGTTAATCAACAGATTATCTGTTTTTAACGAAAGGCATCCGGTCTATTAACTTGTTTTAGTTTTAGAGCACTTCTTTCTACTTAATTAAAACGCAGAATGGGTTGTTTTATTTCTTTTTTTTTAGAGCTAAATTCGAAAATGATTTTTATTCTAAAGACAGGTTTCGTGATAAACCGTTTAATCCGGGAAAACAGGGCGTGATGTTCAAGGAATGGCTTGTTTTTATAATTTTAAAATGGAATTCTCTGCAATGTTTTTTTAGATAATCCCTCCAATTGATCCTACATGCTTCTGTTTTATGTTTGCAGGGGGTTTTGAGAGGGTTTCGAGGGGGTTCCGAGAGGTTTACCCCTCCGAAGGCCCTCGAAAGGCCCTCGAAAGGCCCTCGGAAGGCCCTCGGAACCCCCTCTGAAGTATGAATAAATAACAGTGAAAAAACGGGTTGAAATAGTGCTGGAAAATTACTGTTTGTTAATCGTTTATCCGTGTTTTTTAGAGAGATCGTGTTTTTTATATTAAAATGAACGGGTAGGAGGGTAGATGACATGCAGGATTCAGAAAATGTGCTAAATATGTTAAATAATTAAACAAAAAACGATCTGTTTGCGTTCTTAAAAATATGAATCGGATGATTGAAAGATGCTGGTTGCAAATGTATTATCAAGCTGATTCGCGTTTATAAACAATCGTTTTAAACTGTATAAATTATGGGACTCACAATTCATTACAGCGGACGCTTATCTGAAAAACAGAAGCTGCCCTTGCTGATCGAGGAACTGGAAGAAATAGCAAAAGTTCGCGGATGGAAATACCATATTTTTGAAACAGAGTTTCCTGAAGGGGATGATCAGTCCGTTGAACCGGATGGGGATCTGTACGGCATAACTATGATCCCTCCCGGATGTGAACCCGTCGAATTTTCATTTGCGAGTAATGGCCGGATGTGCGGGCCCATGCAATTGAGTTGCTGGGGGAACAGCACTGACGAAACCGAACGGAAATACCTATATATGAATTCGACTAAAACCCAATATGCCGGTGCTGAAACGCATAAAATGATAGTTGGTATTTTTAGGTTTGTAGCTTCTCATTATCTGTCAGATTTTGAGATGATTGATGAAGCAGGCTATTGGGAAACAGGTGATGAAAACCTGCTAATAGAGAATTTCAACAGGAATACAAAACTGATAAATAGTGTTGCGCATGTTTTACAAACAAATACACCCCGCGCAGATGAAGATGTTGAAACGTACCTGGAAAGGATCATCCGAGAGTTTAAGGGTAAAAAAGATAAAATGGAACCTAATAGTTCAACTGATTCAACAATAAGTTAAGACAAATAGCCTGTTTTTTTTTCAACACGTAATAGGCTTCGTACTTATTAAAGGGGATCGTACAGTGTCGGATTCACTACTTATTGGGATTGCCAACCGTTAGATACTATCGTATTTTTGCATCGTTGATAAAAATACAATTCATCAGGATGGAAAATATAAAACCGGTCATTCTCAGAGAAACCCTGAACGGGAAAGTTTTTAAATGCATAACCTGTAATTTGATACACGTAGAATTTAAAAACCTGAACTTCAATTTCAGCGATTCACAATACAACCATTTTGCAGCATATATAAAGGGATTGGATGGTGGACAATGGGAATTAATAAACAGAAAATCAGTTTATTCCAGGAAGATATTAATTCCGATAGGGTATCAGAATATAAATATTATGTTCAATAGCGAAGAGTTGGCTGAATTTAAGGATTTACTGCACATACAACCTGTCAACGGGAGTTATACCCTGAATTTTGAAACCGCATACGCTAATTTTACGCTCTTCCTGAACTGATGATCCCCTCTTCTTTTATTCCGATCGATATGATTGCAATCGTTATTGCTTACTACCTACCGGTTTGCTCTCGGTGACGGATACACGTTTCTTTTTCCTCTTTTTCCACCAGATGATACATCCCGTTACCGGAAAACTGGCAATGAATAAGCTCATCAAACAAGCGAATATCTTGCCGGGCAGCCCGAGGATAGCACCCGTATGAATCTCATAGTTCATACGGTACAGCTTGTCGGCGAAATGTGCATCGTTCAATCGGCCATAAATATTAGAAGCCTTTATTTCTTGCACAGTATGCTGATCGAAATAACGGTAGTCAGTTTTCCAGTATTTCCTATCACGTTGGGTGGCATTGGCAGAGATGGCAGCAGAACCGGAATGTACGGGATGTACTTCAATAGAACCCGCCGTAGGATATTCACGGCACATAAGCAACCAGACACGATCAAGCGGGTTGTTTATCCTGACAGATGAACCTGCAGCTTGTTTCTGAGAAAGAACGTCAGCATACGCCAACGATTTTTTACCACCCATGAGTTTGTAATACCCTTGCCCAAATCCCTGAAAGCCCCAGACTAACCCCGTGATGGCAAATATCAACGCAAAGATGGTGACATACAATCCGCCCACCACATGCATATCGAAGTTGATACGCGGCCATTTTGTCCCCTTTTTCCAACGAAACCAGACACGGTTTTTTAATGCCTTGCGGTTTTTGGGTATCCAGATGATCAGACCGGTAAGCAATACAAGGAGAAAAACAAGCGTGGAGCAGGCTACAAGCGGGTGCCCGATACCGGGAGGCAACCAAAGGTAATAATGCCCACGCATGATAAAGCGGAAAAAATCTTTCTCCATGTCTTTTATCTTAAGCACTTCACCTGTATATGGATTGAGATAGACGGTAAAGTAGTACTCCGGATTGTACGCATAGAAGGTAGCCTCGGCAGCTTTCGACCTGTCATTGTATTTCAATGCCTGAAGTTCCTTACCCGGCAAAGCATGTTCTGCAATTTTCTGCAATTGTGAAGGCAGTAAGAAGCTTTGCTGCTCCTCCCTGACATAATGATACGCTCCCAATCCGCTGATTTCGTCCTGAAAGGCATAAAGTGAGCCGGTAATGGCGAGGATAAAAACCACTAGCCCGGACGCCAGTCCGAGCCAGAGATGAAGAGTATGGAATACCTTTTTCATTGCTTGAAATATAACTAAACGCATCCCTGGCCCCAAAAGGGAAAACTGAATTCTTTTTGCAGCTTACGTTCCTTGGTTAGAAAAAGCCAGAAACTGAGTTGCCGGAACAATTCCCCTTTCAGCACCAGGATGAGTTATTCTTTGTTTAAAACTTATACGTAATATTCAATCTTGAATTAATCAGCGGTTCCGATTGCCAGTAGTAGAATCCGCCCCAGTTATAATAAGCCCCCGAGTACAGGTATTTGCTGGTGATGTTGTTCACATTCAGTGCGATCGTAAACTTGTTCAGCTGATACGATACGGCTCCATCTAATTTAAAATAATCGGGTAAATTCTGTTGTGTGCCGTCGAAAACATACCACGAGGTTCGTCCTCCCTGGTACTGTCCACCAAGGGATAGCCCGAATCCTTTAAATGCTCCATTCGAAAAACGATAGTTTACCCATGCATTGGCAATGTGCGCACTTACACCTGGAATTGCGATATTTACTTTAGAAGGATCGGTGTCTTTGGTTACAAGACCATCGGTATAGGCGTAATTAGCCGTGACGTTTAAGTTGTCGGTAATCTGTCCACGGATATCGAATTCAATCCCTTTTGTTTGTGTCTGGCCCAACTGTACCGAGAAATTCATATTGGAAGGATCGGCAGTAAGAACATTGTTTTTTGTGATCTGATAAAGTGATAACGACGTTACCCAGTTGCCGCCAAACCAATCGCGTTTCACACCCAGCTCCATATTTCCACCTGTTACGGGTTTAAAACTGTGTCCCTGTACATCGGAACCTGCCTGTGGAACAAAAGCCTCATCGTAAACAGCATAAGCTGATGTGTTTTTGTCGATCGAATAGCTGACTCCTACGCGAGGTGTGAACCTGGAAGCATCGATACTCCCTGAATAGGGGTCAAGGTCGGTAGCTGTAGTAAAACGGCCGGCCAATGTCAGGCGGAGCTTATCGCTAAACATGCCGATTTCATCCTGCGCATAGTATCCCAGGTACGATTGGCGGTAATGAACCCCACGTTGGCTCAGGCTGAGAGTGCGGTCGAATACCGGATAATCCGAACCGGCAATCTGTCCGTAAACCGGGTTATATACATTCAGGGGCTTCAGGGCAGCTGAATGTGACCAATCGTGGTAAAAGGATTTATCACCCATATCAATGCCAGCCAGGATACGGTGACGGGCAAATCCCGTCTGTACATCGCCATTGATAAAAAACTGTCCCACCTTGCTTTCTCCTTCATAATCCCAGATCGACATAGCGCGATAGAGCGAGTCCTTGTTTGCAGAGAATCCGGTAGGCCACATGCTTTGTCCTATTTGCCGGGAATTGATGTAAGCTATTTGCCCGGTAAATTTCCAGTTGGAGTTAAAGTTGTGAACCAACGTAACAAATGCTGAGTTCTCGGTGAGGGTAGTTGAGGGCATATTGCCTTCAGCAGTAGTAAAGTCCACAGGGAGATCGGCATACCCTTTGGCAGAGTATGAATAATTTGAACCAATCATTGACATTTCATTTTTCTGGTAGGTATATTCGGCTGTCAGTGATGTCTGGTCATTCAACTGGTATTTAATTACCGGGGCCACTGAAATGCGGTTGTTAAACTCGTTCATGCGTTGCGAGCCTTTGGATTGTCCAAGTACATTCAACCGATATAACAACTTGCCTGCCTTATCCAGTTTTCCATCCAGATCCAGCGTGCCGCGATAGGTATTGAAACTTCCTACCGTCATACCCACTTCCCCTTTTGTAATGCCGGTAGGCTTTTTAGTCACTACGTTGTAGAATCCACTTGGTTCTCCATTGGCCAACATGAAACCGGCAGGCCCCTTTACAAATTCTATACGTTCGACCATACTCATATCCTCCGGTTGAGGGCTCCAGAGCATGGTTACATTCATCCCATTGCGGAAAGCTGCAATCTGTGAGCCACGCATATAAATCAACGCATAATTATCCCAGTGTTCCATTCGGCGTGCACCACTTACATTGCGGGTAACACCTTCGAGCATATCAAAAATCTGTTGATCCTGAATAATTTGTTTGGTAATGATCTGAATGTTCTGGGGTATCTCCAGCAAAGGCGTTTTCAATCGCAGGGATACTGATGGATAATCGGTCACGTATTTGCTCGGATTTGCAGTTACCACCACCTCGGTGAGTTCTTTGCCTGTTTCTGAGAGCATAAAATTGACAGTTGTTGTCTGACCGGCTTCCACAACCACATTTTTGCTTTGAGTATCCACCCCGACAAAACTTGCTTTCAAGGTATATTTCCCGGCCTTTACATTATTGATTACATAAGTACCATCACTCTGTACTGTTGCACCATTTTGAGTGCCTGTCAGGATTAAGTTCACAAATTCGGCTACCTGACTGTCTTTGGTAACCACCGACCCTCTTATCGTCCCGGTCTGTGCACTGACTTGTATTGAAATAAAAAATAGTAGAAGGAATAAAAACTTTTGCATACCTGTTTATTTTAAAATTAATAATCGGTTGCAAAATTAAGCCCTGGACTGAGTGGGGACAATACCTATTATCGGGGATTCTGTGCCTGCTAACCCTGATCTATACCCATTATTGGTGACTGATTGGCTTCTGGGCATTCATGGATATTCATTCTGACACTTTTTCCCGGACGTTGTATCAGCACTATAGAGTCTTGCATGGATAGCTTAACGGGACTTGTAGAACGACGTATCAGTGAGTTTAAAGACCGGCTTATGTTATGTAATTTGACAGATGCAAAAAAAGCCTGCAAATCTAATGATTTGCAGGCTTTTACTTTCATTTTAATGGTTTTTGTGGAGCTGGAGGGAGTCGAACCCTCGTCCAAACAAGGAAATAATAAGCCTTCTACATGTTTATCTTCGCTTAGATTTTCGTGCGT
>Ga0302286_10000863_pt1 | contig 23625 bp, 21 predicted proteins | sample III_Fen_E2_3_FD_198765 | JGI IMG/M metagenome (GOLD analysis project Ga0302286, IMG submission 198765) | Peat permafrost microbial communities from Stordalen Mire near Abisko, Sweden - III_Fen_E2_3 | ecosystem: Environmental > Terrestrial > Soil > Wetlands > Permafrost | place: Sweden: Abisko...
TGCCATAATTTCCAGATTATCATGTAAGGCACCGTGTCACAAAGGAAGTTTTGCACTAAAAGACCCTTCTCTAAAAAAGATAATTCCATTTACATGCGATGGATTCTGTAGAATGCACATGTTTGAAGACAAAGTTTATCAAGATTTTTCTAATGTAAATGAACTGATTTCTGCAGGCATAAATGAATTTATCTTTGATTTTAGTGACCTCAATGCCTCATATATAAGTGTTCTTCTAACCAAATTCTTAAACACATTTGTTTAACATTACAATTTGTTAACACAAATTATACTAAAAAGGCAATTATTTCATTTGTATATACTTTATATATAAGTAAGGCAAAGTATTGTACTTACACGGAGGATATATTTATGAGTCACAAAATTGGCGGTGTCACACCTAAAAAAACAGAACACATTCAAAAGGTGGAATCCAATCCTGTTAGTAACGTAAAAACATTCGCAAACAATGCATTGGGTCACGTTGGAAACTTTTTAAACGGAGCAGAAGCTTGGACCAGCTCTATGAATCCAACGAGTGCATCAGGAAATAATTCTGCTTCCTATAGATCATAAAGTATTTAGCATTAACTATTTTTGATATACAATAAATCTTGAAGTAAGAGGTATTGTATGTTACTTGCAGTTGATATTGGAAATACAAATATAACGATAGGTGTTTTTGATAATGATAAATTATCAAGTACCTATCGAATGACATCTGATAAAAATCTTACTATTGAAGAGTATACAGTACTAATCAGAGAAACACTCAATGACATTTCTGTGAACGACTGTATAATCGCTTCAGTTGTAGTCGGGCTTGATGAAACATTCAAGACCGCAGTAGACTCAATATTTAATATTAAGTCTATGATACTTACAACTAAAATAGATACAGGTGTAAAAATAAAATTACAAAATAATGAAGAAGCTGGTGCAGACAGAATTGCGAATGCTTATGCAGCATCAAAATTGTATAAACTACCTGCAATCATAATAGATTTTGGCACAGCAACAACATTCGACATAATAAATTCAAATAAAGAATTCATCGGTGGAATAATCGCGCCTGGATTGCGTTTACAACTGGAATCTTTAGGAAAATTTACGTCAAAACTTCCTCAACTCAATGTTCAAGAAAGTAAGACAGCAATCGGGCATAATACAAACGATGCAATCCTCTCTGGAGTAATCAGAGGAACAGCTTGTATGATAGAAGGTTTAATTTATTCGTGTGAAAGAGAATTAGGCGAAAGAGCAACAATAGTAGCGACTGGCGGATACTGCAATTTAACAGCTAAATATATGAACCGACAATTTGACTATGTTAACCAATCCCTGACGCTTGATGGATTAAAGAACCTCTTTGAACTGAATCAGTGTTTAGTACATTAATAACGTCCACACCACTAAATGCATAAAGTTTTTCAGTATTATTTAAAGATTTTTCTCTTGCTAAAAGAGCTCCAATAATAGATTCCAAAACTCCTACAGGCATCATATTAGAAGGAATATCAGAAAATCCAAATTCAGTTTTTAATATATTTTGTAAAAATTTACAGTCAGCTGGTGAACGAAGCTTGTAATTAGAATATAAATTTAATTTGAGTTTTGACAAGTATAAATCAAACCTTGAAATATCAACACCTTCTTCAATCAAACTCGTAAAGTAATCACTTCCACGGCTAGAAAATCTTTGCAACCAATTATCAACATTAATAAAATCCATTTTGTTTGAAGTGTTCAAAAGTTGATATGGCTTAGATAAAATTCTCCATTTCCCTGTCATAAGAGTATTGTCCCAAGGAAGAGAAATACATATCTTAGAATTTTTTAAAGATGAAAAATTATCAAAAAAGTACTGAACATCTTTCATTGTGAATAACTTATCCACCATTATTAAAGTATTGTTAGCGTCAAGAACTGCAACACCGGTTTCTATGGTTGCGGCAGGAGCTAAAGATAAGCCTACATAATATTCCATTATATCCCTTCATCATCATTTTTTGGCATTTGTTTAGAATTCAACTCTGTAGTTGTTTTCTTATATTTGTCATTTCCAATATTATTATACAACTCTTTATCGTCAAGAGAAATACCCCTAGATTCTGCATAATTTTTTAAATCAATTACTTTCTTAGAATCATTTCCAGAGCCATTTACAAGAGCTTGCGCTGCAGGAGAAATATTGTTTTGAGCTTTAATTTGAGATACAATTTGCTTTCTTTGTGTTTGAAACTGCATTTGTTGTTCTTTATTCATCTTTAAAACTTCATTGGTTGGATGTTCAAAAGAACTATATTTATTTTTCAGAATCAACATTTCTACACGTCTGTTTTTTCTTGGCTCAACTTTTCCTTTACTAGCTTTGGCAGGGCGTGTATCTGCATAACCAACCGCTGTAAATACAGCCGGGCTAAATCTAAATCTACCTACTAAATATCTAATAATTGTACAAGCTCTAGCACTTGATAATTCCCAGTTAGATGGATATTTAGAGGAGGCAATAGGGGAACTATCAGTATGACCTTCAACTCTTATACAGTGCATTACGAATTTTTCGTATATCAAAACTCCAATTTTGTCCAAAAGTCTTTGAGAATTTCTGTTTAATTGAGCCGAACCTGAAGTGAATAAATATTGATCATCAAATGTCAACAAAAGACCCTGCTCTGTCATTGTAGCAGTAACACCTTGAAGATTTCCTGATTTGCTCATCTCATCAACAGTTTTCTCAATCTGTTCAAAAGATTGAGCTTCATATTTAGGACTAATATACTCTGCCATCAATTCTTGAACAAATGAATTTCCATTCATTTGATCCATAATAGATTGACTACCATCTAAAATACTATCTTGACCTTGCATAACAGAATTTTGAGAAAAAGCTTTTTGTAGAGATTCGTCTAACTTACTTAATTCAGAAACGTCAGTTTGAGCAAGAGCATATAACACAACAAATGTTGCAAAAAGAAGCGTGATAAAGTCACCATAAGAAACTAACCAACGCTCAAGATTTACTTCCTCTGCTGCTTTCTTTTTCTTAGCCATTCGCTGCTTCACCCTCTTCAGTTTTCTTAGCTGGTAAACCTTCTAATACAAATGAACTCAATTTTCTTTCTATTAATGTAGGACTCTCACCTGCTTGTATAGCAAGAACACCTTCAATAATTACATTCTTTGCAAGAAAAACTTTTTGATAAATCAATTTAATACGAGTACCACTAGGAATCATTACAAGGTTAGCAGCCATCAAACCATAAATTGTAGCAACAAACGCAACTGCAATACCTTCACCTAATTTTGATGGATCCGATAAGTTCTGCATAACCTGAATCAAACCAAGTACCGCACCAATGATACCTAATGTTGGAGAATAACCACCAAATGATTCATAAACTTTTGCTCCACCTTCTATTTTATTTTCAAATTGTTCTAATTGATTTTCTAACATTTCACGAACCAAAGAAGGATCAGTACCATCTGCAACTGTCTCTAAGCCCAGTCTCAATAATGGATCTGATGCATTTGGAGCTTCTTTTTCAAGAACGATAACACCTTCTTTTCTTGCCTTTGAACCGAATTGTACAATCTCTTGAATAAGGGCAACTAAATCGACTTTTGGAGGGAAAATGATATCTTTAAAGAGAGCCACTGCTGTTTTTAGGGTCTCCGCAGGAAAACTCAAAACGACAGCTCCACAAGTACCACCGAGAACGATGAATGCGGCAGTAAGTTGCAATAACTGAGCAATGTTTCCGCCTTCCATAACTTGTCCGACAATGATAAATGTAAACCCTAATAAAAAACCTACAATTGCAAATATATCCATGGTGTTCCGCTCCAGTACTCAATTATGTATAACTAGTCACTATTTACTAACGGCAAATAATAGTAAAAATTAAACTAGTAGAAAAAAACTACATAATATGGTGTAGATGAACTGAAATTTACATCTATTGGACATTTTAACTCTATTGATTTAAAATTTATAAAGTAAATAAGAGGAGATATCAAAATGAAAGCAGTAGTTTTTAATGATAAAGATGGTTTAAAATTGGACACAAACTATACTAAACCAGTCCCAAAAGAGGGAGAAGCACTTATAAGAGTAACTTTAGCTGGCATTTGCAATACAGATGCGGAAATTATAAAAGGATATATGGGCTATAATGGAATTCTTGGGCATGAAGCAGTTGGCGTAGTAGAAGAAGTCAACGGAGAAGACAAGTCATTAGTCGGAAAAAGAGTTGTATCAGAAATAAGTTATGGATGCAACGACCCAGAATGCAGTTGGTGTGCAGTAAAAAATTATAGACACTGTCCAGACAGACACACTCTTGGAATTTGGAGAAAAGATGGTTGTTTTGCAGAATATATGACAATGCCTACAAAAGTTCTTTTTGAAGTACCAGAAAATGTTACTGATGAACAAGTTGTATTTGTAGAACCATTAGCAGCAGCATGTGAAATTACAGAACAATTACATATAGAACCAACACACAAAGTTGTTGTGTTAGGTGATGGGAAATTAGGAATTACAACAGCACTTGCGCTAAACGCGCAAAACCTTGATGTAACACTAGTTGGGAAACACCAAAACAAACTTGATATCGCAAAAAACCAAGGCGTTAATACAATGTTATTAAATGACCTTAAAGTGGCAAACAATTTTGATGTTGTTGTCGAAGCAACAGGTTCAGTTTCAGGATTTGAAACATCTATAGGACTTGTAAAACCAAGAGGAGTACTTGTTTTAAAAAGCACGATCGCAACAGGAAAAGAACTGAACCTTGCCCCAATTGTAATTAACGAAATAACAGTACTTGGCTCAAGATGCGGACAATTTGGTCCAGCTTTAAGATTATTGAAAAATAATAGAATAGATTTTGCACCATTCATTTCTAAAATATATTCTGTGGATGATGCTATTGAAGCATTTGAACAAAATAAAATTAAAGAAAACATCAAAATATTACTAAAATTTTAGACAAGGAAATTGATGAACCAAAATAAAAAAGCGATATACTGGCTATCAGCAGGACATTTGATGACTGATGCATATTCTGGCATATTAAATCCTATTATGCCCTTTATTGCAGCAAAATTAGGAATAACTATGGCTATGGCTACTGTTGTTATAAGTATTTCAAGCATTTTTTCATCACTTTTGCAGCCTATATTTGGATTTTTTGCTGACAATATGTTAAAAAGAATCTTTATATTTTGGGGATTAATATTAAGTTCCATATTTATTCCTCTTGCTCCGAGAGCCACAAACGTTGAAATCCTTATTATATTTATGATTCTCGGAAGCTTAGGCGGGAGTTTCTACCACCCACAATCAACAGGGTTTGTAAATAAATTTGCAACCGAATGCAATACTTGTGCTGATGATATAGGATTTTTTATAAGCATGGGCTCAATTGGATTCTCTTTTGGACCTCTAATTGCGGCTTTTATTACTCAATATTATGGAATGGAAAGAATGCCAGTTATATCTTTTGCAGGGATTCTTCTTGCTCTAACGATGTTCTGGTTCGTTCCAAAACTTTCAAAAACAGAAAAAAAACCACAATATAAAACTTTTAAAGAAACATTCGTAACTATTCTCTCAAATAGAAAAATGAACTACCTTATGATTATTTCTATGACAAAAGTTCTTGTGACTACAAGTTGTTGTACACTGCTTCCATTCCTATGGAAAGATATGGGATACGAGCCTTCCTACATTGGATTTGCTTTATTCTTATTTATCCTTGCAGGTGGAATTGGCTCTCTTGTCAGTCATAAATTTGAATTAGCAATCGGCACAAAACAATTGCTGTACTTTTCAATGATAGCAACATTACCAATGCTATTCTTATTCGCCCTGACCTACAAACAGCACCCAATAATATCAATGTTAATGTTCGTCATTATTGGATTTACAACCATGCTCGCTCAACCAGTAACAATGGTCATGGGACAAACAATACTTCCCAAATTCAAAAGTGTTGTTGCAGGATTTATGAACGGATTCACATGGGGTGTAGTTGCAATTTTGTTATCCGTAATAGGGCTAACGGCCCAAAAATACGGGATTACAAACGTTCTATTAATATTATCTATTTTCCCTGTTATCTCAACAAAATTGATACCATATTTGTAAGAAAAACTATGTTGCTTAATAAAAGTTCACAAAAGTTAACAAATTATAAAAAATATTCTAACCAATTTTTTGAAGATTATTAAAATATAAATTGTAATAAGAACACTTAAAACTCAGAAAGCACAACCAGTTTCACCTTAAAGGCTGACTCTGATAGCTTCTAGCAAGCATGGAAATTGTTAAAATTTGTTAAATTAGTGTTAATAATTATAGTAATAAAACCGAAATTATTATAATATTATTGAGTACACTTTATTTGTAAGGAGGTTATTCAATGGCAAAGGTTCAAAAAATTTCAGCAACAACACCAGCATTCAAAGGTAGTAAAGCAGTAGCTGCAAAGGCTATGAAAGCAAATGTTGCTAATCACGTTTCAGCAAACGTTGTAAGTAATCATATGGCAGCAGCCGCTTCTCAAGGTAGAGCAATGGTTGCTATGCAACATCGCGCAAAATAATAACTTTATTGTTATTAAATTGAAATTCCAAGAATAAATTTTGACTAACAATCAGTTGGGATAATAGTTTTGGGGTACATCAATTATTAAGAAAGTTAAAAGATCTGTAATTAATTACAGATCTTTTTATATGAGAAATTATTAGTGTCACGACGACAATTAAACATCATAATTTGTTATGACTATTGACCCTTGAGCTTGCGGAAAATTAAGAATTTACCACATCATTTAATAAAATAAAGACTCAAAACATAAATAGCGATAATTAATAAAAGAACAAGAATACCTATTAAGTTGAACTTGCGGCTTTTATCTTCTATGGAAGAATTCTTTTTTTTATTATGCTTTTTATCTATTTGCACATCATCATCAAAACTAGTTTCTTTAGCTTTTAGATATTTATCTTTTAAACTTTTTTCTGTTTTTTCACCAGTAATTAATAATTCAGAATCAAATTCAATTTTCAAGAGCTTAGCATTTTTAGGATTTCTAGAAAATGCAAAATTTATTGCTACTTCAAAAGCACTTTTCATACATTCTAATGCTGTAGTTGCTGGCGTTTCAAGATTAGACGAATGAGCAGAGATATTGCCTTCCTTTTTTATAAAATACAAATCATTAATCAGTTCCTTTTCTTGCTGAGAACCAATTGATTTATCAGATAGAGTTGCCAACATATCATCAAAAGTTTTTTCTGTTGTGATACATTTCCCTAATAATTTTTTACATATTTTTTCGGCAAACTTTCTTGTCTCAACCATGCATTGGTCAAAATATTCATCTCTATACAATTCTTCAGCTGTTTCAATAACCTGAAACAGTTTAGAATCAACTCTTCTTAAAAAATCAAAATTTGAAGTCATAAAATATCCGACTAAACTCCAATTAATTTTAATACATCATCAATATATGCAGATGCTTTCTTCACTTCTGCATTTGCATATTTAATAGCATTATCAGGATCTTTTAAACCATTTCCTGTCAATACACAAACGATATCAGACCCAGCTTTAACCAAACCTTTTTCGTGAGCCTGAATAAGACCAGCAACAGAAGCCGCACTTGCTGGTTCAGCAAATACACCTTCACAAGATGCAATCAATTTATATGCCTCAACAATTTTAGGATCTGTAACACAGCCAATCAAACCATTACTTTCATCTCTTGCAGCAACCGCTTGAGTCCAGCTTGCTGGATTTCCAATTCTTATTGCAGTTGCTAAAGTTTCGGGTTCCAAAATTCTTTGACCTCTTACAATTGCAGCAGAACCTTCTGCTTCATATCCCATCATTTGAGGTAATTCTTTTATTTTTCCTAATTCTTTGTATTCTTTGAAGCCTTTCCAGTATGCCGTAATATTACCAGCATTACCAACAGGAATAAAATGATACTCAGGAGCTTTGCCTAAAGCATCACAAACTTCAAATGCAGCAGTTTTTTGACCTTCAATTCTATAAGGATTAACAGAGTTAACCAAAGTAATAGAATATTTATCAGAAATTTCTCTTACAAATTCAAGAGCCTTATCAAAATTACCTTGAATAGCAATAATTTCTGCACCGTACATCATAGCTTGGGATAATTTCCCAAGAGCAATATAACCATCAGGAATTAAAACCAAAGTTCTTAGACCTGCTTTTGCACCATACGCAGCAGCAGCAGCACTTGTATTACCTGTAGAAGCGCAAATAATAGCCTTTGAGCCTGATTCTTTAGCTTTTGTAACAGCCATTGTCATACCACGATCTTTAAAACTACCAGTTGGATTACAACCATCAAATTTCAAATATATATTTGCTTCAAGACCAATTTTCTTTGCTAAATTTTCAGCTTTAATTAATGGTGTATTTCCTTCATTTAAAGTTACAACAGGTGTTGCATCACTAACCGGTAAATATTCCCTGTATTTATTAATTAAGCCTTGATAATACATAATTTATTCCTCTTTTCTGTTTTAAACTGCAACTCTTATAAGACTATTTATTGTACAATTAGTCAATTCCGAAATTGCCGATTGAATATCTGATTCCCTGCAAACTTCTGTAATAACAGTAATATCCGCGGTATTATTATCAGAAACGCCTTTTTGAACGATACTTGATAAACTTATTTTTTTACTTGCACAAATTGTACCTATTTTACCAATTACACCTGTATTATTAGGTGCAGTAATAGAAATATAATATTTGTTATAAGTTTCTGATATATTAAGCATTTTAGCATCTTGCGAGTGATTACATCTCATCATTGGTAGAAGATAATCTGTCTTACCAATTTCTGACACAATATTTAAAATATCGCCTACAACAGAACTTGCAGTAGGGAATTCACCTGCACCAGGACCAGAAAGAACTATTGTCCCAATTGGGAAACCTGTTAAACCAACAGCATTAGTTACATAATCAATATGAGCCAATGTAGAAGTTTTTGGAACAAGCATAGGATGAACTCTCACGTCAACATAATCCTCTTCTGTAAGATTTCCAACAGCCACAAGTTTGATTTTGAATCCTAATTCATTTGCCTGTTTCATATCTTCAGCTCTAACGCTCGAAATACCTTCTCTATAAACCTTATCGACATTTACTCTTTTCCCAAATGCGAGGGTTGAAAGTGTAGTAATTTTATATGCAGCGTCATACCCTTCAACATCACCTGTAGGATCAGTTTCAGCATATCCAAGTTCTTGAGCCTCCCTCAAGACATCTTCATAAGATGCGCCCTCGACATCCATTTTAGTTAAGATATAATTTGTTGTACCATTCAATATACCTTGAATTTTTGTTATTTTATTACCGGACATAATGGTTTTTAATGGCATAATCAATGGAATACCGCCAGCTATAGCTGCTTCATATAAAACAACTTTATTATATTCTTCTGATAACTCGAATAATTCTTTACCTTTTTTAGCGAGAAGCTCTTTGTTTGCAGTAACAATATGCTTGCCATTTTTTATTGCGGAAGAAATAATTTCCCAAGCAGGGCTAATTCCACCTATCAATTCAACAACAATATCTATTTCAGGATTGTTTACTATTTCCCTGTAATCAGTAGTTATGATAGACTCGTCAAAATTTTCTATATTCCTTTTTTTATTAGGATTTTTAACACATATTTTGACTATTTCAACATTATCAAAGCTTTTCAAAGTCTTATAGACCCCAGAACCTACGGTACCAAGACCAATCATACCTATTTTAATTTTTTTCATAAATAAACCCTCAAATAATCATTATTTAACAAGATAATACTATAAAAAATGTCAAAATAAAACTCAATGTAAAAGGATTTGGGGGGAATTTAAAATTTTTGTGCAGACTCTTAAGTAAAATATAGATTTGTTGTATTTAAACTTAAACATTTATTAACATATGTGCAACAGATACAATATTTGCTATAATATTTATTATATAAATGAGACCACTGCACAAGGTAATTTGGCTCAAAATTGGATTATTTGACTTGTGCATCAGTTTCTAAATATGCTATACGTGTTTTGGAGAAATTAATGAAGAATCTGAATAAGAATGTTTTGTCTTTACTAGAAAATAAAACTAATGCTTACGCAAATAAAATTGCTCTTGGGATAAAGACAAATTTTGGATGGAAAGAATTTACATACAATGGATTAGGTTTAATGGCAAGGCGTATTGCCGCACACTTAATGAATGATTTAGAAATCCAAAAAGGAGACCGTGTAGCGATACTTTCTGAGTCGAAACCAGAATATGGAGCTTGCGTTTTCGCATCTATAATTGCAGGTACTATAACCGTTCCGCTTGATGTAAAATTAACCATTTATGAATTGAATTCAATATTATCAGATTGTGAACCTACAGTTTTATTTGTTTCTCAAACATACTTAAGTAAAGCAAAAGAACTAAAAGAATCAATTAAATCAATAAAACATATTATTGTATTAGATGACCAACCTACAATGGATGAAATAGCAAGTATTTATACAATTCCGTCTAATTACACCTGCAAATGGCGTCATAGATCAAGAAAATCTACTTTATTTTATATTTACACTTCAGGAACAACTGGGGCTCCCAAAGGAGTTGAAACAACTTTTGGGAATATTCTTTCTCAACTTGAAGACTTAGATGAACCATTAGGCAAAATTCTTCAAAATGAAGGCGTTAGAATGTTATCCATTTTACCAATGAACCACTTATTTGAAATGACAGTTGGATTTTCAACTTTCTTAAATTATGGATTTTCGGTATATTACACTCACAGCTTAAAGCCTAAAGACATACTAAGCGTAATGAGAGAAAGAAAAATACAATTTATGATTGTAGTTCCTGCGTTCTTAAAACTATTACAAGCAGGAATTGAAACAGAAATAAATAAAACATCCAAATTTAATCAATTTATGTTCAAAACAATGTTTCATTTAGCGAAATTCATACCTTGCAGAAACATTCGAAAACTTATGTTTAAAAAAATTCACGACAGTTTTGGTGGAAATTTTATGGGATGTATCTCTGGAGGAGCGCCACTTAATGTTGATGTGGGTAAATTTTTCCAAAGAATCGGATTACAAATTTATCAAGGATATGGAATAACAGAAACAAGTCCTGTTGTGTCGGTAAATACAGATAGATTCCACAGAGATTTAGCTTCTGTAGGGAAACCGTTGAAAAGTTTTAAAGCAAAAATTGACAAAAAAACTGGCGAACTATTATTATCAGGTCCAGCTGTAATGAAGGGTTACCATAACCAACCAGAACTTACTGCAAATACTATAGACGAAGATGGTTGGTTCCATACTGGAGATATCGCTAAAATTAATCATAGAGGACACATTTATATTACAGGTAGAATTAAAAACATGATTGTATTATCTGGTGGTAAAAAAGTATTTCCAGAAGAAGTAGAATGTGTGCTAGAAAAAAGTGATTATTTTGCAGAAGTATGCGTTCTTGGAGTTTCTCGTACCGGTGGCGCAAAAGATGGAACTGAAGATATTGCAGCAGTTATAGTACCAACCGATGAACTTCAAAATAATTATGATGATGAAACTCTTGATACAATTATTAAGAAAGAAGTAAAGAGACTTTGCCAACAACTAACTCCATACAAAAGACCTATTAACATTACTGTGTCGAAAGAGCCTTTGCCTAAAACGACTACAAGAAAAGTTAAAAGAAATAAAGTAAAAGAATTAGTTAATGCATAAAGAGAGAACGATTATGTATACCGCAACAAAATTTAATTTTGATAGCGCAATTGAAAAATCTCAAAAATAATGAACGAAATAGTAGAACTAAAATATTTTAAAACAGATGAGACACTTCATTTAGAATCAGGCAAAGAGCTTAAAGGCATACAGGTAGCTTACGAAACCTATGGCAAACTAAATGAAAATCGGGATAATGCAATTTTATTATTGCACGCCTTAACTGGTGATGCTCACGCTGCAGGTTACCACGAAGGAGATTCTAAACCTGGATGGTGGGATGATATGGTTGGACCAGGTAAAGCATTTGATACCAACAAATACTTTGTTATATGTTCAAATATGCTTGGTGGATGTCAAGGAACGACAGGTCCATGTTCAATAAACCCTGATACAGGAAAAGAATATGGCATCAGTTTCCCTGTTATCACTATTGAAGATGCGGTAAAAGTACAAAAAAAACTAATAGATTACCTAAGGGTCAACAAATTGTGTGTTGCAGGAGGATCAATGGGCGGAATGCAAGCATTGGAATGGGCTCTTAAGCATAACGAGATGGTAAGTCATGTTATAATTATTGCCTCTACACCAAAACTTTCAGCTCAAGGTATTGCCTTTAATGCAATTGGAAGAAATGCTATTATATCAGACCCAAATTGGAATAATGGAAATTATTATTATGGACCAAAACCAGAAAAAGGATTAGCTATCGCAAGAATGGTTGGTCACGTAACCTATTTATGTGAAGAAGCAATGGATGAAAAGTTTGAAAGAAGATTTCAAGACAAAGACAAACCAGATTTTAGCTTTAATATAGATTTTGAAGTAGAAAGTTATTTAGCTCATCAAGGGAAGATATTTGTAGATAGATTTGATGCGAATAGCTATCTATATATAACAAAGGCCGTTGATTACTTTGATATTGCCAAAACGTATGGTTCACTTGAGAATGCATTTAAGGACACAAACGCAAAATATCTGATTATGTCATTCACGTCTGATTGGCTTTTCCCATCAGCCCAATCAAAAGAATTATGTAGCGCACTTATGAGAAACAAAAAGGATGTCTCCTTTTGTGAAATCAAATCTCCTTGTGGGCATGATGCCTTCTTATTGGAATACGAAGCTCAAACCCAAATGATAAAAAGTTTTCTTATAAAGGAGACCGAATGAACAGACATTATGTAGAATCTAAAGGATTACATCTAAATTATTCAATCATAGCAAATATGATTGCAGAAGGTTCTTCTATACTTGATTTAGGGTGCGGCGATGGAACTCTTTTAAAAATGCTTAAGACGAAAAAAATTCACGCAAGAGGTATCGATATAAACCAAGATAATATCGTTAAATGCTTAGAAAAAGGCCTATCCGTTATACAAGGCGATATTGATGAAGGGCTTAAAGAATACCCTGATAAATCTTATGACTACGCCATATTGAACCAAACGCTACAATCAACTGAAAATCCGAATTTTGTTATTCAGGAAATGCTAAGAGTTGGCAAAAAAGTTGTAGTAAGTTTTCCTAATTTTGCCTATTGGAAAATTAGATTCGATCTGCTATTTAGAGGGAAAATGCCTAGTTCAAGAATCCTTCCATTTGAATGGTACAACACACCAAACATTCACCTTCTTACGATTAAAGATTTTTATGATTTTGCAAAACTAAATAATTTTAAAATCGAAAAGAAAATATGCATGACAAGAGCCAAAGTCAGAAAAAACATTTTTCACAAATTGTTTGAAAACTTTTTTACAGAAGAAGTTATTTTTGTAATTTCAAAGTGAGAATACGGGAAAACTCCAAAATCTACAATTTTGAGAGGTTTCCGTATTCGATGTATAGGATGTAAAAAACAAGAATAGCCGGGGGGAAAGGCTAACTTATATTTACCCCTGTTTTTTACTGGACTTCGGAGCTGCGAGAAAAATTTCTATGTAAATTTTCGTAACATTATAGCAAATAAACCCCACTTATAGTAAAGAAATTCCACAATATGCCGTAATACATAATAATGTTATTTAGTTAATTTTCGCGAACTCTAAATGGCGTTAGAATAAGGGAAATAATGGGACTATCGTCTTCACAAGCACGATTGCTGTCACTCACGAGTAGACAACATGACATAGAGTACAAGGCTCAGAAACTTGAGGCTCAGAAGCTACAAATGGCTAATGAGTCTAATCAGGTGTACTCTGAATATGAAGACGCCCTCAATGCCTCAAAAGTACAGCTAAAAACTGTAGGCTCGGACGGATCCTCAACGTACATTGATGCTACCTACAACAATCTTGTGACGACTGGGTATAAACTCTCATCCGGGAGTGCGACACTTGTGTCACAAACAGATATTGACTATTTTAATAATACTGCAGAAGGGAACGCAGCAGAATTTGCCTGCTTAAAATCAGGATATTGCCAGAAATCAGGTTCAAGTATTGTACTAACTTCAGACACAACTAAAACTTGTATTTTCACAGCCGACCAATTAAAAGCTCAAACTTCCTCTTCTAGCGGGAAATCATATATTCTAATGGATGATATAAATGTTACAAGTTCTATGGGAGCTTTTGCAGGAACCCTAGATGGAAACGGTAACACAATAAATGTTTCAGGAGATAGCCCAATATTTAGTAGTTTAGATAATGCGACTATAACTAATTTAAATGTTGCAAGTAATATAATAACAAGTAGTACTTCATCAAAAGTAGCAGCATTGGCAGGTCAATCAACTGGAACTACAAATATTTCAAATGTCAGAGAATCTGGAAGTATTCAAGCTAACAACGGCTCCAGTATGGGTACTTTAGTTGGATTGGTAACAGGAGGATCAACTCTAAATGTATCAAACTGCAACTCAAGTATAGATCTAACAGGAAGTCTTGGGACATCGGCGCCAGACATAGGTGGATTGGTTGGAACAAGTGTAGGGACCCTAAATGTTAACAATTCTTCTTACACTGGAGATATCGATTTAAATATTGCCAATTGCCCATCAGGATGCAACGCTAATGTTGGCGGAATTCTTGGATATTCATACGGAGCTGGCAATTTTAATATTACTGATACTTCTGTAATTAGTAATAATATAAACCTTACAGGTGGAGGAGTAGGAGCCTATAACGTAGGTGGAATCGTTGGGGCTTATTGGTGGCCTACGAATAGTTCAACCATAACTAACTCTTCATCATACATTGATACAATTAGCGTAAATGCACCAAATTCCTCAATTGGCGGTATTGCAGGATCTATGGCAACGGGTACAATAAATGGCTGCTATAGTAATGATATACTTATCGACGGTAACGGAACATCCTCACTTGGAGGGACTATTGGATCCCCAGGAAGCACTGCAGTTACTAACAGTTATACTGATAGTAATAGTCCTTCAGGAGCTCTAGGAGATCAAAATACTACAACAACAACTGCAACAAAATCCGATATTATTGCGTCTTGTCCTACAAGTGCAACAGGTGGTACAACTACACAAACGTATGATCCATCAACTGCGCCAGGATATGACAGCTACCTTGAAATAGGTAAAGCAATCACGTCTAACACCTATTTCCTAATTGATGGTCACGAAAATGATACAACTTGGCTCACAAATATGCTAGATGCAGGCTTTGTTATTCTCTCAAAGAAAGATTCTTCTACAGGGGACTACCTTGATACAAATGTTGCCACTGACACTAATTTACAAGAAGTATCTGATGATAAGAATCTAAAAAAAGCAGAAGCAAAATATGAATCATCGATGGCAAAAATTAACAATAAAGATAAAAAGTTTGATACTGATATTGCCGCTTTAGATACAGAACGAAACGCAGTTAAAACAGAAATTGATACTCTAAAAACTGTTTCTAAAGATAATATTGATAGAACGTTTAAATTGTTTTCATAAAATTGTAGCTTGCTAATGAGTTACTATGAAATTAAGAGTTTTGCGTATTCTCAATTTAACTCCAAGAGGCTTTAAGAAGACAAAGTTCCTCATCCGTTGATTTATTCAATAATAGATGAATTGTATCTCTCTCATCAATTATAACTTTTGATACAACAGTTTCATTTATAGCAATATCCTTTTTAAATTGCATATCCAAAGTCCTGAGACTGCTGTTTTTTCTAAAATCATATGGCAAAGCTTCCAGAGCCCAAGCAATAAAATTAGAATTATTTGCGTGATGGTTAACATCAAGATCATCAAATCTTACATTAAAAGATTTTTCATATTTGAACACATCTGGCACTCTAACTTTATTGAAAACAAGATCATTTTCCCTTTTTTCAAAGGCAGGAAAACCATCAGCAACTTTTAGAACGGGAAGCATCGTTTTTATTTCCATATCTATTAATGCCCAAGTACTATTAATTCTACCTATAACTTCACCTTTAGGATTAAATAAAGTAAAATCTCTCATTGCAAAGCACTTTGAAGCACCCCTAGGTTCTGTTTCTATTTCAATATATGGATAACCATTAGGATATTGGGTTAACTCTATTCTATATTTCAATAAAAACCAACCGAGATTATTGTTCATTGTAAAAGTCGGACCAAATCCATTTATTTCTGCATTCTCAGTTGCAGCATCCTGAAGAAACAACAAAAATTGAGATTCTTTCAATTCAAGATTTGTGTTCAATTCATAAAATTTTATATCATATCTTTTTCGTGTTTTTAAACATTTAAACATTACAAAAGTATTATAAAACTAAAAGCTTCATAATGCATAATATAAAATATTTCTTCAAATTAAACTGTAATACTAATACCAGAAATAGAGGAAGATGATGAAGATGTTCCAAATGAATAAGCGGACGCAATCAATTTTTGATTTATAGATGCCTGACCTTGTTCATAAGCTAACTTCAAACTATCAGCACTAGTTTTGCTCGAAGATGAAGATGATGATGATGGCGTTGTTGATGAAGTAGAACTTGAAGACGCACTGCCTGCTGACAACGCTGAGACAATAGAAGATGTATCAGCAGAACCACTTGAAAGTTGACTACCCAATTGAAGCGTATAAGCGGTTAACCTTTCACCAATAGTAACTGCTCCATCTTTATTATAATCCATTGTCGAATCATAAGTAAATTTTGAATCAGATGAATCAGAACTATTTTCTTTTGCAGTAGTTTCAGAAGAAGGCAAAGCCAATAAAGCGCTGGAAACGGTTTTTACCGTAGAAAGCGTTGAACTCATCGTTAATAGATTTGTGATAGAATTTTGTACGTCAGTGCTGATTATTGACATTTATACTCCTCACTATAATTTTAAACTATTTTTTTGAGGCTTCAACCTTTTTATGAAGTTATATGAAAAATATATACAAAAGATTTACAAAGAGGATGCGGAAAAACTCCAAAATCTACAATTTTGAGATTTTCCCGTATCCGATGTGTAGGATGTAAACAGCAAGAATAGCCTAGGTAAAAGGCTAGCTTGCTGTTTACTGGACTTCGGAGCTGCGAAAAAAATTTTTAATTTTTCCGCACGCTCAATTTTAATTACTATAAGAATGTGTTTGAAGGGTTTTCCAAGGAGATTTAGAAAAGCTTATATTATTACTTTTTACATTACTTCTGTTGGTGTTTTGTTTATTATTCTTAACTGCTTTTGCATTGCCGTGATTAAATCTATACTGAGTCCAAAAACGAGATATACCAGCTAACAAAAAGCCCATAAATAAAAGACTAAACGCATAAGGAACAGCAGAGATTACAGCTTTTTCTTTTACCAAACGTTTGAATTCTTTTTCGACAGGAGTATTCTTTTTCTTTGCAATCTTTTGAGCTAACCCTTCAAGGTCTTTGCTTTCTGGGATTTTTTCGATAGATTTACTGTTAGGTTTTCTTTTAATCAAATCTGAATATTTACCTTTGTGTAATAAAATATGTTTGTAAGCCCAGTCAAAAGCATCACTACCAAAAATCGTATACAGAACTACAATTGGCACTCTTGTTAACACTTCAAGTTGATCAAGTCTTCCACGGTCCTTACCAGCAGAATTGTAGCCAAAGAAACCAACGACAGTACTAACTACAAGCTGCCCTTTACTCAATGAAGGTTTACCATCTTTGACATCACAATCAAAATTAATATAAGTATTTAAGTTCTTATCAAGTTTTTCAGATTTAAGCCCAAATTTAGAAAGAGCTTTGGATATCAATTTACCAGGACGTAAGATTCCTTTGCTTACCTTTTGTAATGCCTCAGATTTATGACCAAACAAAGCCAGCCCAACGCTTGCACCTAGAGATACAGCCGAAACGGCAGTTGCAGTACTAATATGTTTTACTGCACTTTTTCTTACTTTTTCTTGCTGATCTTTGTCTTCAAGTTGTTTTTCTCCTTTATTAAGGTTAGCAATATTATTAAAATCACTCTTTTTAAAAACTTTTAAGGTAAGTAAATTTTTAGCAAAACTTAAAGCATATTCAGCAGCTGGGATTGACACACAAGCCAAAACCATCGCAGCTTTAGCAGCGATTGATCTTTTTACTATTGCATTATTATTTAATTTAGAATGAGCTAGCAATTCTTCTGTTGGTTTTGCAATATTCGCTTTAACTTCATTTCGAACATTTTTAGGTGCGAACTTTGAAAAGGCTTTACTAAAACCTTTTGCCAACAACATTGGAGCAAAATAGAATAGAGCAGATTCTGTATATTCTAAAAAACTCATTTCAGAAAAATCAGCAATGCTTCTTGTAAAAACAACTTTTGGTAACCAATTGGTTGTCACATCTTGCAAAAATCTTGATGTTGAAAGATTTTCTCTTTGTTTTATAAAACCATAATATGTTTTTTCTTTTTTAGGTAAACTTTTAATTAAAGTACTTTCTGCTGACTTGAATGCTAAATTACCGTTTGAATATTTATTATTATTTATTGCTACCATTTAAAATTCCTTACATTTCCTATCACTTCACAAAAAAAATTAGACCGTCTGTTTTATCAGTCGGTCTAATGTGAATTGCTTATTCATTTCAAATTTTAAGTCACAATAAAAACCGACGTGTATAACATTGACATGCACATCATCATTTGCATCATTTGCATCATATTCATAACGGTTTTTGTATTTTTAATCATTTTAAATTCTTTCCTAATTAAAAAGACGGTCTGTTTTGTTTAACAGACCGTCTTTTAAGTTATAATTTTTTATTTACAACAAAGAACTATGCCTGCCTTTTAGGAGTCATACACATCATCATTTGCATCATCATAGTTTTGTTGTTCATTAATTTTTCCTTTTATTATTCGGTATACCGAATTTTTGTATATTATGATATATCCAGCTTCTTTTGTCAAGTGTAGCCTTAATAATATTTAATGTTTAATAAGGCTGAGTGAAATTTTTGTTAATTATTTTATCGAATGTTTAACTTTTCCGGCAAGCGATTTAATAGCGTGGCGTATGCTATGGGTTGGTTTTTTAGGGTTATAAACCAAAGCTTCTTTATTTAGCCATTGCATAGGGTTAACGTTTTTACCGTTTACGTATAGACCAAAATGTAAGTGAGGTCCTGTAGAATGTCCTGTAGAACCGACTTTGCCGATAATGTCTTTGAGCCCTATTTTTTGTCCCTCTTTTACATCAATTTTTGACATGTGAAGGTAAGCTGAAACCATTCCTTGTCCGTGATCTACAATTACGGTGCCACCATTTAGTTTAAACATTTGTGCTACAAGAACTTTTCCAGGTTGAAGAGGTCTTATAGGAGTTCCCTCAGGGGCTGAAATATCCATTCCTTTGTGAAAGTAATTTTCTTTTAAAATACCGTTTTCGACACGTTTTTGTCCATATTCTGTGCGATACCTTCCTTTTACCGGTATTTGGAAAGGCGGAGCCCCAAAATAAGCTGTATCCGATTTTGTTCTAAGTGCCATACCTATAATATGGTTCTCATTCGTTGTTGCATGTAACTGGCTTACCGCAGGTGTTGTCTGGATTGAATCATTCTCAAAAACTTTTCCCTTTATCCATAATTTTACTGTTTTAAAAAGATTGTTGTCTAAATCTTTAACAGGAATGTCAATTTCCCCACTTTTTATATTTGGAGTTGAAGCCATATATCCCGTATAAATACTGTCATTAATTTTGTACAGTGGAAGATTAACTCCTTCCGGGTATTCGAAATGAGGGTATTTAAGCGGTTTTAGTGATTTAACTTTTATTATTGCAGTGTTACCTTGTACGAGTGTATCTGGGAATACCCTCACAACAGGTCCATCTTTTGCATCAAGTTTATCTATAGAATCGGTTATGGAATTGTAATCGTGTGTCATTCTACCAGCTTCGGTTTTTTCTCTGTATGCTTTTGCGTCAAAAGGTTTACACAATTTTGTTGCCTTTTTGTGGGGATAATTATAGACAACGAATTCGGTTTTGTTGTCCTGTGGAGGTGCAGGCTTATTATTGCACCCTGTAGTTAATGTAGCTGAAAGTGTTAGTATCCCGATATTGTGTAATATTTTATTCATAAATTCTCAATCCCGCAAGTTCTTTACATATTGATTAATGTAGCTGAAAACAAAATTTGCTAGTTTTTAATTAAACTGTAAAGAAATTTTGCAGTTTCGTGTAATCTGAGTCAAACCTTTTTCGGTTTTTATTTCTTTTTATTGTTACAGGTTTAATAAATCCTGAAACTACATTGAATTATTGGGCTTTATCCAAAAGCGTGGTTTCGGATAAGTTACGAGTTCCATTTCACTCCACTCTACCCAAAATTCGCAAGTTCAGGATGATGTAAAATGTGAAAATTTGAAGTTCAACATTCAAGAAAAATATAAATGCCAAAGAATCCAAAACAAAACCAGCCAATATATTATTGGCGAGTAAGAATTCCACGATTTATAATATAAAATAGGCCCGGTGGGATTCGGACCCACGACCAAAAGATTAAGAGTCTTCTGCGCTACCACTGCGCCACGAGCCTATAGATATTCATTTAATTGTCAAACTTATATGGTTTTGATTATATATTTAACATTAAAATATTTCAAGTAAATATTTTTTTACGGATATTTACTTAATCTTCTTTGTATTAAATTTGCTCATGTCCACATCATCTATATCAATTGGTTCTTCTTTTTGAGATTTTTCACATCTACTTTTTATATCTATAGAATCATATTTTATTTTTTCTTTTTTATGACTAAAAGACGTAAGAACAACATTGTCACCTGGTTGAAGATTTATAGGTTTACCTTTTTCAAAAAACCACAAAATAGAATTATCATAAGCATTATGCACACCAGCCTTAAACCAATTTGCATCCTCTGTATCTTGAGTCGCACCTTTTAGGAAATAATATACCGTATCTACTCCAGGAAGGAAGATTCCCGCGATGGTCGATGCCGTAACACCTACACTTGTGACCGTTGCATCATATGGATCAATTTTATCATAACGCCTACACACGAAATAAATATTTTTATCAACTAAATTAACAGGCGTATTACTACCTTCTAACGTATAATTTAATAGAACACATTTGAAAAATCCACTTTTATGGAATCTTCTTTCAGATTTGACATGGTAAACATGAACCACAACCTTTGTTCCTTCAGAAAGTGTCAATTTATCATCAACTTTAAATGGAGTCGTAAGCTTGAAAGAAATATCCTTACCTACGGCCTCAACCCCTAAATCTTGCATTATTGAAGCTCTTAGTTTGACTTTTTCACTTGCAGAAACAGGCATTACAGATATAAGACATATTAAAATTAATATACAAAACTTTTTCAACAAAATCCAGCCCTATATTTTGTCTTTCAATATAATAATTCTAACATATACCTCAATGACTAGACAAGTTCAAAATTTATTCTTCTACTGGAAGAGTGAACTTAACAACTGTGCCCTTCTGTGGTTTACTATCCATTTCGATACTCCCACCATGTGCAGAAATAATAAGTTTACAAATATTTAACCCCAAACCAAAACCTATTTTTTTATACTTTTTAGCCATCGACATATACTCATTAAAAACTGTATCTTTATTATCCACATCAACACCATATCCGCTATCTTTTACTTTCAGAACATAGAAATTATGACTTTTAGATAGTTCAATACTTATTTTCGAATCAGTCGGGGAATATTCTATTGCATTTGATAACAAATTAATCAATACTCTTTTTATTTCAATTGTATCGACACAAGTATCAGTATTTTTAACCTTACATTTGAACTTAACTTTTTGAGATTTTTCTTCAAATAAAAATCTCATTTCTTCTACTGCTTCTTTTACTAATGTTTCTAAGCAACACCTCTCTTTTTTAAGCTCTATTTTTCCATTTTTAAGTTTATAGTGGCTCAAAATCTGGTCTGTAATTTGTTTCATATATTTTGCAGAATTTAATACACCGCCAATAACTTCATTTTGACAATTGCTAATTTCCCCAAACTTATGCCCCATCAAAAGCTCTAAGGCTCTTATTTCTGCATTTATTGGACTTTTTAAATCATGGGTAAGCATTGCAACAAAACTATCTTTTAATGATTCTTCTAACTTATTTGAATCAATATTTTTTAATAAATTATAAATTTGAGATTTTACAACTTCCACATTATATGGTTTTTCGATATAGGAATATGCTCCCAAATTATAACCATTGAGCTTATTTTCAGTATCGGACATCGCACTTATGAATACTATTGGGGTACTAGAATTAATTTTACTAATTTTAATTTTTTCAGCTAATTCAAATCCAGACATATTTGGCATTAATACGTCAACTAAAAACAAATCAAACTTTTGAGATTCCAATTCATCCAGTATCAACTCCGGTTTTTGATAAGAACAAATATCTAAATTTGTAAAATCAGATAATATTTCCTCTAGAAGCTTAATATTCATTATATTGTCATCTACAATAACAACTTTACAAGACAAACTATTGTCAATTGGAGCATGCTTACAAACAATTTGAATATCATTTTCCAGATATTTATCTACAAACTCAATATCAATAGGAGCATCTATTATATTTGTGATTCCAACTTCTTGAGCTAATTTTACAATTTCTCTTGATGAATTATTCGTGACTAACCAAAATTCAGTTTCAGGATATTTGTTGATAAAGCTCGAAATTTCATCTTTTTGACTTTTTTTTAAATCTAAATTTAAAATGCACAATTTAGTTGGAATCATAGATTTTTTTGGAATATTATCCAAAATTAAGTACGAATTTTTAACTAGCATATTAAAAAAATATGCAAAATAACTAAAAAATATAATCAGCCTGTTGGGGTATTTAAGTTATAAAGTACCATATAAAAGACTTGTCAAATAAATAAAAGCTTGATATTATTTATTTTTAGTAGTAGTATGTAAAACATAATCCTGGATTTTAAGGAGAAGTTTTTGACCGTAATTAAGAGGCTTGTATTATGTATGTAAATAAATGCATTAAGTGTGGTGCAGAGTTTGAAACCAAAAACCCCAAACGTGTGATCTGCCCTAACTGTTTGTACGCAGATAAAAAAGAATCAACTGGAGCGACCAGTTCGTCCCCTAGTTCGACTGATTCCCCTAGTCCAACTGGTTCAGCTGAACCAACAACTAGTGAAACAGGTGAAAAACAACCATTGCAAAGTTATAGTTCATATTCAACTGAGGACAGACCTCAAAGACCTTATAACAACTATGGCAATAGAGGTGGCGGATATAATAGAGATAACCAACAACAACGTCCAGGCGGATACTCTGGCGGTGGCGGTGGATACAACCGTCCTCAAGGCGGAGGCGGATATAATAGAGATAACCAACAACAACGTCCAGGTGGATACTCTGGCGGTGGCGGTG
>Ga0302286_10000865_pt1 | contig 23554 bp, 14 predicted proteins | sample III_Fen_E2_3_FD_198765 | JGI IMG/M metagenome (GOLD analysis project Ga0302286, IMG submission 198765) | Peat permafrost microbial communities from Stordalen Mire near Abisko, Sweden - III_Fen_E2_3 | ecosystem: Environmental > Terrestrial > Soil > Wetlands > Permafrost | place: Sweden: Abisko...
ATTACGGAGCGACTGTACAGAAAATAAAAATCTGACTGGTCTTCAATTTGTTGCAGAACTGTTTGCACTGACGCATTTTTGAGGTTAAGCGACAGGTTGGTTGTCTGCGAATAGGACTCGCCTGCAATTGTTTGCAGAACGACAGTTAAAAGAATCAAAAAAGTTAGTCTCATGTACAATAACATTTTTTTCATTCCTGAGGAATTACTCCAGGGAATGATCAGTTTTACCATTTTTTCCATAAATTTAAAACGTTTAAATATTTGTATTTAACTTAGGTCGCCAGTGAATCAGCGAAATTCCTGACGACCTTTTTTATTTTCTGATCATGTATATAATGCGTTGAATTTTAGTTGGTTCTTCTTTTTTGTATTCAAATTTTACCGGAACAGCTAATGAAATTAGTCTTAATGTTTGATCTAGCTTTTCGTCCTGAAATGTTCCGGTTAACAGGTAATCATTGAGCTTTGGATCTGCTAAGATGATTTCAATATTGTACCATCTTGCCAGTTTTTTTATTGCAGTACCTAATTTCTCATCTTTGAAAATTAATTTACCATCTATCCATGCCGATGCACTGGATGCTTCAATATTCTTTTGAACTAATTGATTGAGTTGTACATCAAATTGTACTTGCTCTCCGGGAGCCATTATTATCGACTGGTTATTCTTCTCAAGACTAACTTTCCCTTCCATTAAAGTTGCTTCAAAGTATTTGTCAGCAGAGTAGGCATTCAGATTGAAATGTGTACCTGTTACTACTGTTTTCATCATTGGATTGTTGACGATAAATGGTCTTTCTAAATTTGATTTTACTTCAAAATAAGCTTCGCCATCAACATATACTTCACGGTTTTTGCCGGTAAAAATTTCGGGATAACGGAAGGTCGTTCCATCATTTAACCATACAGATGTTCCATCGGATAATTCAATCTTGGTTCTGGTTCCTGGTTTTGTATATATTTCACGAGTGGATGATATCGTATTTCTTTCGTTATTTAGTTTCGTACTGAAATAAAAATAGCCTGAAATAAGAAGTAGCGGTAAAAATAAGATTGCAGCAATTTTGGTGAAGTATTTATAAATTCGATATCCTCCAGTTTTTTGTATTTCCACATTTTTTTTCTGAAGATCGGTCGAACAATTAATCACATGGTGTATATGATTGAGCATTTGATCAAAGTCAGGAGTAGATCCGGTTATACTGATATCTGAATTTAACCATATTTTTCCCAAAATTTGGCGTGATTCATTTTCGTTTTCGGGATTCTTCAACCATTCCTGAACTTGCGCTGACTCTATTTCTGCTGTTTTCCCTTCGAGGTAATTTTTAATACACTGATAATTCATTGAATCAAATTATTGCTTTTAATGTACTACGAAACTAAATGGCAATTACCCCTATGTCAATGAGAAATATTTTAAATTGGTTATCGATGGATGGTTAAAAAATAGAATAGAAGACCCCATATTTCATATTTCCCAAGTTTTTCGCGAAGATATTTTAATGCATTAGTCATTTGGTTTTCAACGGTTTTAATTGAAATTCCAAGCTTCTCAGCAATTTCTTTGTTGGATAAACCTTGTTCGCGACTAAGAATGAATATTTGTTTTCTTTTTTCTGGTAATTCCTCAATTAACTGGTTGGCATATCCTTCAATATTGTGGAACTCTACCAGTTGCTCTGTTTCATTCGTCAATAATCTGGAATCATAAACGAACTCACTAATTATACGTTTTTGTGATTTTTCTTTTCTTAACCATGAAATAGTTTCATGGTATGCAATGGAAAAAAGGAATGATTTAAAGAAAAGATGTTCATTTATTTGACTTCTTTTTTCCCATACTTTTAGAAAAACAAGTTGGGTAACTTCCTCAGCAGCAAAATGATCTTTGGTTATGCTCCATACAAAAGCATACAGATTTTTCGAATATTTACGAAACAAGGCATCAAAAGCAATAAAGTCATCCTTTTTCAAACATTCTACATACTCTTTATCGTCGTTACCCTGCATCTTACCCTCGTAATTTTGTTGGGTAAATGTAAAAAAATAAACCTATTATTGTCAGTTTGTTGAAAAAATGTTAAAATTTATTACCGTTTGATTATTAGTGGTGTTTTTTTGTTTCATTTTGCTACTTATGGAGTCGGGCTCTTTTTACCTGAAAATAAAAATGGAGATTTGCCTTGATTTGCAAATCTCCATTTGGTAGTTCACTTATATCGGTTGACGGAACTTAATTTAATTGATCTATTGGTAATCTCGTCTTTTTAATGTTCCAGCCTTCCAACAGAATTTCTTGATTCTCGTTGATAAACTGGTTGGAATTAGTGCTCACCGTAACCGTTGTTGATTCGCCGGGAGCCAGCGAAAAATAATTCGACGACCAAAAACATGGAAGAACTTCCTCGCCATCACTTAATAGTTGTGGGTGTATGAAGAATGCTATTTTATCCGATTTGTTTGAGAATTTAACGGTCCATTTTGTTTCAGCTTCAACATCTTCAGTTTTTATAATAGCTGTTTCTATGGTTGTTTGAGGTAAGGCACTTAATGTAGTATAGTTGTCGTCAGCGGCAAGCCAGTATACATTATGCGAGATTACTTTCCCTAAAGCATTTTTTAAATTTAGAACAACAAAATTGACATCCTTGCTTTCTGCTAGAACTTTTGACAGAGAAAAAAGTTCTTTTACATCGGAGGCTGCAAGGCTTAGCTTATTTGTTTGCTGGAACAGAAGTTTGGAGTCCGTTCCGTATACATCAGCTTGAACACTTAAATTTGGCATTGATTTATAGGTGCGGTTAATAACCGTAACCTTATAATCAAGAGCGTTTAGCTGTATATGTACCGGTTCACATGCATTTTGCATGAAATAATAACCAGCATTGGGTTCCTGATACCAGTCGAAAATTTGCCAGATAACACTAGGAAAAGCAGCATTCAATTTCCATAACATAACTCCACCAATATCATTAAGCTTATGTCCTGCAGCTTCAAATATTCCCTGATAACCCGTCGCATTCATGAGTTGCATTTTATCGGAGAAATCAATCATCGAACTCGGAGCTCCATATTTTTTCACCATCGACTCGTAGTATTTATCGTACTTCCCATTTCCGGTTGCTGCGTCGTGATAACCCCACGAATGATTTAAAGGAAATGGCAATTTGCTGTCCCAAACCAAATTTGGAATAATTTTAGCAAGCGAGTTGTAGGGCGGTTGAGATGGAATCCCCGTTTCGTCTTTGAAAACCCAATCTTTAGCATCGTCAGCTAAGCGATAATATTCCTTGGTATCTTGCCAAGTATAAGGTCCCCCGCTGTAAACTCCGGAAGCAAGATTATCAGGCCAGGCGCCGTTCCACCCAGCTGGAAGTTTTGCAAAACCAGAAGAACTGGGCAAGTAAGGTCTTGTCCCATCCAAACTGATAATACATTCCCGCATTTTGTCGTATAGCTCTTTTCGGATATGACCTTCATTTCCTCCGGTCCACAACAGCAGACTTGGGTGATTTCGGATGCGGTATATCGTACTGATTACGTTGTTTAGAAATACCTTGCTTTCCAATGGGTATTCCAAAGATCCTTTAAATTCTCCATGAGTATCACCAGTTACCCAGAAATCAGACCAAACCAGCATCCCATATTTATCTGCCAGATCAAAAAATACATCTTCAGGAGTAATTCCTCCTCCCCAGATTCGCACTAGATTAATGTTTGAATTTTTAAAGAGATGCATTTCCGAATCATAACGTACCGAATCTCTGTTTAACATCATATCCGGCACCCAAGCTCCTCCGGTTAAATGAACTCGTTTTCCGTTGACATAGAAATCACGTCGTAATGCTTTGTCCGGAACATCAATCGCTTTGGAACTTACTGTACGGATACCGAAGACAAATGTAGTATCATCAGAAACAATTCCTTTAGTCTCAATTTGTAGGTGAATACGGTAAAGGTTTGCTTTTCCGTATCCGGTTGGCCACCATAACTGAGGATTCTTTAGCTGAAGTAAACTGGTTGTCGTTGCATTTAAATCAACCACGGTATTTGCTCCGGATGTTAGAGCGACTTCTTTATTAAATTGAATTGAAGTTCCTGTAAAGTTTTCAGGTTGGATGTTGACTTTTAAAATACCTTTTGTGTTTGTCTGACTATGATTAGATAATGTCAGGTTCAGCGAAAGTTTGGCTATTGAAGTGTCCGGAAGATTAGGAAGATCGGTAATCAAGTGGGGGCGCATTATGGTCACATCTCCGGAAGTGCGTAGATATACAGGTTGCCAGATTCCCATGTTCCGGTCGCGAACTGGAGGCATCCAATCCCAACCAGCTGAGCATAACATTGTCACGTTTTTACCAATATCCCCGGTTGGTCCTCCGTTTTCAAAGAAGTCACCTAGAGCTGTTAATTGTTCTTGAGCCGGAAGTCCTGGATAATCAAGAGGATAAATCTTGACAGCTAAGTAATTCTGTTCTCCTGGCTTAATTATTTTGCTTACGTCAAAGTTATATTCAGCGAACATACCTGCCATTTGGGTTGAATCTGCAATCGATTTTCCATTAAGCCAAACAGCAGCGCGGTAATTAATTCCCTTGAATATCAATTGAAAATGACACCCTTTATCTGTTGCCGGTACCGTAAACGAATTCCGATACCAATATGGTTTTTTCCATGGATTGCCAACATTTGGTATGTGGCTATACTGCTCCAATTTATAAGTTTTATTGAACTCGTCAGAAGCATCCGGAATCAACATGTTGTTCATGCCGGTGTATGGATCAGGATAAACCCGGTTAGCCACCAGTCCGGTAAGTACCGTTGACGGTACCTTGACCGGAAACCAATAGATATTTGATTGGTAATTGCCTGAGGATAATTCTTCACCCGTTGACTTTACAAATTCAGAAGATTGGAGATCGAAATGGGTTAATTGTATCTGGTTGATTTTTTTATTCTGCGCATTTGTCTCCAGGTAAATGTTTGCACAAATTAGCAATGAAAGAATGATCTGTAGGCTTTTTTCCATGTTTAAGTTCGTTTATAATTTTTCTGTACAATTTTAATCATAAAAAAATAAGCACAATGTCTATTGTATCTGATTTTTAGTAATGTTATTGTCTCGCAAACAGAAAATCAGTTTTAATCAATGAAGGAAAGTGAATGCGTATCCTGCGTGTGCTAACGCCTTTTATTTTATTGTGGCTGAAGTTATTTTTCTGTTTTTTGACGCAGGGTATTCTTTAATCTGTTGGATTCTGGTGTTTGCATATTCTGCATTTTTTGCCTTTTCGCCAGCCATTTTTAAATAGCTTGTATAATAATTTAGAGCCAAGGCTTTATCTGTGTTGAATTCTTCGTAGGTTGTTGCTATTTCCAATAAGATCTCTGTTTTTTCATGATCATATTCATAAGCTTTCTTCAATGCTTCAATTGATTTTTCAAATTCGCGATTTTGGCTGTATGATTGTCCCAGATAGTGATACATTTCCGTCATATATGGCGGTTGTGCAAATTCAATAGCCGCATTCAGACATTCGATGCTTTTAGGGTAGTTCTTTTGATCTTTATATGCAAGTCCCAAATAAAAATAGACAATTGGATCATCCGGAGTCAGCTGGCAACATTTTAGGAGCATCTTGATGGTAGTGTGATATTTTCCGCAGTAATACTGTGCAATACCGTAATTTTTCAAAACAGCAAAAACGGAATCTCCTTTTGAAAGAAAATCCTCGAAAGCAGGTATTGATTCTTCGTATTCGCGTAAGGCGTAAAGTGAATTTGCCTCCCAGAAGCGGATTGCTTTATTTTTTGGAATAAAATATAATCCAAGATCGGCAGTTCGTACTACTGCAACCGGATTCTTCACCTTCATGTAAAGCGGTATCAGGCTGACATAGCTTTGAAAATCATAAGGGTTTTTGCTCAATATCCACTCGAATAACTTGATCGCCAATTCGGGCTTGCCGATTTTCTGAGCAGCAACAGCATATAGTTTATTGTATGCAATGGTTGTCGAATCTATTGAATAAATTTCTGCTGCCTGAAAGTAGGCATTGACCGGATCTTCGGAGTTTAAATAGCATTGACTTAATTTGAACTTGAGATTTAAGTCAGACTTTTGTAGTTGTGTAGCCTTTTTATAAAATTCGACTGCTTTGTATGGATTTCCCGATTGATTTAACAGATCAGCATATTCGGTAAGATATTTGCAATTCGTGGAGTCTAATTTTAGTGAACAGACCAGTGATTTTTCAGCACTTAACACTTGATTTAATGCCTGGTAAACCAATGCTTGTTTAAAATATAGCTCTGCAGTAGGTTGCATGGTTAAACCTTTTTGAATCTCTGATAATGCTGCCGGATAGTTTTTGTAAAAAATGAATTCGTCAATCCGTTGTGCCTTTGTCAATAAACAAGCAGCAATAAGAGCTGCCAATAAATAGATTCGTAACATAAGACTTGGTTTGTGAAATTAAAAATGCCCGAAACAATATTCGTCCCGGGCAAAATATTTATTTACTGAAGTGTAAAATTAATTGGAACAGTATAACTTACCGGAACGTTTTTTCCATCTTGTTTTCCCGCAATCCAATCGGGCATACTATTTACCACCCGTAAGGCTTCCTGATCAAGCGATGGATCTACTCCACGGGCAATCCTTACATTTTTTATTTTGCCATCTTTACCAACAACAAAGGCTACAAACACTTTGCCTTGAATCGATTTTTTTTGAGCCTCTATTGGATATTTAATGCTGGCACCTAAAAAATTTCTTAGTCCAGATTGTCCTCCTGGGAATTCAGGCATTTGTTCGACTACCGCGTATGGTTCATCTTCTTCATCGTTTGATTGATTTGAACTTTTATAAGCAACCACACTAACTTCTCCCATTTTATTGTTTTTGGGAACAAGGGTTGTTTGCGCTGTTCCTGCTTTTAATTCATAATTAGATGATTCAGAGATGATGCTTTTTAGTTTTTCAATACTGGTTTCATCACCGGTAATTTCCAATTCTTTTCCATCAATAACAAGTTTAGTGGTTATCTTACCATCCAGTTTTTGCTGATTTTGCTCTTCAACGACCGCTTTGTTAGATTTTTCCGGAATAACTGGAAGAACTTGTGCCGTTTGTGTTTCGGGAATTGGCTGTGCTATTACAAGATCTTGCTTACTTGATGTGAATTCTGTTGATCCTTTGGTTTCGAAGGCAAAAGTAGCTGTTAAGCTTCCTGCCAGTAATACACCCAATAAAATTTTAGCATAGGTGATTTTCCGTGATTTTATTTTAGACATCATTTTGATTCGGGTTTTGATTAACGAATAGTTAAAGTTGTTCGCCAGCACTATTTGCTCGCCAACATACTGATTCAGTAGAATCTGCTTATACCATGCGGGTGCAGTTCCGTGAGAAATGACGGCGTGATCGGCTAGAAATTCATGATTTTCACGCAATGCGCGCCGGAACATCCAAAAGAAAGGATTAAACCATTGGAAAATAGAAATGAACTCAATGATTAGCACATCAAACGTATGTCCTTGTCGGATATGCTGTTTTTCATGTTCAATCATTTTTTCCCAGCCTTTGGTGTTCTGAAGGTTCGTACTTATAAAAATGTAATTCAGAAAAGAAAATGGACTTATTTCCCGGTCCAGTATAACCAGCTTAATCTTTCCATCAGGTACAACACGGTTTTGTATAATTAGCCTGATGATCTGGAAAATCTGGATGAAAAATCTTGAAGCAAAAAACACAATACCCAATACATATAAATACCCAATCATACTGTAATTTAGAACAAAATGCTCTGTTTCCTGCGAAAGCAATGATCCATAAATAGTGACCGTGCTCAACAGGTTGGCATACGGAGTAACCGTAATTTCGGGCAACATGTTTGTTTGAGGCGTATAAAATGGAATATGCAACAGGGGCAGTATGGCAGAGAACCCAATCGAGAATAACATAAACCATCGGTTTATACTAAAAAAGGTTTCTCTTCGCAAAAACAGGAAATAAACCAGTGCAAATAGACTGAGGCTTATTCCGGATTCCAGCAGGTAATTTACAAAGCTAGCCATTGTGTGTTTGATTTTCTGATTCCAAATCTTTTCCTACTTCCTTGACTAAATCTTCAAGTTCTGAGAGGCTCATTTTGTCTTCTTTGGCAAAGAAAGAAACCATTTCCTGAAATGAATTACTGAAATAGCCATTCAGAAAATTCCTGAAGTACGATTTGGTGTAATCCGATTTACTGATTACCGGAAAATATTGATGAGTTTTTCCATACGCGTAATGGTCAACAAATCCTTTCTTTTCCAGAATCCGGATAATGGTTGAAACCGTGTTGTAGGCAGGTTTGGGGTCGGGGAGTTTATCAACAATTTCTTTGACAAATGCTTTTTCCAGCGTCCACAACTCCTGCATGATTTGTTCTTCGGCTTTTGTTAATTCTTTCATTTTGAGTGCTTCCTTTGAAAACAAATATAAAGGTTCTTTCTTAACTAAACCAATAGTTCGTCAACTAATTTTTTAGTTCTGTAGAACAAATATAAAACTAATACATTAGTTCTGCAACTAAATGTTTAGTTATTTTGAGAAAGAGTAAAAAAAACTCCGAAACAACAAGTGCTTCGGAGTCTCAATAACAGGTAAGTAAATCTTATTTCTCAGGAGTATAATCCATTGCTGCTAATCGTTTATAGCCATTATATCTCCATTTTGCATTTTCTTCAGCGGCAAGGAACAAACTGTCGGCTTCAGCAGGGAACGCTTTCTTCAATGAAGTATAACGGACTTCACTGCCAAGGAATCCCTGAAATTTGCTCCAATCTGGTTCTTTACTATCGAGTGTAAATGGGTTTTTCCCTTCTTCTTCAAGTTGTGGATTGAAGCGGTATAAGTGCCAGTATCCAGATTCAACTGCGATGTTTTCTTCTTGCTGAGTTTTACCCATTCCTGCCCGCAATCCATGATTGATACATGGTGCATAGGCAATAATTAGTGATGGACCTGGGTAAGCTTCTGCTTCTCTCAATGCTTTGAAATATTGAGATTGGTTAGCTCCCATAGCTACCTGTGCAACGTAAACATATCCATAAGACATTGCCATCATGCCAAGGTCTTTTTTGCGAATTCGTTTTCCGGAAGCTGCAAATTTAGCAACAGCACCAACAGGTGTCGATTTGGAAGACTGACCTCCGGTATTTGAGTAAACCTCAGTATCAAGAACTAATACGTTTACATCTTTCCCGCTGGCCAATACATGATCAAGACCGCCGTAACCAATATCGTATGCCCAACCGTCACCACCAAAGATCCATTGTGACTTTTTCACAAGGTACTGTTTTAAGCTGGTAATAATCTTTGCTGCTTCACTATTAGATCCTTTGATTGCTTCCAAAACTTTTGCAGATGCAGCTTTCGATGCTTCGCCGTTGTCTTTTCCGGCTAACCATTCAGCGTAAGCTTCTTTTTCAGCTTTTGTTTCACCAGTTGCAATAGCGTCAGTCATTACCATTGCGAGACGGTCGCGTTGTGCATTCACACCTTCATTCATACCGAATCCAAATTCAGCATTGTCTTCAAACAGCGAGTTTGCCCAGGCTACGCCATGTCCGCTCACTTTATTTTTGCAATAAGGAGTAGAAGGAGCAGAGCCGCCATAGATTGAAGTACAACCAGTAGCATTAGCAATCATCATTTGTTCGCCAAATAACTGAGTGATCGTTTTGATGTATGGAGTTTCACCACAACCGGCACAAGCTCCGGAGAACTCGAATAATGGCTGAGCGAACTGTGAATTTTTAACCGTTTTTGTTTTGTCAACAATCGTGTCTTTGTACCCAACTTTTTCATCCATGTATTTGAATCGTTCGCTTTCAGCCATTTGCGATTCAAGAGGTTTCATTACCAGGGCCTTCTCTTTGGCAGGACAAACATCGGCGCAGTTACCGCAACCGGTACAATCGAGCGGAGAAACCTGAATTTTGAATTTTAATCCGTTGAACATTTTGGCCGGATTAGCTTCTTTTACAATTGTTCCGGCAGGAGCAGCTGCAACTTCTTCATCGGTCAATAAGAACGGACGGATTGCAGCGTGAGGGCAAACGTATGCACACTGATTACACTGAATACAATTGTCGGCTACCCATTCTGGAGTATCAATTGCGATACCACGTTTCTCAAATGCAGTAGTTCCGGATAGGAATGTTCCGTCTTCGATGCCATTAAAGGCAGAAACAGGAAGACTTCCTCCATTCTGAGCGTTCATGACATCAGCGATCTTTGTCACAAATTCAGGACGTGAAGCATCCACTTTTACATTTTCAATGGTGAGAGTTGCCCATTCTGCAGGTACATCAACTTTTACTACATTCAGACCACCTGCATCAACAGCAGCATAATTCATCTTTACGATGTTCTCACCTTTTTTGCCATATGATTTATCAATGGCTTTTTTCATGTGAGCAACAGCTACATCGAATGGAATTACATTCGAAATTTTAAAGAATGCACTCTGAAGTATTGTATTTGTCCGGTTTCCTAATCCGATTTCTACAGCAAGTTTGGTTGCATTAATGATGTAGAAATTGATTTGGTTTTCGGCCATATATTTTTTCATCTGGTTTGGCAGATGTTTTTTTGTAATTTCTTCGTCCCAGATTGAGTTGAGAAGGAATGAACCTCCTTTTTTCAATCCTTTCAGAACATCATACATGTGAAGGTATGCTGGAACGTGACATGCAATAAAATCGGCTGTAGTTACCAAATAGGTTGAACGAATTTTGCTGTCGCCAAAACGTAGGTGAGAACAAGTGAATCCGCCTGATTTTTTTGAATCATATTCGAAATATCCCTGACAATATTTGTCAGTTGCATCACCAATAATCTTGATTGAGTTCTTGTTTGCACCAACAGTTCCATCCGAACCTAAACCATAGAATTTAGCTTCAACGATATCGCTTGGAGAAACTTTGATTTCAGGAATAACAGGAAGAGAGGTGAACGTAACATCGTCAACAATACCAACGGTGAACTTATTTTTAGGTTCACTCATTTCAAGGTTTTTGTAAACAGCAAGGATTTGAGCTGGAGTCGTGTCTTTTGATCCTAAACCATAACGACCTCCAACAACAACCGGCCATTGTTTGAACGGCGCTTTACCTGCTTCCAGCGCTTCACCAATCGAGTTGCGGATATCCAGGTAAAGAGGTTCTCCAAGAGATCCTGGTTCTTTGGTGCGATCCAGAACTGCAATACGTTTTGTAGATGCAGGGAAGGCTTTCATTAAATGAGCTGTTGAGAATGGACGGTAAAGGTGTACTGATACCAAACCAACTTTTTTGCCCTGACTCATCAAATAATCAATTACTTCTTTGGTTGTTTCGGTTACCGAACCCATTGCAACAATAATATCTGTTGCATCTTCAGCTCCGTAATAATCGAACAAACTGTATTTTCGGCCAGTAATTTTCGTGATTTCGTTCATGTAATCTTCTACAATACCAGGAACAGCATCGTAGAATTTATTGGAAGCTTCTCTTCCCTGAAAGTAAATATCGGGGTTTTGAGCGGTACCACGTTCAACTGGATTTTCAGGATTCAAAGCGCGATCGCGGAAAGCCTGAATCAGATCCATGTCAATTAATGGAAGCATTTCTTCCTGAGAAATTACTTCAATTTTTTGTAGCTCATGTGAAGTACGGAATCCATCGAAGAAAGCACAGAAAGGAATTCTTGATTTCAAGGTTGCAAGGTGTGCAACACCTGCAAGATCCATTTCTTCCTGAACGGAACCAGCTGCAAGAAATGCAAAACCGGTTTGACGAGCAGAGTAAATATCACTATGATCGCCAAAGATTGATAATGCATGAGCAGCTAAAGCCCGTGCACTTACATGAAATACTGTTGGCAACAGTTCTCCTGCAATCTTATACATATTAGGAATCATCAGTAATAATCCCTGAGATGCAGTATACGTAGAGGTTAATGATCCACTCTGTAAAGCACCATGAACAGCGCCGGCAGCACCACCTTCGCTCTGCATTTCTGCCAAACGAACCGGACGTCCGAATATGTTAGTTTTTCCGGTGGCAGCCCACTCGTCAACATATTCAGCCATGGTTGATGATGGCGTAATCGGGTAGATACAGGCTACCTCGCTGAACATGTAACTAATATGCGCAGCGGCATAGTTCCCGTCACATGTAATGAACTTTTTTTCTTTTGCCATTTTCTTAAAATTTAGTTCGAATTCTATGTTTTTTATATCTCTTATCAATAAAGAAAGCCGAATAACCACAATGGAATCACATTCCGATTCCCAATTTCGATCATGTCGGCTGCAGCGTAATGCCCTTCTTCCGAAGGGGTAATATGTTTTCCTCCTACATTAAAGTAGTGTAAGTCATTAACTTTAAAATCAGCTCTTCCCGAACTTTTTATTTGATTTTTGTATCCAAGTTGATTGTAAAAAAACGTTTGACGCAGAATTTTTGCGTTTACATTCTCTGGATCAATGGCATACATTAGATTGGTGTTGTGTAAATACACCAAATCTGGCTTCTTTATTTCATCTTCGTTTCCATTTGAAAAAAGCATGTTAATGATTCGTGCATTTTTCATATATCTCAGATAATTCATAATTGTAGCCCGGGATGTTTGAACATCAGCACTTATCTTGCTCACATTGGGAGAAAACGGTGCCTGACTGGCAATTATTTGTAACAGTTTTCTGAGCTTTGGTAAGTATTGTAAATCTATTTGGTTAATGTATGTTACATCAATTTCCAGAGCCAGATTAATGTGTTTTAAAAGTGTTTCGTTATAGAACCCTTTATTTCGTATAAAATACGGATAATATCCATCTTTCAGGTAATCATGGAAGAAGGCAAGAGGTTTTACTTTTTGAGTAATTTCCTGAGCTATCGATATATGATTCGTCAGTATTTCCTGAAGCGTATATCTTTTGAAGTTTAAATTTGATTGGTAATTCAGGTATTCACGGAATGAAAGCCCTTCCAAATGATAAATCTTGGCAATATCTTTCAGTTCATAATTACTTTCAATAACACGAAGTACCGGTGAGGCTGAAAAAATGATTTTTAATTCAGGGAATGTATCATGACAGATTTTTAATTCCGATGCCCAATCTGGGTATTTGTTTATCTGATCAAGAATTAGCGTTTTACCTCCTGTTTTATAAAATTCATCAGCAAATGAAACGATTTTACGTTTTGTGAAATAAAAACTGTTCAAATTTACGTAGAGGCAAGATTTGTCGTTTAAATATTTCTCTTTTACCAGATCGATCAAAAATGTAGTTTTTCCAACACCTCGAAATCCCTTTATTCCAATGATACGATGGTTCCAGTCAATTTCATCCAGAAGTTCTCTTCTGATGGTATCGAGTGATTGATCTTGCAGCGTATTATGAATGTTTACCAAACTTTGCATTTTCGGAGCTTTATATGACAAATGTAATGTTTTTATATTAGTATTGTAATCTATAGATGACAAAAAAAGCAAAATAGTGCAATTTATAATTGTTAAAAATAAAGAATGATTGCAATCTCTATTTTGAAATTCAGTAGATGTGCTGAAATACCTTGATGTTGCTTAATTTGGATTTTAGCAATGCTGAATGTATTTTCTAATTTTGCATGTAAAATTTATTACAATGGTTAGACAAAAGCCCGAATTATTGGCTCCGGTTGGAAATATAGAATCATTTTATGCTGCATTAAATGCAGGTGCAGATGCTGTTTATATGGGACTTCAGGATTTTAACGCCCGTGGAAGGGCCAATAATTTCACGAAGCCAATGCTTCAGCTTGCGGTGCAAAAAGCTCATGAAAAGAACGTAAAAGTGTATATTACGTTGAATATTTTGATCAAAAACAAGGAAATAGAAATATTACTCGATGTATTAGCTTTTTTGTCCGTCTTAAAGGTCGATGGGGTTATTATTCAGGATTGGGGCGTTTATTATATTGTCCGTAAGTACTTTCCATCGTTGGCACTTCATGCAAGTACTCAAATGGGTAATCACAATTCGCTTGGCGTAAACTTTGGTTTTGAAAAAGGAATTGTTCGTACGGTATTAGCTCGTGAATTAACAATGGCCGAATTAGAACTGGTAATGAAACGAAGCAAGGCTGAAATCGAGTTGTTTGTTCACGGGGCTTTGTGTTATTCATTTTCAGGAATGTGCCTTTTCAGTAGCTATGCCGGAGGACAAGGTGCAAACCGTGGACTTTGCAAGCAAAGTTGTCGTCGTATATATCAATGCGGCGGTGATGCACATGCTATTTTTAGCTTAAAGGATAATCAGCAAATAGATAACCTTGAAACCCTAATGTCGCTCGGCGTTCATTCGCTTAAAGTTGAAGGTAGAATGAAATCGGCTGACTACGTTTTCCAGGTTTGCAGTGCTTATCGAATGGCTATTGACAATCCTCTGAATATTCGTGCGGCTGCAAATATGCTCGAATTCGATATGGGACGTGAGAAAACCGCATACTTTCTTGGGAATAAACTTCATCATGGAATTACCGATGATCCATCTGTTGGAATCAAGATTGGACAAATTACGCAGATAACTCGAAACTCAATTCGGTTTGATAGTTCGGTTGAGCTAACTTCCGGTTACCGAATCCGAATTCGTAACGATGCTGATGATCAACAACTTTATGTCAAAATTGAAAACTTTCAGCAGAATGGTAATTCGTATGAGATTTCATCTGATTTATGTAAGCAGATTAGCAAAGGTGATGATGTGTTATTGGTTAGGGCGAAAACACAGAGCTTTTCTTCCAGACTTGGAAATATAAACGCGCTTCCGGAGTTAAAAAAAATAGTCGTAAAGAAGCAGGAAATCAGGAGAGGTCTTCAAATTGAAAGTTCCAAAACTCAAAAGCCCATGTTGTTGGTTCGTATTGGAGGTCCGGAATGGTTACCTAAACTTCGGTTTGAAGATTATACCTCGGTAATTCTTTCTTATAAGCGTGAAAATTTGGCAAATTTCGATTTTCAAAATGTGGTACTGCAAGAAAATAAGAATAAAGTCAGTATTGAGTTTCCAGAGTTTATTTCTGAAAAACATTTGGATTTCTACCGTGATTTAGCGGCAAAACTTGTTTCTAACGGGTTTAATCACTTTTTTCTTAGTCATTTGTCGCAGAAAAAGTTGCTTCCACAGGGTGCACGCATCAGTTGTAATGAAAATGTTTATGTATTGAACGATGCCTCGGCTCGATTTTTACATGAAGAAAAGGTCTTTGATTATATATACCCTTTTGAAAATGATATTGAAAATTTACTATCAATGAATAACCGGCAGGGGATTGTACCTCTTTATTTTTATCCCCAGCTATTCTATTCACGAATGCCGGTCAAGGTTAATAGTGAAAATAAGTTTTTTGCAGATGAAACGAATAAAAAATTCAGAGTATTGGTTAAAGATGGAATTACTTCAGTTTATCCATTAATCCCTGTTTCGCTGTTTCATTATCGAAGTCAGTTGGAGAAAAATGGATTCACCCGCTTTCTGATTGATTACTCCGGAGAGACTATTAATTCGAATGTAGTTAAGCGAATATTGAAAAAATATATCAGCGCAGAATCTGTTTTACCTTCTACAAATTTTAATTTTAAGTTAGGCCTAAAATAAAAAGAGAGAGCTTTTTGTGGCTCTCTCTTTGATTATATTTCAACAGTTATCTATTCGTCATTCATTGAGATCAGGAATTCTTCAACGGAATCCGTTTTCATAATTCTGTTTTTCAAAAATTCCATAGCTTCAATGGAGTTCATATCGCTAAGGTATTTGCGCAATATATATGTTTTATCAAGCACATTTTTGTTCATCAGTAAATCTTCACGACGAGTACTTGAAGCATTGATATCGACAGCAGGGAAGATACGTTTGTTCGACAATTTCCGATCAAGTTGCAATTCCATGTTACCTGTACCTTTAAATTCTTCGAAGATAACTTCGTCCATTTTTGATCCGGTTTCTGTCAGTGCTGTTGCAATAATTGTTAACGATCCACCTTCTTCAATATTACGGGCAGCTCCGAAGAAGCGTTTTGGCTTGTGCAAAGCATTTGCGTCGACACCACCAGACAGCACTTTACCAGAAGCGGGTGCTACGGTATTGTATGCGCGAGCCAGACGAGTGATTGAATCGAGTAGGATTACCACATCGTGTCCACATTCGACTAATCTTTTTGCTTTTTCAAGAACCATACCCGCAACGCGAACGTGGCGTTCTGCCGGTTCATCAAACGTTGAAGAAATAACCTCAGCGTTTACGTGACGAGCCATATCTGTTACTTCTTCCGGGCGTTCGTCAATTAGCAGAACCATCATGTAAACTTCAGGATTGTTTGCCGCAATAGCATTGGCAATATCTTTAAGTAATACTGTTTTCCCGGTTTTAGGCTGAGCGACAATTAAACCACGTTGTCCTTTCCCGATAGGTGCAAATAAATCAACGATACGGGTAGAAAGGTTATCGTGTCCATTTCCCGTCAAATTGAATTTTTCGTTCGGAAAAAGTGGAGTTAAATGTTCAAACGGAACGCGATCACGAATATAATCTGGCGTTCTGCCGTTTATTTCAATAACCTTAATTAACGGGAAGTATTTTTCACCTTCTTTGGGTGGACGGATGGTACCTGTAACTGTATCTCCGGTTTTAAGCCCAAAAAGCTTTATTTGTGATTGAGAAACGTAGATGTCGTCAGGCGAATTTAAATAATTAAAATCCGAAGACCGAAGAAATCCGTAACCGTCAGCCATAATTTCCAAGGCTCCGGTATTACTTATGATTCCATCAAATTCATACGGTTTCTCCTGATTAACTTGATTCTTTTGTGGCTTTGGCCCTTGATTTTCGCGATTTTCCCAGCGTTGATTATTGTCAAACGGTTTTTTCTTATTCTGAATTTCGATTCGTTTTTCGCTTTGATCTTCCGTGCGAATATCTTCCTGAATAGGAACTTCCTGCTTAATTTCCTGATTTTGAGGAATTGTTACATTCTGTTCAATAATTGGTTCGAAGATATCCTCTTTTGTCTCAAGTTCATTTGGTTCCTCAGGGAATAGTATTTCTTGTCTAACCTTTTGATTTTGATTTGGGTTCTGATTGGGATTAGGCTTTTGATTTTGAGGTCCCCGTTGGTTAGGATTTTGTGTTTGCTTTGGATTAAGATTGGGCTTTGGACCGTTGTTTTGGTTCGGATTATGATTCGAAGATCCAGCTTTAATAGCGGTTTCTGTACGTGGTCTCTTTTTAATTTGGAATTCTCTTTTTCCTTCTTTTTTTTGTTCCCCTTCAACAACTACAGCGGGCGTAGGTATTTCCGGTTTTGTTCGTTCAATAACAGGTTCTTCTGTTTCTTCGGCTGGTTTGTCATCCTTCCTTCTTGTGAAGAATTTTAAAACCGGATTTTCTTCTCTTTTAGTTGGTATATCTCTGGGCGATTTTAATTTTTTTTCATCAGGTTTCTTTTCTGAAGCAATAATGGCCTGAGTGTCCAGGATTTTATAAATTAAATCTTGTTTCTTAAAAGATTCAATCTTTTTAATATCAAGCTCTTTTGCAATTTCTTTTAAGTCAGGAAGTAATTTTCTGCTTAATTCAATGATATCATACATAATTAATTATTGATTTGTTAATACCCAAAAGGTCAAGTGATTATGAAAATAAAGAAAAGTGGAATTGAAAATTTGGATAATCGGTACTATTCGAAATTTTTTGCAAGTATAGTTAAATCCTTAAACGTGACAAAGCGAAATCAAAAAAATCATTTTTATTCTTCTGTCCATCTTTGTTTTTGTACTGATTAGTTCACCTTTTATTGCTTTTAAAGTTCGTGTAGATTACGGTTCATCTGCCTAATAGAACTATTCAAATCAAAAATCGTATAGTTCACACATATTTTGGTGAAATTTTGTTTATCGGACTCTATATTAAGTATTTTCGTTACAAAAAATTACTAAACGACCTTTTATTCAAAACCTTCATAAGTAAAAACGATGAGACAACTTCGAATTGCAAAGCAGGTCACAAACAGGGAAGCATTATCTCTGGATAAATATTTGCATGAAATAGGTAAGGTTGATCTAGTCTCAGCCGAAGATGAGGTTGAATTGGCTAAGCTTATCAAAAACGGAGATAAAGCTGCATTGGAAAAATTAATTAATGCTAATCTACGGTTTGTTGTTTCGGTTGGTAAGCAGTATCAAAATCAGGGACTAAGTTTACCTGACCTTATTAATGAAGGAAATTTGGGACTGATTAAAGCAGCTCAACGATATGATGAAACTCGTGGGTTTAAATTTATTTCCTATGCTGTTTGGTGGATTCGTCAGTCAATTCTTCAGGCTCTGGCTGAACAATCCAGAATTGTTCGTTTGCCTCAGAATAAAATAGGAACAATTACTAAAATTAATAAGACTTTTAGTCGGATGGAGCAGGAATATCAGCGGGAACCTACGGTCGAAGAGGTTGCTGTATTGTTGGAAACAACCACAGAAGATGTTGAAAGTGCTTTAGCCGTTTCATCGCATCATGTGTCAATGGATGCTCCAATAAATGACGAGGATGGGTATGATTTGTATGATATTCTTCTTAATGAAGATGCATTGAGTCCGGATACGGGTCTAATAAATTCTTCTTTGTGTAAAGAGATCGAACGTTCATTGTCAACTTTGGATGGGCGGGAAGCTGATGTTATTCGTTATTTTTTTGGATTAAGTGGTTATCCCCAGTTTACTTTAGATGAAATCGGTGCAGAGTTAGGCTTAAGTAGAGAACGTATTCGTCAGATAAAAGAAAAGTCTATTCGGAAAATGCAAAACAATTATCGGAATAAGCTACTCAAAGTATATCTTTGATTTCAACATAGAAAAAGCTGCAGTACGCAGCTTTTTCTATGTTGAATCTATTTGTTGAATGGATAAAATCTTACTTTTGGGACAAAATATTTAGAATATGAAACTTATAGCACCCTCGATACTTTCTGCTAATTTTTTGAAACTTGGTGAGGATATTGATATGCTCAATCATAGTGAGGCTGATTTTGTTCATTGCGATGTCATGGACGGCGTATTTGTCCCCAATATTTCTTTTGGAATTCCTGTGATTCAAGATATCCATAAGATAAGCAAAAAACCTTTAGATGTTCATTTGATGATTGTTCACCCTGAAAATTACATTTCAGATTTTCATAAAGCTGGTGCATCGATTATTACAGTTCATTATGAAGTTTGTGCGCATCTTCATCGAACTATTCAGCAGATCAAAGGTTTAGGGATTAAGGCTAGTGTTTGTTTAAATCCACATACTCCGGTTGCGTTGCTTGAAGATATTATCACAGAATTGAATATGGTTTTACTGATGTCGGTAAATCCTGGATTTGGTGGGCAGAAATTTATCGAAAATACCTATCGGAAGGTTTCAGCATTAAAAGACATGATTCTTCAACAAAATTCAAATGCGATGATCGAAGTTGATGGTGGTGTTAATTTTGAAGTGGGGAAGAAGCTTTATGAATCCGGAGCAGATATTCTTGTTGCAGGAAGTTTTGTATTTGGATCCAAAGATCCGTCTGAAACGATTGCTGCGCTTAAACGCTTATAGAAATATTTTATAGGGATTGTTTGGTTGTTGATGTTGTTGTTTGTGAAATTTCAGCTTTTTAATTTCGCAATCAGAAGAACATCCGGCACAATTTGACGAAGTCTTTGTTTCTTTTTTAATTATATTAAAGAAACAAAGCAGTTTATAGGTACATCGTGCAAAGGCCAGACTAATAATCAGATATGTTATAATTGCCTGTATCATGTTTTATCTTTTTATTGCATGAAATAAGTTGAAACTCTGAATACAATAAACGAAAGAATCCAGGCCACTGATGTTGTATAAATCATGGTGAAAATTGCCCATTTGATTTTTCCAGATTCAGTTCTTATTGCTGCAATTGCTCCGATACAAGGAAAATAAATCAGAACAAAAACGAGAAACGATAATGCTACTGGAATAGAGTAAACATTTTCTCCAATTTTTTCGCCATAACTGAATTTTTCCTGTTTTAACTTATTACTCAGACTAACATCTTCATCAGCCTGATATAATACACCCATTGTGCTTACGATGATTTCTTTTGCAGGGAGTCCAGCCAGAAGACTGATACTCATTTTCCAGTCGAAACCCAAAGGAGCCATTGCTGGTTCGATAAAACGTCCCAGTTGCCCGAGATAACTGTTTTGTAAGCGAATGCTTTGTTCATTGATGATTTTGTTGGTAACATCTGCGTTTTGCGAAAATGATTGCGTCGTTTCTGCTGTTTGTTTGTTGTTTATTGAACGATGTTCTCTTGGGAAATACCCTAAAGCCCATATAACTATAACTCCAATGAGAATAACTCCACCAATCTTTTTTAAATACTGTTGTGCTTTATCCCACATGTGGGTAAGTATATTCTTTAATGTCGGTATTCGATAAGGTGGTAATTCAAGAACAAAAGGAGTTTCTTTATTTTTGAAAAGGGTACGGCTTAGTAGTTGTGCCGTCAGAAAGGAAAGTAATATACCTGTAAAATAAATTCCGGCAAGTATCAATGCTGGTTGTTTGGGAAAGAAAGCCGTAATGAAAAGTATATATACTGGTAATCGGGCACTGCACGACATAAATGGAATAATCAGCATTGTAAGAAGCCGGTCACTGGAACTTCTTAACGTTCGTGTTGCCATTATTGCCGGGACATTACATCCAAATCCCATTATCATTGGTATAAATGATCTTCCGTGCAGTCCAAAGCGATGCATGATTTTGTCCATGATAAATGCAGCTCTTGCCATATATCCGGAATCTTCCATGAACGAGATAAACAGGAATAGGATTAAAATATTTGGTAAAAAAACAAGAACACTTCCGGTACCATCAATTATTCCTTCAATGAGTAAATCTTTTAGTATTCCATTGGGAAGAAGTATGCCGGCCTGCTGACTTATCCATGATACCAGATTCTCTATCCATGCCATTGGATAGGCTCCTAGCTTAAATGTTGCAAAAAACGATAAAGAGAGTAATCCTATAAATATTGGAAATCCAATGAATCTATTGGTTAGTATATTGTCAATGCGATCAGAAGGCTTTTGTGTTTCTTTTTTCCGTTTTTTACAGGTTTCTTCCAATGCTCCGGAAATGAAACCGTATTTTGCTCCGGTAATAACCGTTTCACTGTCTTCATTATAAAGGCGTTCAATTCGCTTTACTTCAGATTGAGCCGTTTGTTCAATCTCAACGTAATTAAGATAGTGAGAAAGGAATTCGGCTGTTTGTTTGTCGCGTTCGAGTAATTTGAGAGCCAGAAAACGTGAAGAAATTGTATCATTGACTGGTTTTTCAAGCTTAATTTTTGTTCGTAATGTTCGTATTGAGCGCTCTATTTCCTCTCCGTAATTGATGTGAATGTGTCTTACTATTGGATCAAGATCTTCGTACACCTCAATCGTTTTATCCATCAGTTCTTGAATTCCCTTACCTTTTGAACTAACTGTCGGGATGATTGGTATTCCGATTAGTTTTCCAAGACGTTGGTAATCAAATTTTATTCCATTCTTCAACAGTTCATCATACATATTTAAAGCGATAATCACTTTAATATCCATGTCAATAAGTTGGGTAGTAAGAAAGAAATTCCGTTCCAGATTCGATGAATCAATTACATTAATTACAATGTCAGGTGTTTCTTCCAGTATAAATTTCCGAACGTATATTTCTTCCGGAGAATATGCAGTTAATGAATATGTTCCTGGTAAGTCGAAAATGTTAATGCTGTAATCGTTATGAGTAAATGTGGCTTTTTTAGCGTCAACCGTAACGCCACTGTAGTTTCCAACATGTTCTTTAGAACCAGATAAGAAGTTGAATAAAGTAGTTTTTCCGCAATTGGGATTTCCAACTAAGGCAATATTGATAGTCTGCTCTTTCTTTTTGGCAGAAACCTTCATGTTTTCAAAATCAATTACTCCTTCGAAGTTTAAAGCTAAACCAGGGTATGTTTCATTAAGACCAATAACTTCAATAAGATTTGCTTCCGTATTACGAAGCGTAATATTATAATCTAGTATTTTGTATTCAGTAGGACCATTAAACGGAGCATTTTTAATAACAGTTACCTGTTTGCCTTTGACAAAACCCATTTCGGTAATCCGTTTTCTGAACGAACCATGGCCTAAAACTTTGGTTATGATAACCGTATCTTTATTTTTTACCTCCGATAGTCTCACAATATCATCTTAATGTTGCTATGCTAATTTAAACTAAATAAGAATAACGGCGCAAAGATATTTAAGTTTTGGTAATACACTTAAAAAAGTTTGTTTTCTTGAAAATTCAAATATGATCTTTTACATTTGCATATCATGAGAAATCAACAGTGGGAAGGGGACATTTATAAACGGATACAGGACGCTATTTCAGCGTTGCCTGAAAACTTCAGTATCCTTGAGGAGCAAATTGATGTTGAACTTCAGATGGAGTACTTCAATTATAGCAAGGATATAAAATCCAGTTTTGATAAGGATTTTATTTTAGAGCATCAAAATGATTTATTTAATCCGGATGTATCTATCGATGAAAAAAAGAATTTGCTGGTTTTATTAGCTTCTGTTGAGAACGTTGAATATTTTCGTGCGATTGAGAAATATACACGGAATCCTGATCCGGAGCTCCGGAAATGGAGTGTGTTGGCTTTGCAGGAAAGTCGGATGATACTTCAAAGTTCTTTAATGGATGAACAACAGGTTTATATCTCTACCGGATTGGGTGGTAAAGGTCAGAACCTTCGTTATTTTGTTGCTTTTGTAGGAAATAATGTCTCGGTTTATTCTGAGATTCAACGGAAATTGATTCAAACCGAGTTAGATCTGGCTTTGACGAATAACAATGGCGTTCTGGAAGAGCTTGAATTTGAAGATAACCTTGCTCTTTGTATCGTCCTTATACCACTTAAAGTTGACATACAGTCCATATTCGTTGATATGATAGCGGAATGTAATTTATATGGTGATTTTATACGGCCAGAAGTCATTCTTACCAATGTAAAACGCATCAGTGCTGAAGAAATCAGACGTTTTCTGAATGAATAATTTGGGGTAGACTCGTTCCATATATGGCGTATGGGCGTTAATTCTCTTTTTTTGATGTTTTTTTATTTAATACAAACATTTTATAATCAATAAGTTCTTATTTGTAGTCGAATTTTTTAATTGAATTAGGCACTTTGAAAATACAATAGAAATGGCTAACTTCGGGGAAAAAGTATTAGTGATGGAGAACAAATTCAGAAGCCTGACTATTTTTGAGTTCCATGAACGTTTCCCTGACGAGGATTCCTGTTATGCCTATTTGAGTGAATTAAAATGGGAAACTGGTTTTGTATGCCCCAATTGCGGACACAAAAACTATTGCAACGGTAAGCGTAAATACGACAGGCAGTGTACCAGTTGTCATCGCATCTCTTCACCAACGAGC
>Ga0302286_10000866_pt1 | contig 23540 bp, 16 predicted proteins | sample III_Fen_E2_3_FD_198765 | JGI IMG/M metagenome (GOLD analysis project Ga0302286, IMG submission 198765) | Peat permafrost microbial communities from Stordalen Mire near Abisko, Sweden - III_Fen_E2_3 | ecosystem: Environmental > Terrestrial > Soil > Wetlands > Permafrost | place: Sweden: Abisko...
CGGTAAAACGGGGGCAGGGATTGCATCTATGATTGCGAACATTGGATTTGGATTGATTACCTGGGAGAACTACCGTAAGCTTGGGATAGGTAATGCGAAAACGATTTTCTTTGGGAGTATCTTTGCTGCCAATTATGTATCAAATATATATGGGTCAGTTATTTCAGTGAGAGTTATTGAAAACGATTATAGAGATGCCAAACACAATCAAATTCTATTTCAGCTTCATATTCCTCTGCGGAATTTTTTTGAGCAGTAGGGCTGCGAGCTTAAAAGGCGATAGCTTATATCATTCGGGAAAGTATTTTGATGCCTCCATCGAATATGAACGCCTGATTTTCAATTCTGAAAGTCAAGCCAGCGTTTATTATTACAAATATAAGAAGGCATTGTGCTATAAGATGCTAAAAGAATTTGAACGTGCGACTGACGAACTCCAGTCCATGTATTTTACCAATGCAGACGATTCGTTATTCCAGCGTGTTTATTACCAGCAATCGCTCTGTCTCTATTTGAACGGTGAACCTTCAAAAGCGTTATGGAAAATGGATGATTATTTTCACCGAAGAGCCGATACGGCTTCCTACAGGATTTTTATGCCGGTAAGGTTATTGTGTTTGAATGAAACCTTTCAGTGGCAAGAAGCGAAAGAATGTTATCTGCGCTTGATACAGATGCAAAATTTCACTCCTGAAAAAAAGGCTGAAATGGATCAGATTGTAAATAACCTGTATAAGAAAAGAAATCTTCCTCATATCCGATCCATTAAAAAAGCAGAGAACCTGTCCCGCTTCTTTCCCGGTTCAGGGCAGATTTATGCAGGGCAGACCAGTGAAGGTATTATTAATTTCCTGATCAATGCCTCCATCCTTGCATTCAGTGCCGATCAGGTGCTCAACAGCTATTATATCACAGGATACCTGGCCGGGTTGGGATTTTTTAACAAGACCTATCAGGGGGGAATCAAACGATCGGGAATACTGGCTTCTCAAAAGAACAGGCAACTCATTGCCAATTTCAACAGCGAGATCAACACGACCATTCGATCCAACTTTAAATTCGACTAAATCTGTTCCCACCCATCCCTGTAATTATGCCTGATCCATTCCTCAGCAGTAGCGAGTGCCGGTATGGTTTCGTATTTGGTATCGAATTTAGGGTCCCCGTTCACCACCTGGAATTTATTGGAAGTGACCACCCTGATTGTTTCTGAAGAACCAATATTGGTGAACTGCATATTTTTTCCGTCCCAGAGCAGGCGTTTCCGCAAGTCCTGAAGGCGTACAGCCAGAACACCCATGACTACCATTTCATTGAAAGGGCCTGCATAGCCGAAGTTTGAGCTGGCTTCAACGCGGTTTGATTTGTTCTCCTTGGCAGCACGAATCCAGTCCTGTTCGTGACCATTGGTCTCTGCATTAAGGATTCGGCGGATTGTCTTTTCGGGTTCTTTAAAGTCTGCCATTTTCGAAGTGGGCAATAAGGTAGGATCGGAGGCTGAACTGCCGCAAATAATCTTTCCTTTAGTTCCGTAGAAGATAACTCCTCCGCTTGTATTTCCCATCGGTTCTCCGTCTTTCAGTTCATGAGGACGTTCGGGCATCAATCCACCGTCGTACCAGCCTACCTTCACTTCAGGCATGGCAACTTTAGGAAGATTGTCACGTTTCGGAAACCAATAGGTGATTTTCTCGGCATTGGGAGCAGATTCAGTATTAATTATAGTAGAACTACCCTCAACCGCAGCAGGGTACTGCAGCATCAGGGCTTTAAAGACAGGATCGAGAATATGGCAGGCCATATCGCCCAAAGCGCCGGTTCCGAAATCCCACCAGCCTCGCCAGTTCCATGGAGTATAAACTTCATTGTAGGGACGAAATTTGGCAGGTCCGATAAAAAGATCCCAGTTTAAAGTTGACGGAACCCTCATTTTATCCGTTGGGCGTTCCAGTCCTTGCGGCCAGATAGGGCGATTAGTCCAGGCATCTACCGAAGTGATCTCACCAATAGTTCCGTCCCATATCCATTCACAGATTTTACGGATACCCTCACTTGAATTTCCCTGGTTTCCCATCTGGGTAGCCACACCGTAACGGAGCGCTGTTTCGGTCAGTATCCTGGATTCGAACACTGAATGAGTCAGCGGTTTCTGGAGGTATACATGGTGCCCGGCTTTCATGGCCATCATGGCAGGTAAGGCATGCGAATGGTCGGGTGTAGCAATCATTACGGCATCGATGTCTTTCTGTTTTGCAAACATCTCCCTGTAATCCTGGTATTTTGGGGCATTGGGCCATTTTCGGAAAGCATTTCTTTCGGCATATTTCCAATCCACATCACACAGGGCTACGATATTCTCTGTATCCATATTCACCAGGTTATTGAATCCCATCCCTCCAACACCAATGCCGGCAATATTGAGTTTGTCGCTGGGAGCCTTATGTCCCATTCCGGCAATCACTCTGGAAGGAAGGATTGTAATGGCCGTTGCAGCCAGGGCCGTTGTTCCCAGAAAATGGCGTCGGCTGATGTTTGAAGATTTGTTATTCATGGTCTTGGATGATCTGAAAATAAGGGTAAAAATGCTGCTGTGAAATTAGGTATTCCAATCTAATTTCGGAAAGATATTTGATGAATTGCCGAATAGACTAAAAACAAAGGTGGATCCTTACGAATCCACCTTTTAAATTATCCATTAATTAAACGCTTATGCAGGCATAGCAGGAAGACTCCAGCCATCGCGATAAGTATGTTTGATCAGTTCTGCAGCAAATTGAGTTGCAGGAACAGGATCGGTGTAGCTTCTGTCAAAGGTAGGGTTACCGTCAGTGATATTGAACTTATCTTCAACAACTATCTTGATTTGTTCGCTGTCGGTAATGTTGGTGAACTTCATGTTTGGTCCGTCCCACATTAATTCCTTGTTTAGATTCTGCAGACGAACAGCCAATACGCCCATAACAACCATTTCATTGAAAGGACCGGCTTCACTGAAGTCAGAAGCAGATTTTACACGACTTGCAGGAGATTCCTTACATGCACGTACCCAGTCCATTTCGTGACCACCATCCATTGCTTTTTCAATTCTTCTTCTGAATTTTGGAGCAACAGGTGTTTCAGCTTTACCACCTGGACGTAAGATCCATGGGTTTACACCATAACAACCACAAACTAAAATTCCTTTGGTTCCGTGAAATAATACACAGCCACCGGCATCGTTTGGGTTTTTTCCAGCTGGCCATCCTTCAGGAAGCATAGGTTTGATACCACCATCGAACCAGGAAACTTCAACCTGAGGAAGCATAGCACCTTTTTTCGATCCTTTCCATGGGCGTTTTGGCACACGGGCAGGGAAGGTTAATTTTACAGACTGTGCTGTTGGAGCACAATCCTGAAGAAGTAAGGTCGAATTACCCTGAGCTTTAATCGGGTAGCTCAGTTCGAGACCCATAAAAACAGGATGTAAAATGTGGCAAGCCATATCGCCTAAAGCGCCTGTACCATAAGCCCACCAACCGCGCCAGTTCCATGGGTGATAAACTTCATTATAAGGACGCATTTTTGAAGGACCGGTAAATAAATCCCAATTCAACGTATCAGGAACCCATTGTCCTTGTTTTGGAGTGTTTAATCCCTGAGGCCAGATCGGACGATCGGTAAATGCTTCCACTTTGGTTACTTCACCAATTTCGCCATTGGCAAGCCATTCGCAGGTTAAGCTAACCCCTTCGCCTGAAGAACCCTGATTACCCATTTGAGTAGCCAATTTATTTTTATCAGCCAGTTTGGTCAGCAAACGTGATTCATAAACAGTGTGGGTCAAAGGTTTTTGACAGTAAATATGTTTCCCCATGACCATTGCATTCGAAGCAGCAATGGCGTGAGAATGGTCGGCTGTGGCGATAACAACACCATCAATTGATTTTCCGAGTTCCTCGTACATCTTCCGCCAGTCCCAATACTTTTTGGCTTTTGGGAAGTATTTGAAAGCCTTGTCAGCATATTTCCAGTCCACGTCGCATAATCCAACGATGTTTTCTGATTCAAGATGCTTAAGGTTTGCGAAACCCATACCGCCGATACCTACACCGGCAATGTTTAATTTGTCACTTGGGGCTTTGTGGCCCATACCCGAAACTACGTTGCTGGGCAGAATTGTAATGGCAGCAGCAGCAGTCGCAGTAGTTGCAAGAAATGATCTTCTACTAGTCTTGTTTTCCATTAGTAATTAATTTAAATCGATTTAGGTATATAAATAATGTGTAATTGATCAAAAAAATCATCTAAAGGTAAAACTATCTTCCTAAATCACCAAGCTAAAGAGTTCCATCTTTTCAAAAAACTCATAACATTTTGAAAAGTTAGTAGAAGTGTATCCCAGAATCTTATGCGTAAAATCAAGTAAATGAATTTTTTCGGATAGTTTTTGTCTATTCTGCATTGAAAAATTCGATTTGACTCGCGAACAATAGGCACGTATATTTGTCTGTTAGTAAACAAAGTCTAAATATTTACTATTAAAAAAATCATAATCATGAAAACAGTAGGAGACAAATTTCCAAAATTCAAGAAGCCGGCAATTTTAGCAAATAAACAATTTGGTGAAGTGACGAATGAAGATCATAAAAAAGAAGGTAAATGGATGGTAATGTTTTGGTATCCCAAAGATTTTACTTTCATATGTCCAACAGAAATTGTGGAGTTCAATAAAAATCACCCAAAATTCACTACGTTAAATACAGAATTGTACGGTGCATCTACTGATACAGCGGAAGTGCATCTGGCATGGAGAAACAATGACCCAAAACTTGCAAATCTCACATTCCCGCTAATTTCGGATACTTCAAAAAAATTAAGTAAAAAGCTGGGGATTTTACAACCGGGGAAAGTGGCATACAGGGTTACTTTTATTGTTGACCCGGAAGGTGTAATTCAATGGGTAAATGCAAACAACGATTCTACCGGAAGAAATATTGGAGAAGTATTAAGGGCATTGGAAGCTACCCAGAATCCGGGATTAACTGCCTGCGACTGGGTACCTGGTCAGCCAACTTTATAATAAGAACTAAAAAACTAAAAATCATGACAGTAAGAAAAGTTAAATCAGTTTGGAACGGAACCCTGAAGGATGGAAAAGGTAATATGAGTTTTACTGGTTACAGTGGACCGTTTACATTTGCCAGTCGTTTTGAAAATGCGCCGGGAACAAATCCTGAAGAATTAGTAGGAGCTGCACAATCAGGTTGTTATTCCATGTTTTTATCCGCGCTTATTAGTGGCGAAGGATTAAATCCCGAAAGCATTGAAACCGAAGCATCGGTTACTTTGGGAACAGTTGATGGCGGGCCTGCAATTACCAGTATTGTGTTAGACACTGTGGTCAAATGTGCCGGGCTTTCGCAGGAAAAATTTGCAGAGCTTTCGGTTACTGCAAAAGAAAGATGCCCAATCTCCAGACTTTATGCCGGAGGTACAGCAACTATTACATTACATGCCAAATTAGTTTAATATTAATTTGAAGTGTAAAATACAAATAAGTGAAAATGACAAAGGAGCCGTACGGCTCCTTTTTTCAGTTTCAATTTGTCGATTGGAGAGAGGTTGTCAGGCATAAAAAACTAATTCTATAATTACGTGAACGAAAAACTAAACAACATGGAAAAAAAGATGGGGAACCCTGCAGTTGTGGGACTTGCAGGTTTTGGATTAACTACAATTTTACTCCAGTTTCATAACATCGGACTCATGGGACTTGGACCTGTTGTGGCAATGGGCTTTATCTTTGGTGGATTGGCTCAATTGATTGCGGGTTTTCAGGAACAAAAAACAGGAAATAACTTTGGTTATAGCGCCTTTGTAGCGTATGGCAGTTTCTGGATTGGGCTGGGAATTATCCTGATGTTGAACTTCTATAAGATTTATGAATCGAGTACAACAGATATTGGTTTCTATCTTGTGGCCTGGACCCTTTACACCGCAATTATGTTTGTCGCTTCACTACGGGTGCATAGAGCCATGGCAATTACTTTCGTGACGTTGTTGCTGGGGTTCATTCTACTTGATATTGGACATTTTGTTGATCCGGTTTGGAACAAAGTAGCCGGGTATGAACTCTTCATTTGTGCATTTGCTGCCTGGTATATGATGGCAGCCATCATTCTAAACGATGTGGCAGGTAAAACCATACTTCCTTTTGGAAATCCAATAATTAAATAGAATTTCATTGATATAACGAAAAAGCGGAACCCGCACTCACGGGTTCCGCTTTTAAAGACTTTTAATTCAGAAAAGAGGACTAATTGTTCGAATCAAACGAAGGAACTGATTCTTCCTGTCCTTGTTTTGCTTCGCGATCCATCTTGTAATTATTGATTTTGTAACTCAAGGTCAGCATCACTACCCGGGGTTCCCTGGTCATCTTAAAGGTTGATTTAAACCCATCACCATAAGAGGTACCTTCAAAATGCGCCGTACCCAAAAGATCACGAACGCTGATTGAGGCTGAGAGTTTCTTTTTCATGAAATCCTGTCGGTAGGATAAATTGGTAAACATCATTCCCTTCTGGTCTCCCTGGGCTGAAACAGAGGGTCCACGATACATTCCTGTAAGTTGCATGCGGCTGTCAGGTGAAAATTTCACCGTAGCATTTAACCTGCCCGAGTAATTGGTACTTTGTTTATCGACCGATGCTCCCAATACTTCACCCTTCAACTGATAGTTGTATAGGGTGAAACTTGTATTTACCATCAACCATTTGGTGAAATTGATATTCCCCATAATCTCTCCGCCCATCGAATAATCACGATTCAGATTGTCCATCGTCATGTAGGATATTTGCCCGACTTGTTTCTGTATGCGGGTGATCAGATTATTGGTCGTACGGTAATACGTTTCAAAGGAGAGGAATGATTGACCAAAGTTTCGGATAAAGCTTAATTCATACGAATCGGTATATTCAGGTTTCAGATCAGGATTCCCGGTACGAATGGCATATTGGTTCATATAACTTGGAAACGGATCGAGATCACGTCCGTCGGGACGATTAATGCGTCTGGAATAACTGGTCATCAGTTGATTCTTGTTCGCCAATTCATAGGAGAAATGAGCTGATGGAAAAACATCGAAGCGGTTGAGTTTGAATGGTGTGGTTATTTTCGAATCCTCTATGGAACGGTCGGTGTATTCTCCCCGTAATCCAAGCATATATTGAAATGTTTTTGCGCCCCCTGAAAACGTTGAATAAATGGAATGGATATCTTCCTTGTAATTCATTCCACTGGTAAACAGTGGATTGTTTACTCCGAAGTTTGTAAACCTGAAGTCCTCCGTTTCTCGTTCCATCCGGCTTTGAATACCTGCTTCAAACTTTTTTCCTGATGCAAGCGGTAAGGTATAATCCATTTTCATGCGGTAATCTTTCGAATTGCTGTTTTCGTCGGTGACCACCTGTGAAATATAAGTCGAACTTTTACCATAGTTTGCATCCGAAAGATATTCATCAATGTTTTCTGAAGATAAACCATCGCGGTCCCTGAACGTGAATGTTCCTTCGAGCTTATGCGTACCCGATTCATTGAATTTAGTCAGGAAACTGGCGTCAGTACTCACCGTGTTGCCATGCCGGGTGGAATTGTTGTCCTGAATTGAAAAGGTGTCAACACTAGCCGGTGAATAGTATTTATGAAGATTTCCACCCCCGCTGCCGTCAAAATTGAATTGGCCGATTTGTGCTGACAAGGTCAATGAAGTTTTATCGGTAAGGAAGTAATCGAATCCGGCTTTGATTTGTTTTCCGCCTCTCGATTGGTCTCTTCGTCCGTTGGTGGTTAAATAGGTCGTGGTGTCGCGCAGATAAGTTTCGCGGGTCGATTTATTCGTTCCGAAGTCAGTGTTGTCGTTCCAGTTGGCTGCTAAAAAGAGATTATATTTCTTAGTTTTATAATTCAGGGTCATATCGGTTCCATACTTCTGACCGGTTCCCAAATTTACATTGACAACCCCGTTTATACCTGAAATGACATTTTTCTTCATGACTATATTAATAATCCCCGCCGAACCATCAGGATCATATTTAACTGAAGGGTTGGTAATGATTTCGATGTTCTGGATGACTGATGCAGGAATTTGTTTCAAGGCATCACTTCCTGTAAGGACACTTGGACGGCCATCAATCAGGACGGTGAAACTTGTTGAACCGCGCAGACTCACATTCCCATCGATATCAACCTCAACCGAAGGAGTATTTTCAAGGGCTGTGACTGCAGTTCCCCCTGTGGCATTGATATCATTGGCTACATTGATCACTTTCTTGTCAATTTTATATTCTATGCGAGGACGCTCTGCAACCACATCAACAACGCTAAGCTGATGGTTTGAAGCCGACAGTTTAATCGTTCCCATGTCAAAGGTTGTTGTGCTTGGAATTATTTTAATATCCTTAACGGTGATTTTTTGAAATCCTATAAAGGCAGCCTCCACATAATAAGCGCCATAAGGCAATTCACCAATTAAAAAGCTTCCTTCTACGTTTGAAATTCCTCCTGTAACAAGCTTAGAATCCTGCTGACGATAAACAGTCACATTTGCATATTCCATAGGCGTATTTGTTGCGGCATCAATGATTTTTCCAATAATCTTCCCGTTCTTCATCATATTTGCGGCACCGGGATAGTTCCCCTGCGGTGGCACCTGTGATAAAACTGTTCCTGCAATTGAAAGGACCAAAATCACCATCATCAAAAATCTCTTCATCATATTACATTTTGTTTAATTAACTCCCAATAGTACATCTTTTAATCTTGCAATAGTCTTCAGACCACGGATCGAACCTAAAGTTTAACCCAGAATTAAAAAGAGTTGTTAATGATTGTAAACCTCCGTTTAAACTATTTCCCGCCGGAAGCACTTAATGGAATAATATTTGTAGTCCTATCCAATATGCATTAAATTCCTTGAGATGAAACGTCTTACTGCAATACTTATCCTGATTTGCACTTTTTCTTCCTGCACCCCAACAAACCGAATCTTGGCTACCAAAGATTCATCAACTGATAGTAAGGGTTTTAAACTGGTTCAGAATCTGAAAACTACTTCATCTGCAAAAATCGGAAAGGCAATTGTCAATCAGTATTTCGACACCGAAGCAACCTATCTCTTTGAAGAGAAGAATAATCAGAAGCCTGTCGTTTCGATTCAGTTACGTGCCACAAAGGCTATCCGTACAGATGAGTTGGATTCGGTGATGGTCATGAATCTTGATCGTGAAAAAATAAGCGTTGTTGCTAATGTAAACAAGACATATAATATTCCCGAAAATCTTTGGCTGTCGATTGCCCATTCAAAGGACATTGCTTATAGTCTGAGCATCGGCAAAACACAAATCGGGATCAAACTCAATCCTGAAGAAATAACCAAAGTGAGCTCCTTCTTCAGCCGTGCCATGCAACGCCGTATCGAAATTGTCCCACTGGTTCCCCCGGGAAAAGTAAAATGGTAATTTGTTGGTAATGTGCCTTATCCCCGCTGTAAACGGGCTATGTTCCCGTGTCTTTTTGAGTATAAATTTTGTATACGATAAGTATAGCATGAGTGTACCTTATGTGTTCCTGAACACATAAGGTATACACAAGGTACACACAAGGTATACACAAGGTATACACAAGGTGGCAGGTCATACCCGGTCAGAACACGATTAATGGATTACTGGATGGTCACGATTAATGAGATAAAATAAACATTTATGAAGCAAAAAAAGGTATCCGGGTAAAGGGAAATCCTTGTCCAATCTGGTTTAAATGAGCGCCCCAAGGGACGGTGATATATGAGTGGATGGAATGATTTCTATAGGGAAAGGTTGGTGATATGTCACCTTGTACATAAAATATGACTGTCTGGATATACACCCACACCAAAGGTCATATTGCCTGTTTAGATTATTTGGTGATTAAAGAAATTATTGAACCCTTTTTTCCTTAATCCATGTTTCAATTTATTATCTCCAGTCCATAGTGGAATTGCCAGCTCAATTGATAAAGCTACAAATGGAGTATCTTTAATATCAACATCACGACACAGATCATAAGCCTTTTGTCGGCTATCCAATCTAATAAAGGCAGAAGGAATAAACTTAATCCGTTCAATAATTCCATTAAAATAAAGATAAAACTCAGGTTCAGTAAGCTTTGAGCTTTTGAGTAATTTGTCTTTGTGTTTATATATTTCTACGACAAGAAAGTTGGGAGAATAGATTAACAAATTACTTTCAAAGAGTATTTCCCTGATTTGCGATGCTTTTGGGATCAAAGATGAGAAAATCAGGTTTGTATCAACAACGACAGCATTTGAAATCATTTTTTGACTCCTTTAAGAAAGTCATTACCATTTTCGTTCCACCATTCCTGATTAATTTCTTCGGCAAGGCTTAAAATTGAAGAGTCAAAAGCAGCCTTTTGGGCTAAACTTTCCATTTGGAGCCGCTTAACCAAAGCGATCAAATAATTATCATCAAATGCTTTTTTGTTTAGCTTCAGGATTATCTGATCTCCTTTATTTTCTATAATGAAATTCTCCATGAGATTGTTTTTTTACAAATTTAAGAAATTGTACAGCTTTTTAATCGGATTTTGAATTATTTCCGTTTCTGATCTTCCAGCCTGTATTCCGGCTTTTCTTTCTGATCTTTCTGCATATCCTCCAGATCATCAATCAGTGGGGATTCTTTAACGGCTTTCCAGTCAAAGTTTTCGTCCATGGGAGTCATGGCTTTTTTCGGATCAAAGATGCGTTGATCAACAGGAACTGCATTATAGGGAGTGAAATCAGGTTTGGATGTAAAAAAATCTGAAAGATCATTGGCAGCTGCATCATATTGATTCAAATAGGGCATACCCAATACATTCCAGAACGTTTTAAAGATACTGCCAAAACTGTAGTGCATATGTGAGACGTTATTCCGTTTTGCATAGGGAGAAATGACCATCAGAACACTTCGGTGCGCATCAATGTGATCAATGCCATTCTGGGCATCGTCTTCGGTAATTACAATGGCCATATTCTTCCAATAGGGTGTATGGGAAAGGAATTCCACGATACGGCCAACAGCAAGATCATTATCAGCCATGTAGCTTTCCCTGAAAGGATAACCTGCCTGTGGACGTTCATCAGCACCATGGTCGTTGGGCAGAATAACTGTGATCATGGAAGGCATTTTAATTCCTGGCTTCATCCATTTATCATTAAATTCCTGAATGAATTGATGTACACGAAACTGATCGGGGATAGCCATGTTGAAAGTGGGATATGTTCTCGAGGTACGCGAAAACATGGGACGTGGCACAGGGTAATTGACATACTGTTTGATCCCGGTGTATTTGTATGAGTCTTCGTAAAAAGCCGGTTCGAACATCGTCCCGAAGCCAAAATTATAGAATTCGACTTTATTCCGTTCCAGGTGTTCCCACATTGATCCTGCTTCGTTGTAATCTTCAGGATAAATAGCACCTGCAGAACCATTCATGGCAAGGCTGCCGGGAGCTTTTGACTTCTCGTTGTAAGAACGGCTGCCACCATAGCTTGCAGGGACGGTCGACTCCACCCATTCATTCGGATAAGTATTTACCAGCCATCTATGACCGTCAGCCGAAACATCAGAGTCGACATAGAAGTTGTCGGCCATGGCAAATTCAGAAACCAGTTTCAGGTGATTGGGCATTACGGTTGAATTTTCAACCTTTATTGATTTATTACGGTTTGTAAAAGTCGAACTGTGACCATATCTGGCAATTGTCGGATCACCTTTCCCTTTTTCAACCTGTCCAAAGATCTCATCGTATGTGCGGTTTTCCTTGGAAATAAAAACCAGGTATTTGATGGGGGATTCCTTTTCGCCACCAAAGACCGGGATCGGATTTCCAACTCTTTTATTCTTTACTGTCAGGTAATTTTCAATACGGTAGTTATTCCTTATGACCTGTTTGGTATGGGCTGCCAGTTTTCTGTCTGTGGGGATATCCATCACCGAAACGGTTCCTTTCATCAGGTTGCCGATATAGCTTCCTTCTTTGCCTTCCAGAAATGTTATCCCTCCATTGGGTCCGCTACCGAAACCTTTGGCATTGCTTACAACCAGTGTTTTCCCATCGGGTGTGATTTCAAGTTTGGAAGGAAACCAACCTGTGGGAATATGACCGATTACTTTCAGCGTAGGGATATCAATCACTCCAACGGCATTAACTCCCGATTCGGCCACATAAAGTCGCTTTTGATCGGGTGAAACAGCCAGGCCAAAAGGAATAACACCGCGAAACTGTTTTACTGAAGGATCTAATTTAAGCGGTATCGTGGCAGCGATGTTGTCGTGAACAATGTCGATGACCGAGATATTATCATTGGTTCCATTGCTTGTGAAAACGTAATTGTCGGTTACAGCCAGTGAGTTTGGGCTTGAACCGCCAACGGCAGGGATACCTTCAATAAGATCACCCACCAGAGCGCCGGTCTTTATCTTTGCAATGATCTCAGGTTTGTCAGGATTCTTAACAGAAAAAGACCAGACTGAAAATGATTCAGGTACATTTGGATCGCCCAATCCTGGAATATCCAGTGAGTTAATACGGGTTCCGTTCTTCATTTCTTCTGTTCCGAAGCCAAAAGGAGGGAAATCGAGTGCTTTCTTGTAGTCTTTTTCAGCTTCAATGTTACCTATTTTGCTGTATTCAAACATTCCGACATTGGCTACATACACTTTTTGCTGATCGGGTGAGATAATTATTCCAAATGGATACCGACCTGTTTTTATACTGGCAATGATCCTCTTCATTCTTGTATCAATTACCAGCAGACGAAATAGCATTTGATCCACTGCATAAAGATATCTGCCATCCTTGCTTAGTTTCATATCGCCAATATAGCCATCGGGAGTTTTCATTGCATTTTCGGCAACTGAGCAATCAATAGAATCGAGCTTGACTCCTGTTTCGATTGAAAACAGGTATATTTTGTTTTCCTGACCTCCTGCGACATAGACAACTTTATTGTCAGGAGAAATAGCAAGACCCATAAACACGGAGGCTAAAACACCTTTGTCGGTCGATGCACCCGGAGGGATCTGCATCACAGTTGGCTTGCTTGATTGCAGGTTCTTAATAATTGATATAGAGATTGGAGAAATGCCTGAATTGGCAGTTACTGCAATACTTCCATCAGGACTTAGTGTTAATCCGAACGGATGAGGAGCAACTTCGATCGATCTTCCAAAGGGAGTTAAAATGCGTCCGTTTGGAATTACCGTTCTTCCGGTTTTATCAATGTGTGTGTATAAACTAGCTGCAGGTGAAGATACTACCTTTAGTTTTGTTAAGGTATTTTGTCCATATGATTCACTCATTATATGGAAAAGAAGTATCAGGAGAAATATTTTAAAGTTCATGTCATTTGATATTTTGAAAGTCCGAAGATAATTGATTCGATTATGGCAAAATAGATCAAAAAGCAGATTTCTGTTCTTGATACTGAAGAAATGCCTGATTAAATAATCTAATAATTGTTAAAGATAGGTAAGATGTTGATCCTGTTCATAAAAAAAGGCTTAATTTCGTAGATCAATCTAAAACAATTTAGCGTGCATCAGAACCTGGTATTAATTCCAACCTACAATGAAAAAGAAAACGTTGAGCGAATGATTCGAAAGGTCTTTTCGTTGAATACTCCTTTTGAACTTTTGATTATCGATGATAATTCACCGGATGGAACAGCTGGGATTGTCGAAAACCTTATGCCTGAATTTGAGGGTAAACTTCATATTTTGAAAAGATCGGGTAAACAGGGACTTGGGAAAGCTTACCTGGCAGGATTTCACTGGGCGCTGCAACGATCTTATGATTATGTTTTTGAGATGGACTGCGATTTTTCGCATAATCCAAAGGATTTGAAGAAACTTTACAGAGCCTGTGTTGATCAAAATGCATCCCTTGCTATCGGATCCCGTTATGTATCCGGCATTAATGTGGTTAATTGGCCATTAGGACGAGTTCTTATGTCTTATCTTGCCTCTGCTTATGTCCGCACAGTTACCGGGATGAAAATCATGGATACAACTGCCGGATTTAAATGTTACCATCGAAAAGTTCTTGAAACCATCGATTTGGATAATATCAGACTTAAAGGTTACGGATTCCAGATAGAAATGAAGTTTAAAACATGGCTTCACGGGTTCAAAATTGTTGAGGTGCCCATTATATTTAAGGACAGGACAGAGGGGGCCTCAAAAATGAGCGGGGGTATATTTAATGAAGCGCTCTGGGGAGTGCTGAAAATGAAGATCAGAAGCTGGTTTACGCACTATGAGAAGGTTCAGCAACAAGGTGAGAAAAAATAGATTGTAAGATATTTGGACCGCAAATGCGGTCTTTTTGTTTTTATATTCATTAAATTTGACTTCACCGAATTGATAAAATACCAGATATGAAAACACTCATAAAAAATGCCCGGATCATCAATGAGGGAAGGAACTATAAGGGATCCGTGCTGATTGATGGAGAATTCATAGCAAAAATATTTTCTGATGTTCCTGCAGAGGAAGCTTACCCTGATGCAACTATTATTGACGCTTCGGGCCAATACCTGATTCCGGGAGCTATCGACGATCAGGTTCATTTTCGTGAACCCGGGTTAACACATAAAGGTGAAATTGCCACCGAATCGAGGGCTGCAGTGGCAGGTGGAGTGACTTCGTATATGGAAATGCCCAATACCAATCCTCAGGCAGTCACACAGAAACTGCTCGAACAAAAATATATTCGTGCAGCTGAGGTTTCGGCAGCCAATTACTCATTTTACATGGGTGCCACCAATGATAACCTTGATGAAGTGCTGAAAACAGATCCTAACAATGTTTGTGGGATAAAAATATTCATGGGTTCGTCAACGGGAAATATGCTGGTTGATAATGAAGAGGTGCTTTCGGAAATATTCAGGAATACCAAAATGCTTGTTGCCACCCATTGTGAAGACGAACCTACAATCATCCGCAATACGGCCCTTTTTCGTGAAACGTATGGAGAATATGTTCCTATTTCTGCTCATCCAAAAATCCGTAGCGCTGAAGCCTGTTATAAATCATCGGCAAAAGCTGTTGAACTGGCCACTAAATTCGGAACGCGGCTACATGTTTTACATCTTTCAACTGCCGAAGAGATGAAGCTTTTCAGTCCAGGGCTGGTTAAAGATAAGCATATTACAGCAGAAGTTTGTGTGCATCATTTGTGGTTTGATGAGCACGATTATCTCACTCTGGGAAATCTGATTAAATGGAACCCTGCTATAAAATCTGCAGAAGATAAGGCAGCCCTTTGGGAAGCTTTGTTAAACGATCGGATTGATGTGATTGCTACAGACCATGCTCCGCATACCCTTATCGAAAAAGATCACTCCTATTTTAAGTCTCCCTCGGGAGGACCATTGGTACAGCATTCGCTGGTTGCGATGCTCGAACAAAGCAAAAGAGGGATGATCTCACTTGAAAAGGTTATTGAAAAAATGTGTCATGCTCCGGCAGACTTGTTCCGGATTGATCGTCGCGGCTATATACGTGAAGGATATTATGCCGATTTGGTGCTGGTTGATCCTTCCCAATCTTGGGAGGTTTCTCACAAAAACATTTTATACAAATGTGGTTGGTCACCTTTTGATGGAATCCAATTTTCGCATAAAGTTGTAGCCACATTCGTTAATGGCAGCCTGATTTATGCCAATGGTGATATCGTTTCCTTAAAACAGGGGAAAAGGCTGGCGTTTAACAGGTAAGCAAAAAGAAGGAATTCATTCTGAGAAGAAATCATTTGCGATTCATAAAAATTAAATACAGGAATTACAGGAAGTTGTCACATGCATTAATCTAATAACAAGACCATTGCCCTATACCAACTCCATATATAAAATACAGTTTACCTCTGTTTTAAATACCATATATCAAATCTTTGTACTTATATAGTACTCAAACAGTACTCAAACTAAGGCGTTAACCTATCTTCTATATAATGTCACTGCAAATCCGACCTGATAGCTATCGGTATGATTATCCTTTATAGATTCAACAAAAAGATCAATTTACGCTTTTAGGATTTCAAACTGAAACTGTTAAAGTAGAATTAAATGCTTTGATAGAAAGGGTTTCGGGCTTTGCTGTTCATAAAAACAAATCAAATATATAGGTTATTTTATTGTATTGTTTTAACTTTCGTAATTCAATTGAAGTTAGCGGTAACTTATGCAAAGGGATTCCATCTTTCGAAAAAGAGATGGAATCCCTGAATATTATAAAAGAGGCTCCGTTTCCACGAAGCCTCTTTCATATTATTACTCTTTCCTGATATTATTCCACAATAATAAGCAGGTATTTTGAAGATTTCCAGAATTCTTCAGGATTGTCGATCACGATGCTTTCAACTGTTTTTACACCCGTCCAATGATATGATTTGTCAGGATGGATAGTGACCAATTTAGCTTTCTTAGTGTTCAGTGGTAATTGTTTGAACTCACGGATATCAATTTTCATGAAATAGTCGTGGTTAAAATCTTTTTTCAATTTGACAACTTTACCAACACCTAAAACGCCACCTTCTTTTTCAATAACATTCTTCTCAACTAGTTCTTTCTTGGTTCCGAAGGCATAATAAGCAGTGTTCAATACATTGGTTTGCTCTTCAATGGTTTGTGATTTAGCCTTGATCGTAGCATCAGTTTCTTTGGTAATGGTTTCGATTTTCTGGTTTAATCCGGCAACATTTACATGAAGATTTTCCAATTCAGTATTCAGACGGGCAAGTTCGCCATCTTTTTCAACCATTTGTTTGTTCAACAATTCAATCATATTCTGGAGTTCCTTAACCTTCACATTCGAACGATCAAGTTTCCCCTGCATCGATTTCACAAGATCTTTGTTTTTCTGCAGCAGTTCGTTGATTTGTCTGATGTCTTCAACGATACGTTTTTTAGCATCTGCTTTCAGTTCTGTACCGGGAGCCGTTTGAACGGAAACTAATTTCTGGATGGTTTTTACTGAATCCAGGTTTGTCTGAATTTCGTTCATGGCACCAATAAATTCCAAGATGGAATTATCTTTTTGTACGCCTAGCTGTGCAATACTATCCTGTTTGGCTTGCATGCGTGCAATCTCTTTTTTATGCTGGCCGCAAGAAACCAACACCATAACTGATACAATAAATAATAGTTTTTTCATTTGATGGAATTTAAATGTTTAAAATGTTTAATATAAAAATTACTGTTGTTTTAGCATTATATTTAGGTCGGTCAAGATATTAATCAGAGGAAAGTAGTTGCCTATTAACATAGGGTTATTTGTTTTCAATAAAAACGTCAACTATACTTCCTTTATTGCTCTGCTCATTTTCTCCTGAATAACCTGATTCAAATCGACTGTTTCGAACATTTCAAGAATCCGTTTTTCTGTTTCCTCGTAACCGATTCTGAAGATCTCATCTGCTTTCTTGAAATCGAATGTGCTGTATTGCCTGGTTTCAGGAGGTTCGATTACAAAATCACATTTAGTTAGACTTTCTCTTACATTCTGGCTCATCACCAGTTGAAAGGTACGTTCAGCTATGTTTTTTATGCCTGAAATATTTTCTTCTACACCGTTATGGTTCACATGAACACCGATTAAAATTTGACATTGATCACGGATACAATCCACTGGCAAATTGTTTAGTATTCCTCCATCCACATAAGTATTACCATCGATGATCTGTGGCTCGAAAATGATAGGGATCGATGCGGAAGCCAAAACCCACTGGAACAACTTCCCTTCATTTTTGATTTCTGAACGACCACTATTCAGGTTTACTACAGAACAGAAAAATGGTTTCAAAAGACTCGAAAAATCATCTGTTTTAATATTGTCTTCCAGCAGCGACAACACTTTTTTTAAATCAATCAATCCACCTGAGGGCATTTGCCATTTGAACATCTTCACCATTTTGTTCGATTTCACCAGTTCCAATATCTGCAGTGGTTCGAACCCGGATGCATAAAATACACCTACCAATGCACCCATGCTTGCACCTGAAATAATTTCTGGTCGGATGCCATATTTGTGAAGAGCCTCGAGAACTCCAATGTGGACAATTCCCCTAGCGCCTCCCCCGCTAAGCGCAATTCCGAATTTATAAGGTTTTATTTTCGAATGCATATGCTGATTACTTAATAGCTTATATCATGCGATTTAATTGATTTTTGATTTGCATTATTATTCTTTCACCGATACCTAAATAATACTTTTATAAGGTAACAGATTTTAATGCATAAAGTTAAGGAGATATTTTTTCATAAAGTTACATAACTTTATGAAAAAGTTGCATTATTCACACTTTCTAATTATTTATGATTTAAAAGTACTGTAGCTTACAAATATATCAGGCAATCTTACCCGATTACTGAAATTTTTGAGGAGTTAAAACCGGTAAGATATAATCCCAAATCATAAGCAGTTTTCTGCTGAATAATTAAGTTACTCAATTTAATTGTTTCTTTCGGTATGTGTTTGAAAGTTTGTAATATTGCAGGCGTTTAAATTGCCGGTCTAAATAAGAAAAAGACCTATTTTTGGGAAGGTTTTATACAATATTATTTCAAATTGGCAGTTTACCCTAAAGCAACAAAATACAGATATTGGGCAGACACTATTTATATCGTTTCATCTTTTTAGTAGTACTTTTTTTCCTGGCCGCATGTACGACCCAGAAAAATACTATGATGTCGCGTGCATATAACAATGTTACAGCACATTATAATGTTTATTACAATGGGAAAACAAGTCTCAGACTGGGAATTGCAAAGATCAATAATTCCTATGAAGATGATTATTCAAAAGTCTTGCCATTATTCAAATCGAACAATCCCTCCACTGCCACGGCTGCTAAAGCCGAGATGGGAAATGCCATTTTAAAGGCATCAAAACTGATACAGTCGCATTCGATAACTAAAAAGCCCAAACGCAGGAAAAACAGGAGTAAATCATACATTCAATTTGCCAGTCGTGATGAGTTTAATAACTGGGTAGATGATGCTTATATACTAATGGGGAAGGCATATTTCTATCAGCAGAATTTTAATTTAGCGATTGAAAATTTTTCGTATGTGGTGAGGAAATTTAAGGAAGAACCTACACGTTATGAAGCATATATATGGTTAATAAGAAGTTATACGGAAACAGAGCGTTACGTTGAAGCTTATGAAATCATTCAGCAAATGAACACTGATGAAGGTTTTCCACATCAAATGGCAGGAGAACTGGCTGTTGCCACTTCAAATTATTACGCAAAGCAGCATCTTTATAATGAAGGTATTCCATTCCTTTCGATTGCAATAAAAAATACGGGGAATAAAAAGGATCGGATGCGTTATAAATATGTTCTTGCACAATGGTACCAGGAAACAGGAAACCCTGAAAAGGCTTCTCAGATATTCAGGGAGATAATCCGGATGAATCCTCCTTACAAAATGGCTTTCAATGCTCATATTAATGCTGCGGGAACTTTTACGGGCCTTGGAGATGTTGATAAGCTGAAGAAGGAGCTGCGTAAAATGCTACGTGATAAGAAAAACCTTGAGTTTCAGGACCAGATATATTTTGCAATGGGTAATATCCTGATGAAGGAAGGCAATAAAGCTCAGGCAAAGTTAGAATATACAAGGTCTGCAGGGAAAAGCAAGAATAATCTATATCAGAGGGCAGTTTCTTGTTTAACTCTGGCCCAGATCTATTTTGAAGAATTGGAATACAAAAAGGCACAAAGTTATTACGACAGTGCCATGGTCGTGATTGATGACAAGTATCCAAATTTCCTCCAAATATCCGAACGCCACAAGAGCCTGACCCATTTGACCGATAACATTTACAGTGTTGAGCGAGAAGATAGTCTTCAGCGGATCGCCAAATTGGATTTAAATACCCGAAACAGCCTGATCGATAAATGGATTCAGGTCGCAATGGAAAAAGAAGCTAAAGCAAAAAAAGACGAAGCTGCCCAAATGATGGACCGGAATTATTTTAAATCGAATGAAACTCGGTTTGGATTAAGTCAGCAGCAGGAAAGTGCCGGATGGTACTTTTACAGCCCTACGACTGTCGCCTATGGAAAAGTTGAATTTGAACGGCTCTGGGGAAAACGTAAACTGGAGGATAATTGGCGAAGATCTGATAAGCGATCTGTGGCTGAGGACGCCGCAGAACAGGCTGAAGATTCACTTGCAAAAGTAGCAGCTGTTGGAAAATCCAAAAAAATAACCGATAACAAAAACCGTGAATTCTATACACAGGACTTACCTGTGAATGATTCTCTCCTGAAAATTTCGCATGCAAAAATCCGAAATGCCTTGTATAATGAGGGACGTATCTTTAAAACTGATTTCAATGACTTCCCAAGGTCAATTGGGGCTTTCGAAGAACTTAACAAAAGGTATCCTGAGAATCTGTTTACTTTGTCATCCTGGTTTGAATTATATGATTTATATAACAAACAAGCGAATCAGGAGAAGGCGGATTACTATAAGAATTTAATTATAAGTAAATATCCTGATTCGAAGTATGCTAAATATTTGTTGAATCCGAACTATTTTATCGAGTTGGAAGCAAAAACTGATAGTATGAACCGGCTTTATCAAAAGTCCTTCCTCGAATTCAAAAACGGGAAATATGCCCAGGCAGGTGCAATTACTGATCAGATTATGAAAATGCAGCCGGATAGCGCACTGATTCCAAAAATTAAATTCATCAAAGTTGTTGCTGATGGTACTTCTTCAAACCGGGAATCCTTTGGAAAACTATTGACTGAATACATATCCCTGAACCCAAAAGCTGAACCAAAACCTTTAGCTGAAAGTATTCTGAAATTAATTCAGGACAGTACCCTGGTTGATTACCAGAAAATGGTTGAATCGGGTTATTTGAATGATCAAATCAAAAACAGTGAATTGTCTGATGAGAGCAAGAAAGGGATAGATGAATTCGGGGGTAAATTCTCTTATGATGAAGACTTGTTGCATTATTTTGTGATTGCCTATCCTAAAAATTCAGAAGTTGATTTAAACCGTCTTAAATTTGACATAGCCAATTACAATATCGACCATTATACTAAAATCGATTTTGAAATTGAGTCAACAAATCTGAACCAGACTACATCATTATTAATGATACGGTCACTGAACGACAAAGAACAAGGACTGATATATTTCAGATCGATAATCAAAAACAGAAGTGTTTTTTCTGCTCTTAAAAAGGTTAAATACGTAAATTTCATTGCCTCTTCGACAAACTTTAGAGAGATTACCACCGATAAAGATTATGCAGAATACCTGAAATATTTTGTGAAAAATTACAGCAAATTTGTTACAGGCGATTTTTCGGAGGAAGTACTTCCCGAACCTGAAGAATTACTGGCTAAAGTTCAACATGAAGAGGATCTGCCGAAGGAAAAGGGAAGCTTTGTAGCCGTTGCGCCTACAGGTTCTGGTTTGGATATCTATTCAGCCGAAAATGTTGGACTCCAGAATTATGTAATTGCGGTAAACGGTCCGGCAGTAAACCTTAAGCCAGTGATTACTGCCTTCACTAATCTCAATCGTGATGATTTCCGTCAGGCAGGTCTTTCCATTCGTCAAAGTCAGGTTGCTGATTATAAATTAATAATTGTTAGTGCATTTAAAACCAAAAATGAAGCTATTAGTTATTTTATTAAAGCAGTTGCAAACCGGAAATACTTCAAAAGTCTCGATACATTGAGCTACCGGAATTTCATTATTACCGACGACAATTTAAGAAAGCTTACTGAAACCAGGAAAATAGCTGAATACTTGAACTTCTTCAAAATCAAATATATTGAAACAAATGCGGATGTAAATTCTTCAAATACGTCCCAGCCGGCCTACAATGGACCTTATATGAAGAATGTGTCTGGTATTCAGAATTTTACACTGATTATTCCCAAAGAGGAAGCCAATACCGATCAACTTGTCGGTTCTATAAACCAGTTCAATCTGAAAAACTATGCACAGCAGAATCTTAAGGTATCTTCCGGCATGCTTGATGATTTCAGGGTACTTGTGAAAGTTGAGGGTCTCCAGAATATGCAATCTGGGCTAGATTATCTCCGGTCGATTGCCAAAGACCAGTCGGTTTATGGTCCTATACAGAATGCCTCATACCGAAACTTTATTATTACTCCTGAAAATGAAGTGATCTTCAGACAGAATAAAAATATTCTAACCTACATGGAATTTTATAAGAAATTCTATCTTAAGCAATAATAAATCTCAAATTTGATCTCAGGGCTTATTGTCCTATTTCAGGTGATTCCTACCCTCCTTAGGGTTAAATTTTGTTAAGTTTATACTTTTATTCGTTTGAACTTGTTAATACCTGTATTAGCTTATATTAGGTGAGGGCTATTTATGAATTCAGGTATATGTTGAAACAGGAAATAAATTATAAAATTAAATAGGATGAAGAAAACTAAAATACTTTGGGTCGACGATGAAATTGACTTGTTGCGAGCACACATTATGTTCCTGGAAGAAAAGGGATTTGATGTTGTTACTGCCAACAACGGAACCGATGCAATAGAACTGGTCAAAAACGATTTTTTCGATATCATTTTTCTGGACGAAAACATGCCGGGATTGAGCGGTTTGCAAACATTGAATGAAATCAAAACCATTGATCCGAATCTTCCGGTTGTGATGATTACCAAAAGTGAAGAAGAGGATATCATGGAGGAGGCAATAGGTTCTAAAATGGCTGATTATTTGATTAAGCCCGTTAATCCAAATCAAATCCTGCATTCTATTAAGAAGAATGTCGATCAGCGACGGTTGGTTACGCAAAGAACGAATTCGGCCTACCAAAGCGAGTTTTCAAAAATTGGTATGCAAATCAGTGATAAACTATCTTTTCCTGAATGGATTGAAGTATATAAAAAACTGGTCTTTTGGGAACTTGAACTTGCAAACTCTGAGGATTCGGCCATGGATGAGGTATTGAAAATGCAAAAATCTGAAGCAAATAATTCATTTGCAAAGTACATCCGCAATAATTACCAAAGTTGGTTTAGTAATGATAATTCAGCTCGTCCATTACTTTCACCCGATATTTTCCGAAAAAAGATTATTCCTTTGGTAGACGCCGGCAATAAAGTTTTTGTGTTGGTGATTGACAATTTAAGGTATGATCAATATAGGGTTTTATCCACAGTGTTAAACAATTATTATCATGTTGAGGAAGAAGATCTTTATTGCAGTATTTTACCTACTGCCACCATGTACGCGCGTAATGCAATCTTTTCAGGGCTAATGCCTTCAGAAATCGAAAGACTTTATCCTGAATACTGGGACGATGATGATAATGAGGGCCATAAAAACCGTTTTGAGCATGAATTATTGCAGAAGCAGTTGACCCGGCTTGGGAAGAATTTCAAACTCTTTTTCGAGAAGATAACCAGTGTGAAAGCAGGTAAAAAAATGTCCGATT
>Ga0302286_10000867_pt1 | contig 23530 bp, 21 predicted proteins | sample III_Fen_E2_3_FD_198765 | JGI IMG/M metagenome (GOLD analysis project Ga0302286, IMG submission 198765) | Peat permafrost microbial communities from Stordalen Mire near Abisko, Sweden - III_Fen_E2_3 | ecosystem: Environmental > Terrestrial > Soil > Wetlands > Permafrost | place: Sweden: Abisko...
GTAGTAGAAGGCTGAAGCTTCCAAAGAGGGCTGCAAGGCGACGGCTCATAGTTGCCATCCTTTAATTCGATCTAGTTTCGGGGCCCACTTAGGAGAGGCATATTGCTACTCTTTATGATGATAGTCAATAGCTCGGAAGTGGGGTAATAGTGGATAGATAGTAAATTGAAGTGGTGCTTCGACTGCGCACGCTGCGGCGCTCGCTCAGACTAATAAATTGGTTTAGTGGCTAATTACTAATGGCTGGTGATAGAAAAGCGAAGCTCCGGGTTCGTTCGGCGTAGCGAAGCGCATCAGCCCACTGCGGTTAGCTCTTGCGCATCCAAACGCTCCACGTCCCCGGCCCAGCATCTTTATTCGCGATCGGCAGGCCGGCTGCCTTGAGGGCGAGCTTGATTTGGCCGTGATGGTAGCCTTCGTGCCAAATCATGTGCTGCAGCAGGAGGACAGGGTGGTCGTAGTGGAGGTCCATGGCGCGTCCCGCTTCGATTCGTCCTTTGACGGCGTCACGCACGACTCGGGCGCTTTCGTTCAGCAATTGCGCGAGGCGGTCGCGGTCGCTTTCGTCCGACCACTCATCTTCGTCTCGGACGGGCTTAGCGAACTCGGGAGCGTCTTCGGCAACGAAGACAAGCCGCACGTAGTGGATGTGGTTGAACAGGCTGGCAACCGAAGGACTCGTGTCCGTCGCGCGGATTTGCATTCCGCCCTCCGGGACGAGGCGGAGCAGGTTGACCAGGATGGTATTGTTCCGGTCCCAGGAATCGAGCAGGGCGTTGAGCAGGCCGTGGTCGTCGGTGGTTGGCATCACTGAATGGACTGCGGCTTCTGGGCCATCAGGTCGGCGAAGCGAGGGTCAGTGCGGAGGCTGGCGAATTCGGAGTCGGTATAGACCTTGTTGATGTTCTTGTAGCCCTCTTCCATCGCCTTGCGCAGGTATTCGAGACAGTGCTGAATGTCTCCGGCCTGGGCATACATCTTGGCGACCATGAAAGAAAACGCAGCGCGGTCCTCGGGAGAAGAAGACTGGGCCATGACGCCGGTTTTCGCGACACGCTGGAAGATGTCAGCGTCGAGCTCGTGAGCGGCACGATACTGCTCGGCGGCCTTATCGTAGTCGTGTTTGCCGAAGTAGGCGGCCCCGAGGTTGTAGTGGAAGGTGGCTGAATTTGGGCGGATTACCAGCGCCTTCTCGTAATACTTGATGGCACGACCGTAACGCTTTTCAGTTTGCGCGATGAAACCGAGATTGTTCAGTCCTTCGGCGGAGTGGGGGTCAAGCTTGACGGCCTTCTCGAAAGACTTTTGAGCGTCTTTGTTGCGCTGCAGGAACAACAGGGCAATGCCTCGCTTGTTGCACAAAATTGCGCCAGGCTGCTTGGCGATAGCGGCGTCGTAGTAGTCGATGGAATCGAGATAGCGCTTCAGCGCGCGGAGTTGGTCGCCCTGGCGCTCGAGCTCTTCGACAGTTCCGGTGGTAAGGGAAACGAGCGGTGGCGGAACTGGCGCCTGCCCTGTGGCCTCTGCGGCCTGAGATTCAGGTTGCTTGGCGGGCGTCTGCTGAGTGTCGGCGAAGACGGGATACAGAAGTGAGGTGACGGCGAATGCCATGACAGCAGTCAGCCATACCCAACGAAATGCTCGTGCGAACCTGTTCGCAGCCATAGCTACGCTCCCGACCCAATGGACCCATAATAATAGACTTATTCCTTGGGCGGATTGTTCCCTGAATTCGGAGGAGAATTTTCGGTCGGGGATTTCTGGTCCTTCTCTCCACTCTTGCCGCCGAAAACCCGTCCGAAGAACCCCTTCTTTTTTTTCTGCTCGGGAGTTTCATTTGCGGGAGTCGATGCCTGCGGCTGTCCGCCTGCTGCGGTTGCCGGCTGTCCTGGGATCGGTCCATTGGTGGTCGCCGGAGGCGGAGCAACGGGCGGCGAGCCGAGCCCGAGAATCTTGGAGAAGACGCCGCGATGATCGGTGAAAGCCTGCTCGCAGTTCTCCTGGGGCTCGGTGCCGGCGATGAAGGCAACGTAATAGGATTGCGGGCAAGCTGCGGTGGCAAGGCGGTTGGTGACCTTGTCTATCTGGACGTTGACGACTCCGGATGGAGCGGGGAAGCCGGTCATGTCAGCGTAGCGCGGAATCTTCTGGGCGCGCTTCATGAACTCGGCCCAGATGGGTGCGGCGGTGGTGCCTCCGGCGAGCTTGATGTCAGTGTAGTCGTCGTTGCCGACCCAGACGACGCAGAGGAGATTGCTGGTGTATCCGGCGAACCAGGCGTCGTGAGAGGTTCCGGTTTTGCCGGCGGCGGGAGCGGTGAATCCGCGGGCGCGCACGGGATAGCCGGTTCCACTGTCAACCACGGCCTGCATCATGGTGGTCATGACGTAGGCGACGCGGGGATCGAGCACGTCTTTGGAGTCGTTGTGGTAATCGTTCAGGACCGCGCCGTGGGCGTCGCGGATGGACTTCAGCATGGTGGGCGACAGACGAGTGCCGCCGTTTCCGAAGACGGTGTAGGCGCCAGACATTTCCAGAGGGCTGGCGCCGTAAGAGCCCAGGGCGATCGCAGGCGTCGCAACTACGCTGGCGATTCCGGCGGCCTTGGCAAGGTTGGCAACCGTACCGAAGCCCACGCCTTGCGCCACCCGGAGAGTCGCATTGTTCAAGGACATGGCCAGGGCGTAGCGAGCGGTGACTTCTCCGTGAAAGGCCTCGTGATAGTTGCGGGGCTCGTAGACCTGGTCGCCATAGGCGATGCTGACTTGCGCGTCGTCAACTAGCGTGGCAGGAGTAAAGATGCCGGGAGCACCGCTGACATCGACTTCGGGCGGAGCGTTACCGCCGGTATCGGCTGCGGTGTGTCCGACGGAGATCTTCTGGCCGGTTAGGGCCGTATTGATCGCCGCAGCGTAGACAAAGGGCTTGAAGATCGATCCGGTGGGCCGCTTGGCGATGGCGTGATCGAGCTGGCTTTGGCCGTAGTTGCGACCGCCGACCAAGGCCAACACTTCTCCGGTGTGAGGATCGAGGACGACGACTGCGACTTGCGGAAGGACGCCGGACTGAACGGTCTCTTCGGTCTTGGCGTCGGCGCCCGTTCCAACTTTGGTCTTGTGCGTGCGCAGCTTGAGCACCTGCTCATCGACCAGCTTCATGCCGGCTTCGACGGCCTCGGCAGCGGCGCGTTGCAAGTCGGGATCGAGCGTGGTGTAGATGCGCATAGCCTGCTCGTTCAGCTCGCTATCGTTGTACTGACTGGAGATCTGGTCTTTGATGAGGTCAACGAAGTAGGGAGCGTCGCTGGCTTCGACGTTGGGAGCCGTGAGCTTGAGCGGCGTGGCCTTGGCGCGGTCGGCCTGTTCGCGGGTGATGGCGTCAGTTTCAACCATCGAATCAAGCACGAGGTTGCGGCGCTCGAGGGCGCGCTCGGGATGGCGGTAGGGCGACAAGTAACTGGGGCGCTGAACGATTCCGGCGAGGAGAGCAGCTTCGGGGAGCGTGAGGTCTTTCATCTCCTTGCCGAAGTAGGCGCGCGAGGCTTCGCCGAACCCGTTGATGCTGAAGGAGCCGCGCTGGCCCATGGGGACCTGGTTGGCGTACATCTCGAAGATGCGCTGCTTGGAGAACTTCTGCTCGAGCTCGATCGAGATGAGGATTTCCGTCAGCTTGCGCTTCATGGTCTTCTCGGGAGTGAGGAAGAACCCGCGCGAGAGTTGCATGGTGAGCGTGGAGCCGCCTTGGCCGCGGTGTCCGCGGATGATGTCGGTGAATCCTGCTTCCGCGAGCCGATAGTAGTTGACGCCGCTATGCTGGAAAAAGCGCCGGTCTTCGATGGCGACGACGGCGTTCACAAGGTCTTTGGGAATCTGGTCAAAGGTGACGATCTGGCGCTTGGAGCGGTCTTCGCTGCCGAACAGGGAGGTGATCATCCGCGGTTCGAGTTCGTAAGACGAGGAGCTTTGGCCGGACCGGCCGGTAACGGCGATCGACTGGATCTTCCCGCCTTCGAAGCGGATGGTCGCCGGCTCCTGGGCATGGAAGGATTCCTCACCGGGAACTACTTCGAGGCTCGATCCGCTGAGGCGGAAATGTCCAATGGGAGAGTCGGATTCGGTGCCCTGCTGGCTGTAGCCGGCGCGACGCAGATAGGTGACGAGTTCCTGCGCGGAGGTTTTCTGGCCGACTTCAATCAGCTCAGGCCGGGCATAGATTTTGGCGGCGTTGTTGAAGATCTGGCCCGACATTCGCTTGTCAACGATGCCTTCGTACTTGACGTAGAAGAAGGCAAAGACGGCCAGGAATAGGATTCCAGTGACAAGAAAGGCGGCCACGAGCATCTTTACAATGGGGTCGCCTAGCGTGAAGTGGTGTCCGGCAGCGGACTTGCGGCTTGGTGGGCGCGCCGGCTGTCTGGAAGTGCTGCGAGGCCGGCTGGGCGGCATTTTAAGTTTGATTGCCACGATCGTTGGTAAGCGGAGACGCCGTCTATTGTATGACGGTTGAAGGTGCCACCTTGTTAGCTGAGACGGCAACCACAGGCAACGAGCCCGCCAGAACTGTTGTCTATTCTAGAACATGGAAGGGGCCTCTGCGCGACACCCTCGGATGGTAGGAGTTCGTTGGTATATTCGATTTACTGAAACTCAGCAGTGAGGTGACGAAATGCGTAAAGCAGTAGCGTGGGGCGTTTTGGCGATGATGCTCTCCGGCTTGGCCGTTGCGGCGGATAAGGAATCGGGCAATACCACCCTGAAAGACGTTCAGCCGGCGGGAACGACTGACAAGAAGCACAAGAAACAGCAATATGACATGACATTTGCGACCACGAAGCACGAATATACGTGCCGCAGCAATGAGAACGAGAAAGTCCAAGCGACGAACTTCGTGGTGGGTACGGGAATCAGTTACAAGGTTGATGGCAACAAGGGACAGGTGAAGAGCACGTCGAGCGGGAAAAGCGTGAAATGCACGATCGTGCGGGTTGCGGCGATACCGTAAAGCGCACGAGCTCACAATTGGCTTCCGTTGGCATTGTGGAGTTGTGCTTCCTACAGCTAAGGTGATCGTGTGGATCCCGGACGGAAATGTGGGCCACCCGCCTCAAAACCCCAGAGGGTGGGATCGGGGACTCAATAGGAAATATTTTCGACCATCTACCGCAGCCTGGGGGTAACGAGTGAGCTCAGCTTCCTTTCGTATTCACAGTCAAAGCCTAAGTGCCGACGCAATCAGCAAGCGGATGAACACGCAACCATCGAAGTGCTTCGAAAAAGGCACCCTGCTGTCCCCGCGCAATCCGAATAGTCAAAGGCGTGAATCCGCTCTCTGGATACTGGAAAGTAAGTCTCTGGAAACAGACCGATTGGAGAAACACATTACTGAACTCTTAGAGTTTGTGGAGTCAAAAGCATCGGAGTTAACAGCACTGTCATCCCAATGTCTTTACGACGTGTTTTGCGGATTTTCACCGGAGGAAGGCCAACACAGCGTGATTCTTAAGGCCGACTTGCTGCGTAGACTCGAGGTCGTTCCGGTCGACCTCGTAATCGACATTCTCGTGGATAATCTCTGAATGGGCCGTGCAGGTGAGTTGCGCGGGATGCCTACCCACAACTTCCCCTATTCTGGGCCCTATGTCTCCCTGATTTGTGCGGCTGGCTGTGACGCCCTCAGTTGCACCGGCAGCGGCGTCGATTCCACCGAGCACCACTTCACCGGCAAAGAACCTGATAGTGAAAGGGCGACGTTCCGTTTGGTTGTGTGTCGGCGCCAGTTATCCTCCCGGCACAAAACAGAGCGGCGGCAGCACAATACAACTGTGCCACCGCCGCCGGGGGAGGACCATTACCAGTACGAACTGCTACTGGCAACGTCCAGGCGTGTCGCCGTCCGCCAAGTGCTGATCGAACGCCTTGGGGAAGGCCACGCTGATTGTTTCCGGCTTGTGGCTCAGCGTACCGATATGACAGACGAACGTCTTCTGCATATCAAGCACCCAGGCTCCGTAGTACTGGAAGCCAACTCCGACGCCGGCGATGGTCGTGCCGTCATGGGAGATGGTGCTGGGACTCCAGAGGCTGTACCACTGCTCCATGGGTGTCCCTTGATGCTTCACGAAGTCATCGAGGCTGACTGCGCCTAGTTCCTTCGTCCAGATGAACGGCATAGGCTGCCAGCTGAACCAGGGGCTGCCGCTGAATCCGACCATGACGCTGCCGTCGCCGGAAAGGTTGTAGGGAGCGAGTGGCGAAGCATCGGAGTTGAGCGGTAACACATACTCCAGATTCTTCGAGTTCGTATTCCTGCGCCAGCCGCTGCCGTCAAAGGGATACCCACCGTCGAAGTTCTCGCCGGCAATGATGGAGCCGTCGCCGCTTACGGCGTTGGCTTCGCTGACCGGATCGCCATTGACGTCAGTGATGAGTTCGGGCACACCGTTGTGCCAGACCGTACCGAGCCATCCGCCCCAGTCGGCTTCCTGCCAGCCCACAGCAGTGGAGCTATCCGTAGACACCATGTCGATTCGTGAATTAGCCCATGTTCCGTCGGGATGCTGGAACGACGACTTGTACTCGACTAGGCCGACGCCGGTATTCGGATTGCCGCGGAATGCCTTGTAGTCAAGGCAGTTGTTGTAGGTGAACCCAAATACTGATCCATCGTTGCTGGTTGCCATGTTCCAGTTGGCATCGGTGCCGCAGTATCCAACCTGCTTAACCTGGAGCCAGCCGTTCTTGGCGTCCCAGCGATACGCGCCCAGGTCGGTATCGGAATTGGCGTCGTACAGATTGGTGGAGATGAATTTGCCGTTGGGCGAGATTGAAACTCTGCCGCCCACGCCAGCCACATTCATCGGCATCATGCCGTTCTTCGCGTTCCACTGGAAAACGGGACCGCCACGGTTGAAGTCGCCGACGGCGGTCTTGCCGTCGCCGCTCAGTCCGGTGACAAACGCGCCATAGCCCAACTGGTGCAGGACGGGCGCTCCGGGAGTGAGAGCAAAGGTGATGTCGGCCTTGGTTGTTTTGCCGGGAGCCGCCGTAATCGGAACGTAGTGGCAGGGATCGAACTTGGTGCTCGACTTCAGGGTGCCGTCCCAGAAACGCTCGGCTCCGGGCAGGAACCACAGTGGAGGCGTAGAGAAACCACCCGCCATGATCGCGTCGACGTAGACAACGTACTTTGCACCAGGCGTGAGACCGTTAAGCGTGTAGCTGCCATCGGGACCCAGCTGTCCTTGCGTCATCTGACCGGTGACGGCAGAGGTGGAATCGACAAATGGGTCGTTGATGTTGCGAGCGATAACGTTGACGCCCGTGAGCTCGGTCTTGCCGTTAAGGTCATACACCTTACCGGAGATGGTGCCGTAGGTTTTCGACCAGCCCTTGCCGGGATACAGGTCCGAGAACGAGGCGAGCGTGTCAGTGGTGTGGATGTTGGCTTGAGCCAGGCCAGTACCGCCAACGTACGGATTGATGTATGGGTACATCGTTTCCACATCTGCGCTGGTGAGGTTGGTGGAGTAAGGCAAGTTGGCGCAGCTGTTTGGGCCAACACCTTCTGCGTTGAACCAGTTATAGAAATAGGCGGCACCGTTGGTCTGAGTGTGCGCCATGCCGAGCGCGTGGCCGAACTCGTGAGTGGCTACGCCCTGGAAGTTCTGGGCGCCGGTGTCAGCTGGATCGATAACCACGCCGTTGAGGACCGTCCAGCTTTCGGTAATGGTAGTGGTGCCGGTGATGCCAAACTGCGGGCTGGAAATACCAAGCACGTTGTTTCCAACGCCGAAGAAGTTCTGCATGATGCTGCCGTCAACATCGAAAATCACATAGATGCCACGGCCATTGGAGGTGCCAATAATGCTGGTGACATTGGTGGAATCGATGTCAGGCAGGCCTATCTTGGAGAAGTCGCCCACGACGTTGGCGCGGAACGAAGCAGTCTTAATGCCCGCCCAGTCGCCGAAACCCTTGGTCACGAGATTCTTGCCGACGGTGTTGTCGAAGGTGATCATGGTCGGCGGATCGGTCGAGTAATCAGGGACGACGCCCAGGTCGCCGAGATCGTAATAGATCGGAACCGGCGTGGAAGTATCGTAGGTGTAGGCCGTCTTGGTGGCGGGATCGACGAGCAGCGGACCGCCCGCAAACGCGGAGGACGCGAGCAACGTCAGCGAGGCGATCATCAGAAGTGCGAAAGAGCTCTTACTTTTGGACATTTTTCATCCTTCCGCTCTGGACCCACTGTCCATCAACTGCCTGCTTTACGAGACTCACGAAAGCACTGGCATTCACGGGACCCTGCTGGGTCAACATGGCGCGCTTTTCTTTGGTGCCGAGAACGTTCTGGTCGATCTCGACGTTCTTGAAGAGGCCGGCGTTGTTCGACTGATTGGTCGCTGTCGCCATGGCGACGCTGAACTTGCCCTGGCCGAGGCCGACGGTGGTCTGGAGACCCGTCCAGGCGGCCTTCTTGTTCAGGAAGAGGATGGTGTCCTCGCCCTTGGTGTACGTTGGCCATCCGGCGGGAGTGACCATGAGGTTGGTCATGCCGTTGCCCATGTCGCGGGGCTTCAAAAGGCCGAACTGACGGAAAGTGTAGTCGCCGGTCACCTGGCCACGGATTGCGTCCGCGACGCGCAGGGTGACTTCGGTGTAGGGAATTCCGCGCGAATCGATGCCGTCGGTCACGTTGGTCACGGTGCCCCGGAGGATGAGTTCGGAATTAGCGACCAGGTCAACCACATTGACCTCACGCTTGTTGGTGGTGGCGTTCGCGATGGAGGTCGCGAACAGCATCGTCAGGAGTGCCCAGGCAAAGAGTTGCCCATGGCTCCTAAGGTTCTTCATCGATGGTGCTCCTTATTACGAATTCGGCGGGTACTGCGCCGGTTGCCGGTCCGTTCGCATGTGACCGGAGTCAGCGGCGAACCGTGAGATGATGCCTGTGGTGCGGTCTCACATATCGGTGCAAAGCAAGGGGGAGGGCCCAGGCGACCGGGCCGCCAGGGGCGGCGCATCGCCTAATACTTATACTACGTACATTATACATCGTTAAACTAACGCCGTCAATGCTAAGGTAGATAAAAGTTTGCGCCGAAGGAATTACGATGCCCCGACCACCGGATGCCGATCTGGAAGAGAGAATTGTTGCGGCGGCTATGCGGCTGCTGGACCGCGGGGGAGGGCCGGCGATCACGCTGCGCGCGGTGGCTAAGGAAGCCGGAACCACAACCCCTACTATTTATCAGCGCTTCGAAGACAGGGAAGTGCTGATGAACCGCGTGATCGAACGAGTTACCGACAGCGTCGTAGCAGTGCTTCAGCGCACAACCTCGGTTGAAGGGCTGGTGCGCGAGTACCTGCGTGATTGCCTCGAGCACCCCATGAGGTTGGAACTGTCGGTTCACACTTTTGGGAGGCGGTACGTGGCCGGTGAGGCCATGCCGGCATTTGAACTGCTGCAATCGCGCATCACAGAGGACATTGGAATCAAGGGTCGGGACTGCGAGGACCTGGCACTGGCAATCGCGGCCCTGGCGTTCGGCACGGCGCAAGGGATGGCCGCTGCTGCGGCGAACCGCAAGCATGTCCAGCAGATTGAGGCGTCCGCATTGCGAGCGCTGCGAATGCTGGTGGCGGCATTTTCGGGAGGCGGCACAAGTCGAGCGCGCCCTGTACCGCTGCGCAACAAGAAGATCTCACGCTCCCGCTAGTGGAGTGGCTCTGCCAGCTTGCCGGAGGCGATGATTTCTGCGACCCGCCGGAAATCCTCGGTCAGAATGCGATCCACGGTAATTGAGGGAGATACGGCGCGAATGGCCGCGTGAGCGGACTGCCCTCGCTTGCCAGTCTTCAACGGAGCGCGAAAGTCGAGTGCCTGCGCGACCGCGAGCGCCTCGATGGCCAGCACGTTACGAGTGTTCTCGATGACGCGCAGTAGCTTATTGGCGGAAGTCATGCCCATGGATACGAAGTCTTCCTTGTTGCCCGAGGTGGTGATGGAATCCACGGAGGCGGGATGAGAGAGCACTTTGTTTTCACTCACCAGCGCGGCGGCTGTTACCTGCGGCATCATGAAGCCAGAGTTCAGACCCGCACCCGGCGCGAGAAATGGCGGGAGCTCCTCGTTGAGCGCTGGATTGACGAGGCGCTCCAAGCGACGTTCCGAGATACCGGCCAGAGCGCTCAGGGAGATCGCCAGGAAATCGAGAGCGAAGGCGAGGGGTTCACCGTGGAAATTACCGCCGGAGATGATGTCGCCCTCGACGGCAGGCGTCATTGATCTTTGCGGGCTGCCGACTTTCTTGGCGGCGGGGAAGACCAGCGGATTGTCGACCGCTGAATTCATTTCGATCTCAAACACTGCGCGGCAATGGGACAAGGTGTCGCGCACGGCACCGTGGACCTGTGGGATGCATCGCAATGAGTACGCATCCTGCACCTTGCCGCAGCCGCGGTGGGACTCACGGATTTCGCTGCCTTCCAGCATCAAGCGAAGATTGCGCGCCACCAGCAGTTGGCCGGGATGGGGACGGGCTTGATGGATGCGATCGTCGAAGGCGACGTCGGTACCTTTGAGCGCGTCGACCACCAGAGCTCCGAGTACGTCGGCGGTGTCGGCGAGAACGGTGGCCTGCAAGGTTACGAGCAGTCCGACGGCGAGCATGGCCTGGGTTCCGTTGATGAGCGAAATAGTTTCCTTAGCTTCCAGTAGGAGTGGCTTGATGTCCGCGAGATGTAGGGCGTCGGCGGCAGACATTCGCTTGCCTTGGAAATAAGCTTCGCCTTCGGCGATGAGGACCAATCCGAGATGAGATAGAGGAGCGAGGTCTCCGCTGGCGCCCACGCTGCCCTGCGAGGGAATTACGGGGTGCACGCCGCGATTGAGCATTTCGCAGAGCGTGTCGATGATAACCGCGCGGACTCCAGAACAGCCCTTGGAAAGTGAATTCGCGCGCAAGAGCATCATGGCGCGGCTGATTTCCTGGCTGAGGGGTTCTCCGACGCCGACGGCGTGAGAGCGCATGAGGTTGACCTGAAGCTTGCGGATGTCGTCGGGCGGGATGCGTACGTCGCTCAGTTGGCCGACTCCGGTGGTGACGGCATAGCCCAGGCGATTGTTAGCCACGAGGTCTTCGACGACGGCCCGAGCGCGATTGACGGCCATACGGGCCTCGGGTTCAAGCATTACGGGACGGCGCTCGTAGACCACCGAAGCGAGGTCGTCCAGCGTCAAATTATTGCCATTGATGTGGAGTATTTTCATACGATGCCCAGTGGTGGACCGACCCGGAGCGGCGTGAGCGCTGACCGTGGAGGCCCAATCGTGTATTGTTCAGCTTTTCCCTGTCGCCTTCAAGAACACATCAAGGAATTCTTGCGGCAGGTGCTTACGCTCGAACTTCGAGTTGACCGCGATGTGCACGCTTTCACCTTCGGCCAGGAGCTGGCCGTCGTAAGGCCGCACGATCTCGTAACCGAAGTGCAGCACCGACCCGCGAACATTGACCAGACGCGTGCGTACCGTGAGCAGATCGTCATAGAGCGCTGGAGACTTGAAGCGGCAGTGCACGTCGGCGACGGCGATATGGATGTCGTCCTGTTTTTCCATGTCGCGGTAAACAAAGCCCAACTGGCGCATCATTTCCACGCGTCCGACCTCGAACCAGATGATGTAGTTGGAGTGATACACCACGCCCATCTGGTCGGTTTCGGCGTAACGAACGCGGACCTGCGCTTCAAAGACCTGTGCGGCTGGCCGGGATACGGGCTGCGTGACCATCAACTTCCAACTTATCACGCAGCCGAAGAAATCCCGGCATTGGGCAGTGGGCCGCCGGAGAGGAGCGAGCTACTTCTTCTCCCCGGGTGCGGCGGGCGCTGTAGCGCCGTTACGAACGAACTGTCCGCGAACGGGCTCTCCCTCGGCGACTGGTTTGCCGTCTGCGATGTAGTCAACAAACTGGGCCGGCAAGGTGAACGGGTAGGGCGTGCCCTTCGAGTTTTGCAATCGATACTCGAGGTGGGGCGCCGGAGAGGCGCCACTGTTGCCGCACTCCGCAACGATGTCGCCGCGCTTGACCTTGGCGCCGGTCTTCACCTTGATGCTGTCTTGCTTGAGGTGCATCAGGAGGGAGTATTCCTGATTGCCGTGTGAAATGAGCACACGGTTACCGGCGGGCATGATCTGGTCGGAGCGCCCCGGAAGATTGTCAGCAAACGAATTATTGACGAGCATGACGGTCCCGTCCGCAGGGGCGGTGACGGGCTGTCCGTAGCAATAGAACTGCTCATTTTTCGTGCCATCTCCCGAAAAGGCCTGGCCATCTTTCAGGACGGTGAAAACCATCGAGTAGCGCTCAGCATCGCGGTACGCGTCCGAGTTCTGGTAAATATCACGGCCTCCCTGGTAAACAAACCATTCGTCGTTGAAAGGCAACGATAGCTTGGTCTGGACTTTGTAATCGACATACTTATTGGGGGGGAGCGCCGGCGCGGGACGAAACTGCATCATGGTCAGCTGGCCGTGGTCGTCAACAACCAGAACAGCAAACAGTGGATCTTTGGCCTTGGAGTACTGCGCAAACCGGGAATAAACCGTGCTCCTGGACATCACGTCAGGAACGAAGTTCTCTCCCAACATCTTTTGCTCGCGCCCCAGCTTGATGCCCGTTCCTTTCGCCATGTCGGCGACTTTCGAAGGGCTTCCATTTTTCTTCATCTGGGGGGAAAAGCTTGCATACAACTGCGTCGACTGACCGCTGTCAAAGTATCCGTAGATCTGCCGAGCGCGAGCTTGAGCTGCCGCGCTCATTGGCGGATACGAGCCTGCGGCGGCGGGCACGGACGTTTGTTTCTTGGGTGCAGTTGCGGCGGTTTGAGCCAACAGCAAGGCCGGGAACAGCACCATCGCGACGAAGATACGGTGGCGACTTTTCACACTCTACCTCCCTGTCCAATTAGGTTTGCGTTTCTCCAGGAAAGCGGTGACACCCTCCCGGAAGTCGTTCGTGGTACGAATACGAGCGTTCTCGTCGACTGCGGCGGCAATCTGCCGGTCGAGTTTTGCGTGAGAATAAGCATGCAGCAGTCTTTTAGTGGCTAGCAAGGATGCCGGGCTGTTGGCCACGAGGGTATCGGCCAGCTCCCGTGCTCGAGGCATGAGGTTTTCCGGCGTCACAATTTCGGTGACTAGGCCGAGGCGAAAGGCTTCTGCGGCGTCGATGATACGACCAGTGAGCAACAGGTCTCGCGCCTGTTTTTCGCCCACCTGACGTAGAAGAAACGCTGAGACGATCGCAGGCACAAATCCAATGCGAACCTCGGTATAGCCAAACTTGGCGTTCTCCGATGCGAGGGTGAAATCGCAGAGAGTGGCCAATCCGCAGCCGCCGGCCAGCGCCGCTCCGTTGACGGCGGCTATCGTGACCTTTGGAAATTCGTACAGCGCGCGAAACATGTGCGCCATGCGTCCGGAGTCGGCGAGGTTCTCTTCTTCGGTGTGGCGCGTGATTTCGCGCAGGTTGTCGAGGTCCATGCCTGAGCAGAAGGCGTCGCCCGCACCGGTCAAGATCAGGATGTGAGAGTGAGACGTCTGCACCTCATGAAGGGCACGGTGCAACTCCTCGATCAACTGGTAGCTGATGGCGTTGCGCTTCTCAGGACGGTTGAGGGTGAGCGTGGCAACCGGGCCGACAAAGGCCAGGGTCAGGGCCGTGTATGGGTGAGGGTGTGACATCAGCTCTATTCTGAAATCGATGTTACAGGCACTCGCCTGGCCGTCTCGGTACTAATGCACAATTCGGTTTGCGGCTTCGGTTGGAATTATCACACCGATAACGACTTTCTAAACCGACTTCTTTGCAGGAATTAACTAAATGCCGGGTTCATGCCCGATTTGGGAGTTGTGCCGGGCTCGGCGCAACTAGGCTACATTTTCGGTCCGCCGAACTGGGCCGCCAGCTTGGTTGACAGGGTGACGATTTCCGGGAGAGGCTTTATCGGCGGCAGGGAAGCCCCGCGCTTGCGAAGGGTTTCCACGACGACTTCAGTGGGAAAGTTGCCGACAAGTACATCCTGAGCGAACGGGCAACCACCCAGCCCGCCGATCGCTGAGTCAAAGCGGCGGCAGCCAGCATCGTAGGCGGCTAGGACTTTTGCGGCGACCTGATCGGGCCGGCTGTGCAGGTGCACACCGATCTCAAGGCCGTCGAACTTCTGCAGCACCGGGCCTACAAGATCGGCAATCTGTTGCGGAGTCGCCAGGCCAACGGTATCAGCCAGTGAAATTGCCTGAAGGTCCATGTCGGCGAGCAGGCCGACGCCTTCGACGAGTTCTTCGGCAGTCCAAAGGTCGCCGTAGGGGTTGCCGAAGGCCATCGAGATGTAGGCAATGGTGTTGAGCCCACCTTCGTCGGCCTTTACCTTTACCTTCTCGAGGATGTCGAGATTTTCTTCCGGCGTCTGGTTCTGGTTGTTCTTCAGGAAAGTCGGCGACAGAGAATATGGGAAGCCCACGGTTCGCACCGCGTCGGTAGCGATGGCGCGCTCGACGCCGCGCTCGTTAACCACAATGGCGATGATCTCGACATCATCGGGAGGGTCGAGCGCGCGCACCACAGTTTCGGAGTCGGCCATCTGCGGCACGGCTTTGGGAGAGACAAATGACACGGCGTCAATGTGTTTGAATCCGGCGGCGATGAGGGCTTTCAGGTATTCGACCTTGGTTGCGCTGGGAATCTGGCCGGGCAAACCTTGCCAGGCGTCGCGGGGGCATTCGATGAGAGAGATGTTAGCCATTAGCAATTAGCCCTTAACAACTAGTACGAACTAGCTGGTGACTGGCGACTACACGCGAGTAACTCGATGTCGTCTTACGTTTGCAGCACTCCTACATTGAACTTCGGCACTTCCGGGTTCAGAGCTGCCGCGTCCAGCGCGATGATCAGCGCTTCGCGGGTTTCCATGGGATCGATGATCTTGTCGATCCAGAGGCGGGCGGCGCCGTAGCGCGGGTCCATCTGTTCGTCATAGGTGGCTTTTACCTCGTCGAACAGTTGCTTGCGGTCTTCCTCGCTCAGTTTTTTGCCGCCGCGCTCCAGCTGCTTGATCTTGATTTCCACTAGCGTTCCCGCGGCAGCAGAGCCACTCATGACAGCGTACTTTGCGGTCGGCCAAGCGAAGACGAAGCGCGGATCGAAAGCTTTGCCGCACATGGCGTAGTGTCCAGCGCCGAACGAGCCGCCGATAATGACCGAGATCTTCGGCACCACGGAATTCGAAACGGCGTTCACCATCTTTGCGCCGGCGCGGATGATGCCGCTCCATTCCGCATCGCGGCCAACCATGAACCCGTTGACGTCGTGAAGAAAGATCAGCGGCACCAGGTTCTGATTGCAGTCCATGATGAAGCGCGCTGCCTTCTCGGCGGACTCGGTGTAAATGACGCCTCCGAATTCGATGCGCTTGTTGCCACTGCGATCCACCTGATTAACGTGAGTCTTCTGGTTGGCGACAATGCCGACGGCGTAGCCGCCGATGCGGGCGTAGCCGCAAAGCACGGTTTCGCCATACTCAGCCTTGTATTCGTCGAACTCACTGCCATCGACGAGGCGCGCGATGATCTGCTTCATGTCGTACTGGCGGGCGGGATCATCGTCGAAAACGCCGTAAATCTCGTCGGCCGGGTAGAGCGGTTCGCGGGATGGCTTGCGGTCGAAGACTCCGAGCTGACGGTTCCCCATCTTGTCCACGAGCGAACGGATGCGGGCGATGCAGTGATCGTCGTCGGGCTCGCGGAAGTCCACCGTGCCGCTGATCTGAGAATGCATGGCCGCGCCGCCCAGTTCTTCTGCTGAGTACTTGGCGCCGATTGCTGCCTGCACGAGCGCGGGTCCGGCGAGGAATAGACCGCTACCCTCGGTCATGAGGACGTGGTCGCACATCACCGGCAGATACGCACCGCCAGCGACACACATACCCATGATGGCGGTGATCTGTGGAATTCCCATGGCCGACATCACGGCGTTATTGCGGAAGACGCGGCCGAAGTCGTCGGTGTCAGGGAAGACGTCTTCCTGCAGCGGAAGGAACACGCCTGCAGAATCGACGAGGTAGATGGTGGGAATGCGGTTGTCGATGGCGATGTTCTGCGCGCGGATGACCTTTTTAGCGGTCACGGGGAAGAAGGCCCCCGCTTTGACGGTGGCGTCGTTCACAATGAGCATGACGAGCCGGCCTTGCACGCGAGCTAATCCCGTGACGACACCTGCCGAGGGTGCGCCGCCCCACTCCTCGTACATGCCCCAGGCAGCGTAAGCACCGAGCTCAAAGAACGTCGTGCCGGGGTCGATCAGTTTCACGACACGCTCGCGAGCGGTTGAACGCCCTTTGGCATGTTGCGACTCGATGGCCTTCGGACCGCCACCCTGCTGGATACGCTCTTCGTCCATGCGGAGACGGGCGACCAATTCGGCGACGGCGTGCGCGTTGCGCTCGAAGCGCGGAGAAGAAGCCTTAACGTTGGTGCCGATTTCAGCGGAAGATGCGGCGTGCTTGTGCTCAGTCATGATGGAAGGTCGTGCACTCGTAAGCAGACCGATAACGATAAAGCAGCGGAGCGGCTGCGCGCAATGTGGGACGAAGCGACTTCACGACAGGACCGGAGAGCACGCCGCGCGAAGTGAGCAGTAAGTGCGCTATTCGCGGACGCTTTGTGGACCTGCCAGCGCGAAGGCGACGATGGTCTTTCCACGATGGCCTTGGCGTTCGAGATCCTGAACGAGTTCCTCCTGCAGAGGGTTGGCGTCGTCCAGCCTCATTTCGCAGGCGGCGATTTCATCAGTGCTGGCGCCGTGGTAGCACAACTCGCAGACGCCCAGTCCACCTTCCGAGCGCACGGGTGGACCAAACACGCGGCAGGTAATCGGCCGCCACGCGTAAACGTCGCAGGTGCCGCGCTCGGGATCGAGCGCCGGGCAGGGTTCGTAGTCGGCGAACTCTTCGAACTCGGCGGCGGCCACATCGTCTTCGCCTAGAAGTCCAGCCAGTTGGTCACCCGGAAACTGAGGGCCGATACGCGCCCATGAATCGCGAGCCCGCTGGCGCACCCGTGTGGCCCGGTCGGGGTCGGATGCGTCAAGAGTGGCCATGCCTTCGCGCAAGCGCAGGACGTCGAGCTGATCGATGGCGAAGACGCCGATGCAACATGGCGTGCAGCCCGGTTTGCAAATCAGCCAGTCGCCGCTACGCCACTCGGTGTCTAACAGGGCGGCGTCCACAATCTGCACAAGCGTCTTGTCTTTCGAGGGGAGAGCGGTCGGCACCGCATTAGGATATCTCACGGGCCCCTGCTATCCCGGCTTGTGTGCTGCAGCGTGCGCAAACGCTAGAGCCGCAGCGACGGGATCGTCGGAGAGTGCGTCGATTAGGCCACGGCGCAACGCTTCGGTGGCGTGTAGCTTCTCGGCGGCGAGAAACATTTGCAGCGCGCGCGCCTTGCCGACAAGTCGTGGTAGCCGCTGTGTTCCGCCCCATCCGGTGATGAGTCCAAGCGCAGCGCCGCGATGTCCGAAAATGGCGTGCGGCCCGGCGATACGGTGCCGGCACGCCAGCGCCAGATCCAGTCCTCCGCCCATGCAGTAACCGTGGACAGCTGCGATGGTGGGAGCAGGGAAGTCGGCCACGGCCTGCATCAGGCGCTGGCCCATCTGCGCGAATCGGAAGGCTTCGGGGCCCTGTAACTGCGCAATCTCGTGCAGGTCGGCTCCGGCGGAGAAGAAGTGGGCGTTACCGGTGATGATCAGGCGATCAGGCCGCTGTTCGACGAGGTCGACAAGCGCGGCAGACAGGGCTTCAACGCGGGCGCGGGAGAGGCGATTGGTGTTGTCTAGAGAGACTAAACGCAGCACGGCGGCGTTCTCGTATGCTTCAACGGAGTAGAGCGTTTCAGATGATTGGGGCGGTTGATCCAACACTGAGCAGAGTAACAAACGGGAGATGAGGGGAGCGCGACGGTGCTACGTTTCGATCGTGTACGCCAGGTCGGTGCCTTCGTCGGTTAATTCGAAACTACCGAATCGCATGGCCTCGCCGATGATTCGGTGCGTCTGGGGATCGCGCGTGAGGCGGGTAATCCACTGCATTCCGACGTCGAACTGGCTGGGAGTGAACCAGCGTTGCGGCAATACCTCGACGAGGCCGGCGTGCGGGTAAACCACGTAGATTGCGGCTGCCGCGTCGTCCTTGGTTTTCGCTCCGTATTGCGTCGGCACCAGCAGCTCTTCAACGTTTTGAAATTCAGCGGGTGGCTGGATGGGGTGGGTACCTTCTTTCAACATAACGCTGACGGAAAACTCCGCGAGCGGCGGCGTTGCGGAAAAAATACGTTCGGGTGACGGTTTAAACCAGCCTGCGATTTCTGCGAAATCGAACGACTTGAGCGCTTCGAGGTCGAAAAGCACGAACCGCAAGTTGCGGCCGTCGGGACACCAGATTCCCAGCCGATGGGGCTCAACCGCGAACGGACGGCAATAAGAATTGAGAGCCAACAGGGGCACGTCGGGTTGTGAACGAAGATGCAGCGTGACGAGGTAGGCGAGTTGTCCTTCGTTGCCGTGATGCTGCCAGGTGAAGACCTGCCCGGCGGGGCCACGAAGTTCCGGGAATGACTCCCAGTACCACGGAGCAGGGCCGACCGCTTGCTTGAGGAGGCGCAGGAGGCGGCTGCTTTGGGGATGCGGAGGCGCCATCAGCCGCCGGCGGCTACGCCGCGTGGCTTCACATTACAGCGGATGAAATCGATGATGGAATCCATGGGCGTGCCCGGCTGAAACACCGCTGCAACGCCGGCCTTCTTGAGACCTTCGATGTCCTGGTCGGGAATGATTCCGCCTACGACCAGCAGGACGTCATCCATCTGGTTCTGCTTCAGCAGGTCCATGACGCGCGGCACGATGGCGTTATGCGCGCCGGAAAGTATGCTGAGGCCAATTACGTCCACGTCTTCTTGCAGCGAGGCATTGACCACCATCTCGGGGGTCTGGCGCAGGCCGGTGTAGATGACTTCCATTCCGGCGTCGCGAAGGGCGCGGGCGATGACTTTGGCGCCGCGATCATGGCCGTCAAGGCCGGGCTTGGCTACGAGTACGCGAATCTTGCGATCTGTGGGCATGTGGGGTGCTCTCTGCCGTCAGCTGGCACAATTGGCTGAACCGAGAATCATAAACCTTGCGCCGGTGTTTCGAAACTATCGCGAGGCTTTGGCGGGGCAAGTGGACAGCAATATTCGCTGAGGAACCCAGATGACGGCGTCGCCGGAAAAAGTGCTGGGGAGGAGCCAGTACGGTCGGCTTACCGTTATCGAGTACGACCGCACTCCGTCGGCGGAGGAAAAGGTGTACTCACGGAGAGCGACCCCATCGCGTGCGAGATGCAATTTGCCCGCGATGTCTTCTGGGTTGAGCTTTTCTTGCGCCTCGATGGCACGGACGGCGACCTGCTGAGCATCGCCCAGATATTCGAGGTTCTCGGAGGGCTCGCGGCTCAGGCGTTGTAGTTTGTCAGATTCGTCGCGCGAGGGAACGGCCAGCGCTGTGATGATGCAGCCTTTCGGCGCTGGCGGCAAAGTACGCGACTCAGGCGTGAAATCTACGGCGTCTTCCGGCTTGTTCGTAACCAGCTCGACTTCAGAGACCACAAGGCGCGCGTTGGGATGCTTGATTTCGCCCGATTTGGTGCCAACGGCAGGGCCAGCAAAGAAGCGTCCGATCAAGGTCGCACGAAGCATCTGAACTTTCCCCGAAGAGTCTATCGTCTTCATCAGGCGCTGCATGGTTTCGTAGTCGGCGTCTTTCTTCAGGGGAACAGTGCCGGCTTCCAAGCGAGCCTCAGGTAAACGGAACTGGTCTTTCGGGTCGGTGGGGTTGCCGCCAAACTCCAACTGAAGTGCGCCGTAGTCATCGGCGCAATCAAAGCCGTGGGTGGTGAACTGGCCGGGGCCATAAAGAACCAAACCTGGCACGCTGACCATGGTGTCACCGTACATGCCGGGCTTCTTGAGCAGCTCGCAGGGCGAGACGGACCAGGGGCGCTCCTGGGCGCGCATGAATGGCGCGACGCAAAACATGCTCGCCAGCAAGAGTACGCGCGCGGCCGCGTCGAAGACTCGAAGGGGCATAGTACGAGTTTAACCGGTTCGGTTTGTGCACCAAGTGGGATGACTAAAGAAGCATGTCGTACACTCACTCTCGAAGCTCAGGAGAACGAATGGCCGACTCGTCCGAGGTTTACATCGGAGTAGATATCGGGGGCACCAAAGTTGCCGCCGGATTGGTGAACTCGCAGGGGGAGATTCTTCACAAGACGCGCACCCCCATGAATGCGCGCGGCACAGCCGATGAAGCGCTGGGCTGTGTGCGTGCGGCGATCGACGCGATTAGGCGGGAGCATCCAGAAGTTCGCGTCGGAGGGATTGGGCTAATCTCGCCAGGGCCGGTCGATCCGCAGACTGGGATGGTGCTGAACCCTTCGAATCTGCCCTGTTGGCATAATTTTCCGCTGCAGGACGAGGTTCAAAAGGTGTATGGGCTGCCGACGCACGTGCACAACGACGCCAACGCTGCCGGGCTGGCCGAAGCGCTTTGGGGAGCAGGCGCAGGTTTCAAGTGTATGTTCTACGCGACGCTGGGTACGGGTGTAGGTACTGCCATCACTTACAACGCGCAGCTGTACTTGGGGCGTACGGGCGCGGCGGGTGAAGGCGGGCACATGAGCATCGACTATCGTGGCGTACGCTGCCGCTGCGGCAAGTCGGGATGCATCGAGACATTTGCAGCGGGGTGGGCTATTGCTGCGCGGGCGCAGGAGAAGCTGGCGCGCGAGGCGACACGAGGGAAACGCATCGTCGAGCTGGCGGGCGGGAAGATCGAGAACGTGAAGAGCGAAACGCTCGCGCAGGCTTGGGAGGAAGGCGATCCGCTGGCGACCGAGATGCTTCGTGAGACTGCTGACATTCTCGCAGTGTGGTTCGGCAACGTGGTTGATCTGCTGGAGCCGGACATCATCGTGGTCGGAGGCGGCCTAAGCGGGCTGATGGCAAAGTGGTTCGATCGTATCGCGTCGCAACTGCCGTTCTGGTCAGTGAATGCCCGGTGCAGCGAGATTCCGTTTGCCGAAGCGAAGTATCGGGCGGACTCGGGGATAGCGGGCGCGGCGGCGCTGTGCGTGAGCAGAGCGTTGCTATAGGGAAGCCGTCAGCATTTAGCCGTCAGCTATTAGATAAAGACAAAAGCATCCACGGATTTCCACGGATTAACACCGGTAGCCAACAGTTTAGTGGCTCGATGTCGCCGGTTTCTCTACCCAATCCGGCACTGTGCCTGGCGCGTCTTCGGTTTCGTCAGCGAAATTGCGGACGACGCCGCGGTAGAGCAGTCCGGCGCAGATCGCTGAAAAGAACAGCAAGATCGCTCCCAGGCCCGATTCATGCAGCAGGATCTTGCCGGTTCCGAAGAGGCACAGGTACACCATTGTGCAACCAAGTGCCCAGGCCCACAGATTGCGGCCGAGGTCGCGGTTTTGCGGGACGTCGGGGACCATATCGGCGACGCGTTGCCAGCCACGCACATCAGGACGCACGTTCCGGTAGAACCGCGCCAACACCTCTTGCGGTTCCGGCTTGGTCAGCAGCGTTACCGTTACCCACACCACGGTCGTCACGATCGTTGTGACGATTGCGCCCTTGGCGAAGACCAGGGAGCTGTTGCCGGCAAACGGATGCCACCGGCTCAGCACCAAGCTAATGGCCAGCGAGCATGCCATTGCCGAGATTTCACTCCAGGCATTGATGCGCCACCAGTACCAGCGCAGGATGTAAACAGCACCAGTGCCCGCGCCGACTTGGAGGACGATTTCCCAGCCGGAGGCGATTGAGCCGAGTTGCACCGAAATGTACGCCGCTGCGATGACCAGCAGGACCGTGCTCAGTCGCGAGACCAGCACGTAGTGGTTTTCTGACGCAGTCTTGTTGACGAAGCGGCGATAGAAATCTGAGACCAGGTACGAGGCTCCCCAGTTCAACTGCGTGGCGATGGTGGACATGAAAGCGGCGAGAAATCCCGCGATCGCGATGCCGCGATACTGGTGCGGCAGGTAATTGTTGAGCACCATCATGTAGCCGGTTTCAGGGTGCGCGAGGCCGGGGTACAACACGATTACTGCGACGCCGGTGAGGATCCACGGCCACGGACGGATGGCGTAGTGTGCGATGTTGAACCACAGGACGGAGAGCAGACCCTGCTTTTCGTCGCGCGCGCTGAAGATGCGCTGAGCGATGTAGCCGCCGCCGCCGGGCTCTGCCCCCGGATACCAGAACGCCCACCATTGCAGTCCGATGAAGACGAAGAAGTTAGCGAGGGGGACCATCCACATGGGTTCGGAGGTCACGCCGCGCGAGAAATTGGGCAGGAAGTTGAGCGGGCTCTCAGCATTGCCGCCGGCGTGTGCCTGCATCTGCTGCAAGCTGGCGATTACGGCAGTCATCCCGCCGCATGCGGCGATGGCGTAATACGCGACGGCGATCACGATGCTCATCTTGAGCACGAACTGGAAGAGGTCGGTCCAGAGCACGCCCCACAAGCCGCCCAGCGCGACATAGAGGCCGGTAAAGGGGATGAGGAAGAGCACGCAGATGGCGAGGGCGGCGCCGTCGTTACCGCTCCAGACCGAGCCAAAGCGCGACATGAAGGCGCTGATGTTGTTCAGCATCGGTGTGTTGGCCAGCGTAGTACTGACGATGGAGGTCATCGCTTTGGTGACCCAGCCGAGGATGACGCAGTTCATGAGCAGGCCGAGATAGATGGCGCGGAAGCCTCGGAGAAACGCTGCCGGCTTGCCGGAGTAGCGGATCTCGGCGAACTGCACGTCGGTGAGCAGGCCGGAGCGTCGCCACAGACGCGCGAAGAGGAAGACTGTCATCATGCCGGAGAAGAGGAAGCCCCACCACAGCCAGTTGCCAGAGATGCCCTGCGAATAGACGAGACCGGTGACGACCAGTGGCGTGTCAGCAGCGAAGGTCGTCGCGACCATCGAGGTGCCAGCCAGCCACCAATTCACGTTGCGTCCGGAGACGAAATAGTCGTCAACGCTCTTGCCGGAGCGGCCGCGGAACCACAGTCCGAGGATGAGGGTGATAGCCAGGTAGCCGACGATGGCCGACCAGTCGAGGAGGGTGAATGACATAAGTGGACAATTATCGTTGAGGCGGCGGAAAAAGCAAAAGCAGGCACAGATTTGGCAATTGATTCAGCTTGTCTTACGCAGCAAGAACATGGCCGCCCCCCACTGCCAGTGCGATGAAGGCGGCGACTGTAAGTGGCGCGGCAAGATAGAAAGACCAGAAGGTGCTGCTCTTCGTCATCGGTGACAACAGAAAAGGCCACCACGCCAGTACGAAGAGCACAACTGCTGGTAAAAACACTAGCCATCGCTTCATTGGTTAACCCATCGCTGCCACTTTCCTGGAAAAC
>Ga0302286_10000869_pt1 | contig 23526 bp, 24 predicted proteins | sample III_Fen_E2_3_FD_198765 | JGI IMG/M metagenome (GOLD analysis project Ga0302286, IMG submission 198765) | Peat permafrost microbial communities from Stordalen Mire near Abisko, Sweden - III_Fen_E2_3 | ecosystem: Environmental > Terrestrial > Soil > Wetlands > Permafrost | place: Sweden: Abisko...
TATTTTCTACAAGCAAAGTCGAGAAAATAAAGAAAACAACCCAAACGACAGCAACTACATTTTTTCAAAACATATCCGTCTAGCCTTTGATGGCGTGAGACGACACTGGCGAGGTACGAGTAAATGCAAATGAGGCGCAGCGAAAATGAGGCGCCAGCTGCAAACAATAGCGGAAGAAGCGTCAGGCGTAGTGACCGAGAGAAGCGTTAAGGAAAAAAGGCGTTCAAGTGCAGCGAAGCGGAAGGCGTTCTTTTTTCTAGCGTCTCGACCGAGCGTAGTAGCTTCTGAGCGTGTTTGCGTTTTTCTTTGTTACTTTACTTTGTACACTCAAAGAAAGTAAGTTCTCTTCTTACAAAGAAACAGAAACCAGAAGTCCTTATTAATACAAGGTAATTTGAATAATAAGGTGCAACGCCAATAAGGCGCAGCGATAACACTCCGCAGGCTGCAAACAATAGCGAAAGAAGCGTTTGGCGAGCGACCGAGTGAATCGTTAAGGAAAAAAGGCGTTCAAGTGCAGCGAAGCGGAAGGCGTTCTTTTTTCTAGCTTCACGACCAAGCGTAGTAGCTTCTTCGCGTGTTTGCGTTTTTCTTTGTTACTTTATTTGTACTCACAAAGCAAAGTAAAGGCATCCCACAAAGCAAAGTAAATTCCCCCAATATAGACAAACTTTTCTTCATTTCTCAATATTCATGCAACCTTCTCTCATAAAATATAGACAAATTGACTTTTCTCCTAAAATAATCAATCTTACACTTGTAAGATTGGTTAAAATTCACTATCTTTGCCCCTGTTATAGCACTCTACTCCAATTTCTGTGAGCTACGGCTCTTGATCAGTTGCGGTTTAAACAGGCTATATCCTTAATAAATTAACTCACCCCTCTCGCCAAGCCTACCGCTATGCTAGAGGAAAAGAAGAATTTATACAAGGATACCGCCAACGATTTTATCGGCATTCAGAATTTATTCTAAACAAATATTAGACGTACACTATGACCCGACACCTCACCACCAACACATGGACAGCGAAATAAGACGAATAGCTGAAGAAGTCCGTCGCAATCTCATATCCGAGATACAAGACTCCGACGAGACAGCCGAAAACAAGAAAGCTCTTATCACTCTATTCAGCGAGATGTCTATACTTGAATTTCTTCAAGTCTGCAAGTTCCCTGAATTCATGGAGCCTAAAGACAATACAGAAGGCGACAAAGCCATTATCAGATTCGTTCCGCCGTTCTCCAACCATCCTCTTATCAAAACTGAGAAAGGTGGCAATACAGGCATCAGCCTCGTCAATGAATCCACCGTCCATGTCTCATGGCGCATCCGCCCGGGATACTACTTTAATATATATTTTATGAAGGTGAGCGAGACAAGCTTTAAAGCCTGTTGCTGCTTTGGCAGTCTTATCAACCATATATGGAATAGCGACGTATGTCAACGCAAAGCCCTACCCGCCATTTCATCCACCACTAAGAAACTTTACCCTGAAATAATTAGCTCCCTCTGTCTCACCAAGCTACCGCATCAGCAGACCAAGCCCTATCTCAACACGATAGGTTTCAACAGTCAGCCTAAGCAATGGCATCTGATGCAGAATGTCAATGATTCAGAAGAATGGGTAGACTTACGTCTGTACGGTCCAACCAGCGATAAAATCAATAATGTCATCAACGACATGTATCAGTCTGCTGCACGTATCGCTATTGATATATACAACTCTGGCAACAGCCGGTTCGTTGAGGATTTCGAGAAATTTATAGGTTTCTCATTCTTGAAAAAGCAATAACAAGTAAACGTTCTATATTGCGCCTTGACATGCGCCTATAATTATAGTACCATTGCGGCATCAACTTAAAATTTAAGAGTTATCTTGAGCGAAGGTCGAAAAAATCACAGGGAAGTGTACGCCTTGTATCAGTTGTGTAGTGAGACAAAGGACTTGAGCAACTGGCAAGCGGTACAAACATCTTCCTGAGGAATACAAATGTGTTGGACCTGAGCCTGATGCTCAACAAACAGATTGGATGAGATGTTAGGTCTAAGCGTAAATCTGAATTATTATCTGTTCAACAGCAATGTTGATCTGAGAAAAGGAATCTTCCGGCTCTGTGAAATTCATCCGCACAGAGGTGCAGAAGAATTGTCACATCGAATGCTGGGTTCACAGCCGTAGAAAATGGATAGACGCCCTGCCGACGGACAGACGGGCGATGGACATGATAAACATGATTGCGGATTTGTTCAGAAACGAGATCACCTTCAAGACACTCAATCTGAAACCCTTCCAAATAGAAGACCGCAGAAAGAAAAGGTCAAAGCCGATACTCAGAAAGATACACGATGCTGTCGTAATGATGGCGACAGACATCCCACTGATGGCAAATGAAATGATGAGGAAGGCCGTCAACTACACATTGAACCAGTGGAAGTCACTGGAAAACTTCATCGGGGCCGGATTGGTTGAAATATCAAATAACTTATGTGAACAGAGAATGAAAGCAGTAAAGCTGAATCTCAAAAACTGCCAGAATATCGGAAGCGAAGACGCTGCTGAGAATGCTGCGTTTATGTTCTCTGTCACAGAAAGCTATACGCTCAACGATATTAATCCCGAGAATTATCTGACTAAACTCCTTACCATTATCAAAAATGGAAAGGATGTGGACAAGGTACAACTTTTACCTTGCTACTACAACGAATAATGTTAAATCAAAAAAAGTTTTAACTCCTCACTTTATCTCTTATCGGCTTTACAAAGCCGATAAAGAACTATGGGGCGGAATATAGAACGTTTACGAAATAAAGACTACAAGTCTCTACTTCAAGAGGCAGTAGCAGTAAAATAATGTTAAGGCTTTGTTAAAAAGAAAACTTTCAAGGATCGGGATTCCTTTATTAATAAGGGGTTCAAAGTAATTGAGTACTTACGATTATCAGCGGAAATAAAGACTACAAGTCTCTACATCCAGAGGCAATAGCAACAAAATAATGTTAATACTTTGTTAAAAACAAAATTTTCAAAAACGGGGATTCCTTTATTAATTGGGGGTTCGAAGTAATTGAGTGCTTACTTAATAATTTTTTAAAATTAAAGCGCAGATACAAAATAATCTTTGTAAAATTTTTCAATGGACTAATATGCAATAGGGACTCTTACATTTTTACTGATTATGGATCAAATAACACATCAAGACAAAAGAACTCACATTGAATGGATCGACGATTTAAAAGCAATAGCAATAATGTTTGTTGTATGGGGACATTTTGCCTCTGGAAATATTTTGGTTTGTAGGTTTATTTACTCTTTTCACGTACCATTATTCTTTTTTATATCTGGATATCTTTATAAGCAAGAACAAAAGCCTTATACTCTTATTTTAAACAATTTCAGAAGACTTATTGTGCCTTACTTGGTTTTAGGAGGAGGATTTGGCCTTTTTAAAATTCTAATATTAATTATTCGAAGAGTGAATATTGCTTGTATTTGTGATGTCTTCTATCAATATATAACAGGTGATATTGCATGGTTCTTGACAGGATTATTCTTTTGTAGAATAGTACTTAACTATATACCAAAAAAAATGGTATTATTAATCTTGTTTCTGTATGCTATGTCAATGCCGTTTATGAATACAACAAGTACCTTACAATCCTATTTTCAGTGGATACCACGTACACTCTTGTGCTTACCTTTCTATCTTATCGGATATTTATTAAAAGACATAAAAATACCAAGTAGGAATATTTATATAGGGAGTATTTGCTTCTTAGTCTTGATTATATTGGTTTATACTAATAAATGCAGCCCTCTTCGGTTCATAGATTCCTATTATGTTTTATTAGTATTTTTTTTACAAGCATTTTTGGGTATAATAACTTTTTATAATTTATCGCATGTTGTCAGATTACCAAGAACCGTTATTCACAATATTAGTTTTACAACATTATTAATATATACATGTCATTATTATTTTTTGGAAGTTTTTAATATCATCAAGTTCCATATTCCAATATGCCTTAATAACGGATTAATTTCATTCATAATTTCACTTATTGTTATGTGGATTCTATATAGACCTTCATTATTCATAATGAAAAATTATCCATCTATTATGGGTAAATCTAAGAAAAAGTACAAATGAACAATAAATCAGAAAATAAAAGACTAGTAAAAAATACATTATTCTTATATTTTCGTTCTATCTTCACTATGGTTATAGGTATTTTTACCTCAAGAATCATTTTGCAGACACTCGGAATTGAAAACTATGGTATATACAATGTCGTGGCTGGGTTTGTGACAATGTTTGCAATAGTTAGTTCAACATTTACGTCCTCCACTCAACGATTTTTGTCTTTTGAATTAGGAAAAAAAGAGATAGAACGGGCAAAAAATGTATTTTCTTTATCTATGATGATACACACAGGACTATGTCTTGCATTTTTATTGGTAGCAGAAACTATTGGCCTATATTTTTTGAATAACGAACTTAACATTCATTCATCCAGATTGATTGCTGCAAATGTAGTATATCAATGTTCTATAGTAACATTCGTCTTCGATTTGTTGTCAGTTCCATATAATGCTTCAATTATAGCAAATGAAAATATGAAGGTATTTGCTTATATTAGTATATTCGAAGTGGCTATGAAACTCGTTATTCTTTATCTTCTTCATCTGTTTAATTATGATGTGCTAATAGTGTACGCCATTTTACTGATGGTAATAGCGATAATTATACGGTTTACATACAGTATTTATTGTAATCGCCATTTCCCGGAATCAAAATTCAAACTATGCAAAGATAAACAATTATTAAAAGAAATGCTGTCAATTTCAGGATGGAATTTTCTTGGATCTGGAGCTACCGTTTTCACCTTTCAAGGCATTAACATTTTAATTAATATAGTTGGTGGTGGTGTCGTAATTAATGCAGCTAAAGGTGTGGCAAATCAAATTGAAGGTACTGTTGGCAAATTTACAGATAACTTTATGACTTCTATTGATCCTCAAATTACTAAAGCTTATGCTGCTGGAGATAGAGATCGCTTATTCTATTTAATGAATAAAGGCTCAAGATTTTCATTTTATCTTCTTGCTTTTATCTGTATACCAATAATTTTGGAATCCAATTACATTTTGACTTTATGGTTAAAAACTGTACCACAATATGCCAATTATTTTGTCAGTCTTTGTCTTATTCTGTTGTTGTCAAGACCATTTAGTACTATTGCCGATAAAATTTTATTAGCAACAGGGAGAATAAAGAAAACTCAGATTATTTTATCTTGTTTGCAGATTTGTGACATACCATTGTCTTATTTTGTTTTAGTTGTATTTAGAAAACCATACTATTTCTATTTTGTTTTTGTTTTTGTAGCTTGGGTTAGTTTGTTTGTTCGATATTATTATTTATGCCACTATATAGGTCTCAAAGTATGGTTTGTATCTAAAATTATAATATTAAGATGTCTTATTGTTTTACTACTTTCTCTAATAATTCCAATAATACTAAGATTCTCGATGACTGATTCATTTTTACGCTTTGCAATAGTTTCTTTCGCTTCAGTTGCATGTACGTCAGGTTTTATCTTTATTGTTGGTATTGATAACTCGGAGAGACAATATCTTTTAACTAAAATAAGTAAAATTGCAAAGAAATGAAATCAAATGATTATTATATGACTAGAGGTTCTTTTCTTGAGCCTGTCAACTATACGCCATTTTATAAAAAGCTCAAACAATATTTTAAGTGCCTGCTATATCCGTTTTATAGTTGTATTTATAATTCACTAATTTCTTTCCATTCCAAACCCATGTATAATAAAAAGTACAATTTGACAATATGCGCGATTTTCAAGAACGAAGGTAAATTTCTGAAAGAATGGATTGAATATCATTTGATGCTCGGTGTTGAGCATTTTTATTTATATAATAATAATTCAGATGACAATTTTTTAGAAATATTAGAACCTTATATTAATAATGGCACTATGACATTAACTGATTGGCCTATGGTTCCAGCCCAGTCTGCTGCATATATGCATTGGGAAAAAACATATTCCGATGAAACTCAGTGGAATGCATTTATAGATCTTGACGAATATATTTGTCCAAAATATGATTTGACTATTCTTGAATGGATAAAAAAAAATGACAAATATCCTGTACTCCAGATATATTGGAAGATGTTTGGTTCATCGGCTATCATGAAGCATGATGATAATAAATTATTAATAGAACAATATACATTAAGTTGGCCTAAATTCTCAATTTTGGGGAAATGTATTTATAATACAGATTACAAGATAGACACATTTGAAAACTCTGTTGTACATTTCTTGTCTGTAACTTATAGAAAAATTACAATACCACCTATAAATATTGATCGGAAATATATAATTAGAGGTACAAACATTTCAACAGTGAAAAGTGATTCAATGCAAATTAATCACTATTGGAGTCGTGCTTTTGATACAATGAAACAAAAGTTTTCTAAGGGAGATATTATATCGATAAAAGCATGGCGTAATACTATGACTAGTGATGAGAAGTTGAATATAGGGTTTGTAAAAGAAGGTAATTGTACGTCTGCCGATTTTACAATTTGGAGATTTTTATTAAAACTGAAACTTAGAATGAATATTTATGAATAATATAAGTGACATTCATGACTGTTACGGTTGTGGTGTATGTGCAACAGCATGTATTTGTAAGATAATTAAAGTTGGACTCAATGCGGATGGTTTTTACGAACCTTTCATAACTGATAAATCACAATGCACAGGGTGTGGCATTTGTCGAGAAGTTTGTTCCTATTTATATGATGAATTATCACTGAAAGAATTTTTTATTAAGTCTTATGCTGTTTGGAGCAAAGACTACGCAGTACGGCGAAAGTGTTCTTCTGGCGGTGTAAGTTTTGAGATTGGCCAAACACTTTTAAATCAAGGGTATAAAGTTTGTGGCGTACGTTATAATACAAAATTGGCTCGAGCAGAACATTATATAGCTACAACTACTAAGGAGCTCATCCAAAGTGTCGGTAGCAAATATATTCAAAGCTATACTATGGATGGTTTTATGGCTATTAATCGAAAAGAAAAATATCTTATTACGGGTACTCCTTGCCAAATTGATTCATTTCGACGTTATATTCAAAAATACCATTGTGAAGAAAATTTTGTGCTTCTTGATTTTTTTTGCCATGGAGTACCTTCTATGCTAGTTTGGCAAAAGTACATTAAGGAATTAGAACAGAAAGTTGGCAAAATTACTTATGCTTCATGGAGAAACAAATATATGGGTTGGCATGATTTCTGGACAATTGGAATAGATGAAGTGGAGTATGGCGAAAAAATAAATTGGAATGATAGTTTCAATATGTTAATAATGGGGAGAAAAAGTTTTCTAAACTCTCGTTTTTCTCAGGGAGACATGTTTTATTCTCTATTCTTGAGCGATAGTTGTCTAGGAAAGCAATGCTATGAGCATTGTAAATACAAGTACGATCATTCTTCTGCTGATATTCGTATAGGTGATCTTTGGGGAAAAACCTATAATGATAATGAAGATGGTGTTAGCGGAGTTGTTACTTTTACCAAAAAAGGTGATGAGGTACTGAAGCAATGTAATTGTATATTTATTGAACACCCATTGGAGGTGGTTGCAGAGGGGCAGATGAAAACTAGTCCTATCAAAGGAAATTTATACAAGAAGTTAATGCCTGTGCTTAAAAACAAAGATTATAGTATTGAGGATGTAATCATGGTTTTGAAAAGATATGGAAAGAATCAGAAAAACATAGATAGAGTAGTTCATCCATTAAGAAGTATTAAAAATGTAATAAAGAAAACTTTTAGATGAAGATATGTACAATAACGTGTCATAGAGTTTATAACTATGGTGCATCGCTTCAAACATATGCTTTACAGCATTACATAGAATCAATTGGACATGAAGTAGAGATAATCGACTTCAATCCTTGGTTTCATCGTGATAGGTATAATTTGTTTTGGTTTGGAAATAATGAGAAGAGTATAGCTGATATGGCAATGAAAAAATTTCCACCATTGCAATGGGTGTATTTGCCATATAGAGCATGGCGTAGTGGAATATTTAAAACATGGGGACGGAAGACCACATTTGATAAATTTGAAAAGGATTATTATCATTTAACAAAGACGAGATACTTTTCATCTGATGATCTTAAAGAAAAACCTCCTTTAGCAGATGTTTATGTGGCAGGCAGCGACCAGATTTGGAATATACAAAGCGGGAACGGAAAGGAACCCGGTTATTATCTGGATTTTGGGCCAAAAGAGGTAAGGCGCATCTCATATGCAGCTAGTCTTGGAACATCTGGTATAGTAAAAGAATGGGAACTATTTGTCAAGGAAAGAGTCTCTGCTTTGAATTCAGTTAGTGTGCGTGAAATTACTGGTGTAAAGCTCTTACAAAAAATAGGCATAAAAGACATTTTTTTGGTTCTTGACCCTGTGTTCTTGTTGTCAAAAGAAAAATGGTTAGAGTTATCTCTGAGAGCTAAGTGTTATGGCTTGGTTAAAAATTCATATATTTTACTGTATGATTTTTTAGGTAATGACGAGAATATGCAAAAATTCACTTTGAATTATGCTAAAGTCATGAATTTGAGAATTGTATCTATCAATGATTTCTTGCTTAGTAAATATTCTGACATTAATATAAACGATGCAGGACCGTTGGAGTTTTTGTCTTTAATAAGTAATGCTGCGTGTGTTATAGGAAGCAGTTTTCATGCAACTGCCTTTTCTGTTATTCTAGAAAAAGAATTTTTTACTTTTAATCTTATCGGGTTTGACAATTCCTCTCGTATGAAAGATTTTTTGGAAAGTATTGGATTAAAAGAAAGACTGAATCCTCAAAAAATACTAGATAACACTATTAATTATGAAAATATATTAACAAAATTACAGAAACTTATTTCATTTAGTAAAATGTTTATTTCTAATCAATTGTGTTAAAATGAGAATAGATTATCCATATATATATTTTATTATTATACTCATGTATCTAACTTGTAAAAGTTGGAATAGAGATAGAAACAATAACTATTTCAAAGTTGCAGTAAGTATAACTTTTGCTTTTATAGGTCTACGTGCATGTGTTGTTGGTGCAGACACCTATAATTATACGATGGGATACCTTGAAAAAAGAAATATTTATAATGGAGATGATATAGAACCTTTGTACATCTTTTATACAGTCTTACTACGTAAAATTATGAAGAATGAATTATTTTTTATTCTCTGTAATACCTTTCTTTCTTTAGCTATTCTGTATGCCTTAGTTAAACGATATTCATTAAACAAAACACTGTCAGTACTTTTGTTTTTCTTGTTCGGCATTTATCAACCATATTTTGTTGCATTACGTCAAATTCTTGCAATTGCCATTTTGTTATGTGGAGTTTATTATGTTGCTGAAGATCGCAAGTGGAAGTGGATCGTATATACTATTTTTGCTATAGCAGCATTGTATATGCACAATTCCACGCTGATTGATTCTATTCTTTTTGTTATAGTTTATTTCATTCCTCTTACAAGTCGTAAAATTGTGATTTGGATAATTGTAATGACGTCAATTGTTGGTGTAATATTTCAAGCAATTAATCTCAATGATATTTTCAATTTATATTTAAATATAGGAATGTCAAGTGAAAGGTTAAATAAATATGTTCAAGATGATCAGATCAACAATCTAAATAATATACAAGGATATATTTGGCTGCTACGTTATGCATGGTTAGGGCTATTTGTATTTCATTATATGGATGAGAAAAAACTGAATAATTGGTTCACTAAGATATATTTAACATCAATTATTATGCTTAATATTTTTTACAATGTTGGTAATATCATACGAATGAATCTTGTATTCAATATATTTTCGATTATCGTATTTACATGGGTTTTTGGTGATAGATATCATCAATCTTTAAAGACAAAAAGAAATGTTAATATAATAATTTTTATAATAATATTTTATTTTGCGCAAGATTACATACGTGGTAATATAGGATGGGATCCAACTAATGCTGGTCGAATGCATCCTTATTATTTCTTTTTTGAGGATTATTCGAATCATCCATCGATAACAAGATTTTCTTAATTTTAATAAAAATATGCGGGTACTTTGGTTTTCTGTGACTACTTCATTATATAATGATAAGAGGAATATTCATAATGGAGGCGGTTGGATTGATTCACTTGAAAGAATTGTTGTTGATAATAATCAAATAGATTTAGCTGTAGCTTTTGTTGAGAATAGTCTTGATATTCCTTTTCAAAAGGTAGAATCTGAGTATGTAACTTATTATTTAATGGGGTTAAAACGGAATCTATTTCAACGTCTGAAAGATAAGTTTTCATTTGCCGATATAGATAATGAAACGCTATTGAGATGTATGTCTGTTATTTCAGATTATAATCCTGATCTTATTCATATTTTTGGTTCAGAATGGTGTTTCGGATTAATTAAGGAAAAAACCAACATTCCTATAGTTATACATATGCAAGGTTGTTGGCCTACTTACCGAAATGCGATATATCCTCCTGGATTCAGTAAAATAAATAAATATTTTGAAAACATCTTCAATTTTCATAAAATTTTTCAACAGATTATTTCTGAGAAACAATCGAAATACCGAGCTAGACGAGAAGAACATATATTACGAATTAATAATAATTATATGGGACGGACAAGATGGGACTTAGCATTAACCATGTTATACAATAAAAAGTCAAATTATTATTATTGCAGTGAAGCTTTGCGTCCCGAAATTGCTGATTGTAAAGGGAAATGGAATTCTCATAGAGTTGAACCAATGGAGATAATTACAGTTGGAGGAAGTAATACTCTTAAAGGATATGATGTGGTATTAAAAACAGCATTTCTTTTAAAAGAAAATTCAGATTTATATTTTAAATGGAATCTCTGTGGACCAACTACTCAGGATATGGTCGATTTTGAAAAAAAAACAGGTATTAAATGTCGAGATGTTAATGTATTCCCTTTAGGACGATGTTCTACTGAACAAGTTAAAGAGTATTTGCTATCTAGTTATATTTATGTACATACAGCATATATAGACAATAGTCCTAATTCTGTTTGTGAGGCACAGTATCTAGGATTACCGATAATTGCTACGAGTGTCGGAGGTATTCCATCTTTATTTAGTATAGAGTATCCGACAGATTTTCTTATACCAACAAACGATCCATATTATTTAGCATCTAAAATTCTTCAACTCAATAAAGATAAGAATTTGCTAAATAAACTATCTGAACTTAATTACAAAACTGCGCAAAATCGGCATAATAAAGAGACTCTTTATCAATCGCTGATGGAATGTTATAAAGCAATGATAAATCTACATTAAGATGAGAAAGTATCTAAAGAGGATTACTCTTGCTTCGTTTTCTCTAATTTCACCTGTATTTTATTTGTGGAGTTTTATATATTCTCTTAATATAAAACAAATTTTACAAAGATTACATGAAATTTTGTATTCTATGTGGATAAGACGATTTTTAGGTTATATGGGAAACGTGCATTTCGTTTCATATGTATATCTAACTAACCCACAATTTATAAGTATAGATGATGGATCTTGTATTGGACGTAGAACGATGATAAGTGCTTGGGGAAAATCAACGAAGAGTTCTCCAATAATAAGTATAGGGAAAAATTGTGATATAGGTGATGATTGCAATTTGCAATCCTGTTGTGGAATCAAAATTGGTGATGGTGTACTAACTGGCCGAAAAGTCATGATAAATGATACATCACATGGGACATTTAAAAAGGAACAACTTGATATTCAGCCAAGTCTTCGCCCTTTAATGTCGAAAGGTTCAATTATCATTGAAGATAATGTATGGATAGGAGAAATGGCGTGTATTCTTGGAGGAGTTACTATAGGGAAGGGATCGATAATAGGTGCAGGTTCTGTTGTTACCAAGAGTATTCCACCTTATTCTTTGGCAGTGGGTTCTCCTGCTAAGGTTATAAAGTCTTTTTCTTATGATTCTTAATATGAGAATATTCAATTAAATATGACTGAAGTAAAATTCTCAGTAACAGTACCTGCATACAAGGGAGTATATCTTGCAGAATGCATAGAGAGTATATTAGCTCAAACATATAGAAATTTTGAAGTAATTATTGTCAATGATGCTTCCCCTGAAAATTTGAATAATATAATTGAACAATATGCTGATTCTAGAATAAAGTATTATGTTAATCAAACAAATTGTGGTAGTATTGATGTTGTTGACAATTGGAACAAATGTTTAGAATATGCTACAGGAGATTTTATAATTTGTATGGGTGACGATGATAAGTTGTTACCTAACTGCTTAGAGGAATATTGTAAATTGATTAATAAATTTTCCAAAATACATGTTTATCAGGCATGGACAGAACTTATTGATGAAGAAGGTATATTATATGACATAAAGCCAGCACTTCCACTCTGGGAAAGTGAATTTTCTATAATTTGGCATAATATTCATGGTAGAGGTCAATATATCGGGAATATATTGTTCGATATAAAGACTTTAAGAGCCTCTGGAGGGTTTTATAAACTTCCGATGGCATTGGCTTCGGATGAGATTAGCACATATATAGCAGCTAGAGACCATGGCATTGCAAATTCACAAATTCCATTATTCCAGTATAGAATAAACAGATATACAATAACCAATAATGGAAATGTAGAAGCATTAATGAAATCAGTAAATCTAATGCAACAATGGTATGATAATGAATTCCAAAAAGTAGCAAAAACGAAAATAGATGAAGTATATAGGACAAAATTAATAAAAGAAATGCCAAACTATTATCGAAAAATGCGTAGAGCTATCATCCATAATGATTTAAGAAATAAATCAATTCAGAAATATTTAAAATGGCTTATGAATAGAAAAAAATATAATATGAGTTTAATGGATTTCGCAATCATTTTTTACAGTTCGATTATAAAAAAACAAAAGAGGATATAATGAGAGTACTATTTGATTATCAGGCATTTATTACGCCGGTTTGTGGTATTAGTCGTTATCATGTTGAGCTGATAAAGAATTTCTCAGAAGATATAATAGCAATGTTTCCTTTTATGTTTGGAGATAATTTGTGTCTTAATGAGATTGGAGTTCAACATTGTTCTTTCTTAAACCATAAACATTTATCTTTTAAATATAATTTATATAAAGCCTTGGATATAGGATTAAGTAGATTGGCTATGTCAAAAAATAATTTTGACATATTTCATCCTACATCGATGAATCCATATTTCTTAGATCATTCTAAAAAACCTCTTGTATTGACAGTCCATGATTTAAACTTTAGCAGGTTTGGAGATTTATTGCCTAATGCCTCTTCCGTGCAAAACAAATATAGATTGTGTTGTGCTAAAGCAGACCATTTAATAGCCATTAGTGAGGAGACTAAATTAGATTTAATGAAATATTTTAATGTTCCAGATAATAAAATTACAGTAATTTATCATGGAGTGGATCAGTCATTGATTAAATGTGGAAGTAACCCTATCTACAAAAATCCTTATATCTTATACATTGGAGGAAGGGATACATATAAGAATTTTGCCAATTTTTTACAAGCCTTTTCAATGATTGACGAAAATATAGAATTGGTCTGTACTAGTTACTCTTTTAATAATTATGAACGTGAACTTATAAACAAGCTAAATCTTTCAAACCGGATACATCAAAAATTTGCTACTGATGAAGATTTGAATAATTTATTATGTCATGCGTTAGCTTTTATTTATCCATCATTAGGAGAAGGTTTTGGCCTACCAATTCTTGAGGCTTACCGCTGTGGATGTCCATGTATTATTAGTGATATAATGTGCTTTCACGAGGTTGCTGGAGATGCTGCTGTATATTTCAATCAGAAAAGTGTTGATGATATGGCTACTGTTATAAATCGTACTATTTCCGACTGTGCTATGCTTACAAGAATGAAAGAACTAGGATATAATAGAATGAAACTATTTACTTGGAAGAAGACTGCTTTTCAAACAGAGTCTGTTTATAAAAATGTTCTTCAATAGTAACTATGATAATGCTAATGATAAAAATTATAAAACAGTTTAAGGGACTTAGAATCATATTGAAAAATTATGGTATAACCCTATATGTTTTAACAGTAATGGTACGTCTTACCCGCCTTAAGTATTTTGTAAATCTGAGACACAAATATATATTGAATTATTTGGAAATTCATTATTTAAAAAAAATAAACATACAAAATGTGGAATGTGATTACAAGCCTAAAAAGAAAATCATTTGGACGATGTGGTGGCAGAACGAGAGACCCAAAGTAATAGAATTATGTCTAAAAAGTATGGAAAGAAATATTCCTAACTATAAGGTTATTGTGATTTCTAAAGAAAATTTTAAAAACTATATATCTTTACCAACATATATTCAAAAGAAGTTTGATAATGGTACGATAACTATTACACATCTTTCAGATATTATAAGATTCAAACTGCTTAGAAAGTATGGTAGTTTCTGGTTCGATTCAACCATTTTTTTAAAAAACACGATAAATGTAGATGAATTGCTCAGAAATGATGTGGCCTATTGGACGCCAAAAATTCATTATAAATTTTGCATGTGTATTTCAAATTATCGATGGCATGGATACGCTCAATATATGAACAGAAATTATATTTTAGCTCGATTTATTGATGATTTTTTTATGGAATATTGGAAAGGTGAAAATACTTTAATTGACTATTGGTTAATAGATTATGTTACAGACATTGCGGTTAGACATATTCCAGAATATTGTAGCGATTGGGAAAAATTACAATATATCAATAATATTTTTTGTGAATTTAATATTTTCAACAGAGAATATGATGAAAAATCTTATGAAGCATATTCTGGAGATATTTTCAAAATACAGAGACGAGATAGATTTGTTAACTTCAAAAAAGGGAAAGAAACTGTTCTAGGACATCTATTGAAGGAGTTTGGTCTTATTTAGGAATGTAGATTAATATCAAAATTCACATTTGTAAATAAAAACAAACTGATCAAGTATAGAGATTACGTATTTAAATTCTTGGGAAACCCAAATGTGCCATTCAACAACAATGATATTGAAGGGGGATGGGGATTCAGAAAAATTAAATTCGAACAGAAAATAAGTGGAATTTTTCAGATTTTAACTTGACTCAGACACCTTCTTTGACCTACATTCGATTTTCAATACCGCTCATAAACAAACAGACCGAACTACTTGATGCCATTCATTCCTTTCTTTAAACGGGAAAACAAATCAACGTGGATTCGGCTGAGTAGTTACATATACTAATTCACTATATAACTATGAATAATCCTAAAATATCAATAATTACGATTTCATATAATAATAAAGTAGATATTGAAGATACAATAAAAAGTATAGTAAACCAGAAATATCTGAATAAGGAATATCTGATTATAGATGGAGGTTCTAAAGATGGTACTCTTAATATTATAAATAACTATTGTGATAAGATAGATTATTTCGTATCTGAACCAGATAGAGGTATAAGTGATGCATTTAATAAAGGCATTAAAGCAGCAACAGGAGATTATATTGTCTTGATTAATGCTGGTGATATGCTTACAAAAGATGCATTACAAGATTTTGCAGATGAGTATCAGTCTGGTTACGATGTAATAAAAGGAAATACAATAAGATGGAATCCTAATACTAATTTTAGTTCTGTTGAAAAACCTGTTACTTATTATTCAAAGATTCCATTCAATTTTTTAATTTGTCATCAATCTACATATATTTCAAAAGTGGCTTACGAAAAGATTGGTGGATACAATGTAAAATTAAAAATTGTAATGGATTTTGACATGATGCTTAGATTAACAAATGTAGGAATGAAATTTTATCATGTAGACAAAAACTTGGCAATATTTAGAATGGGAGGATTGTCTCAACAGTCAAAAAAAGTAAGAATTAAAGAGATGAAATTCTGTATGGAAAATAATGGAAGAAACATGTTGCAAACATTTATTTTTACTTCTTATGTGAGAACAAGAACTATTATAAGAAATTTATTAGATAGAATAAATCCTGATTTGAAAAATATTATTATTACCAATAAGATAAAATAGGCTATTATGAATATACTTCAAACATACATAGATGGACTATTGATAATAAATCCAAATGTATATGTGGATAATCGTGGATCATTTTTCGAATCATATAATAAGTCAGAATTTCAAAAGAGAGGTATCTTATGTAATTTTGTTCAGGATAATCAGTCTTTATCATTCAAAGGTATTTTAAGAGGATTACATATTCAGAAAAATTTTCCACAAGCAAAAATAGTGCGAGTACTAAGAGGAAAGATATGGGATGTGGCTGTCGACTTACGGAACGAATCTCCTACATATGGCCAATGGTTTGGAATTGAATTATCATCTGAGAACAAAAAACAATTATTAATACCAGAGAATTTCGCCCATGGTTTTTTAACGCTTAGCTATGAAGCAGAAGTTTTGATGAAAGTAACAACTCACTATCATCCAGAGGATGAGATTGGATTTATATGGAATGACCCATATATAAACATTGAATGGCCAATACCTGCAGAAATGAATATAATTCTTGCAGATAAGGATAAACAATGGAAGACATTTAGAGAAACTTTTTTTAATACTTTTATATGAACATAGAATATACTTGTGACGATAATTTTGTTTGGCTTGCAGGTATCTCCATGATTTCTTTATTTGAAACGAATAAAAATATCAAGGAGATAAATGTATATCTTCTGGGTGATAATGTTTCTGATAAGAATAAGGGAATATTGAAAGAAATATCAAGCAAATATAGTAGGAATTTTTTCCCTATAGATATTCCAAAACTTGATATTCCGGAAATATTATGTAGCCAGCGTTGGCCACGTAGTGCATATACCCGATTATTCTCGGGACAATTGTTGCCTAAAGATATTAAAAGTATTCTTTATTTGGATTGTGATACAATTATCACAAATGACTTAAGTCAACTTGAAAATATAAAAATTGAAGACAAAATTGTATATGGCGTGAAAGATTGTATTGGGAAATTGTATAAGGAAAATATCGGTCTATCTGAAAATACAGTCTATATTAATGCAGGTGTACTGATGTTTAATATTGAAAAAATGAGAAATGTGAATATGAGTGAGAAAATCTCTATTTTTCTGAATAAATATGCAAAAAAAATGTTTTTTGCTGATCAAGACGTATTGAATGGTATTTTTAAAGGAGAGGTTGGAATTCTTGATCCAAAATATGATCTTATGACCTTGCTCTACTCTTATTCTTACAATGAAATACGATCTTTAAGAAAGCCCACAGCATACTACAGTAAGGAAGAAATAGAAGAGGCAAAGAAAAACCCATATATCGTACATTTCACAACATGTATGTTAAATATGCGCCCATGGTTTCATGGTTCAAATCATCCATATTCCAGATTATTTGATATGTATTGGACAATGAGTCCTTGGTCAAAAATGCCATATCAGGTAAAGAAAAAAAACTCAAAGGAAGATAAAATGCTCAAGATTCTTTTATCTATGCCTAATAAAATAGGTATTAGCATCTTGGGAATCTTGCATTCTAATTTAAGACCTCTTTTAGTAAGACATAAAGCACGATTATTATGAATATATTAGTAACAGGAGGAACAGGATTTGTTGGTATCAACCTAATACCTACTTTATTAAAAGAAGGCTATAACGTTAGAATTTTCTGTAGAAATAAAGAAAAAGCTATTAAATTGCTTGGAGACAAGTGTGAACTATTTATTGGTGACATCACTGATGAGAAATCAGTGAAAGGGTGTTGTGACGGAATCGATGTAGTGATTCATATGATAGCAAAAGTTGGTAATGAGTTACCTGATAAGAATACTCTTGAAAATTTCAGAAAAGTTAATGTCTATGGTCTTAAATCAATTATAAAGGAAGCAAAATTGGCTAATATAAAAAGATTTATCCATATAAGTTCGATTGCTGCTATGGGAATTGTTCATGAATCTATCATCTCTGAAAAAAGTAAATGTAATCCATATCTCCCTTATCAAATTACAAAAAAAGAGGGTGAAGATATTGTTTTAAATGAATATAAAAAAAATGGATTTCCCGGAATAGTGATTAGAACCACCAAAGTTTATGGTTATGGTGAAAGAGAATTTTCTTATCTAAAGTTAGCAAAATTGTGTAAGAATGGTTTTTTCCCAAAAGTTGGAAATTGCAAGAAACTGACTTCTAATATATATATCACAGACTTGATTAATGTGATATTACAATCATTAAGAAAAGGAAAGTTTGGCGAAGTATATATTGTAACATCTAAAAATTCTATTGGATTTGATGACTCAGCAAAGGTTATTGCTAAAGAACTAAATATAAAAATTCATTTTATTTATATCAGTCCTTGGATCATGGTTTTATTATCGTCATTGATAGAACATACGTGTATGATTATACATAGGAAACCATCGGTAACAAAAAAAAATGTGGAAGCAACATTAACAGACAGGGTTTATGATATATCTAAAGCAGAGAAAGAATTAGACTTCCAACCAAAAATATCAATGAAATATGGTATCAAAAAGGTCATTCAATATTATAAAGATATAAAAGCAATATAATTCAGAGATTATGATATTTAAAAGAAACATATTGGTTACCGGTGGTGCCGGTTTTATAGGCAGTCGTGTGATGCGCCTGTTTGTAAACAAATATCCTGAATATCATATCATCAATTTGCACAAATTGACATATGCGGGCAATCTTGCAAACCTGAAAGATATCGAAACACAACCGAACTACACATTCATTAAAGCAGATATCTGTGACTTTGAAAGGATGATGAAACTACTTACCGAATATCATATAGACGGACTGATTCATCTGGCCGCAGAGAGTCATGTCGACCGATCGATCAAGGATCTTTTTACGTTTGCACAGACAAATGAGATGGGCACACTGTCACTATTACAGACGACAAAATTGTATTGGGAGAGTCTACCAGAGGGGTATGGGAACAAACGCTTCTATCATATTTCTACGGATGAAGTGTATGGTGCACTGGAAATAACTAACCCTGAGGGGATTGAGTCACCGTTTACTACTAAGACATCGTCGGCAGAACATCATCATGCTTACGGTAAGGAGTTCTTCCACGAGACAACGAAATAATCCACACAGTCCTTACTCGGCATCAAAGGCCGGTAGCGACCACTTTGTGCGTACTTTCCATGATACGTATGGAATGCCGACAATTGTTACTAACTGCTCGAATAATTATGGCCCGTATCAATTTCCGGAGAAGTTAATTCCATTATTTATCAATAACATCCGTCACCGTAAGCCATTGCCTGTATATGGAAAGGGTGAGAATGTAAGGGATTGGCTGTACGTGGTTGATCATGCCAGAGCAATAGACACTATATTTCACCACGGAAAGATTGCGGAGACGTATAACATCGGCGGATTCAATGAATGGAAAAATATCGACATCATCAAGGTGGTGATAAAGACGGTGGACAAATTGCTAGGCAGACCGGAAGGAGGTGACATGGACTTAATTATTTACGTCACCGACCGCAAGGGGCATGACATGCGCTATGCGATCGATTCAAGCAAACTGCAACGTGAACTTGGCTGGGAGCCGAGTCTTCAATTTGAAGAGGGCATTGAAAAGACTGTTCAATGGTATCTTGATAATCAGGCTTGGATGGACCATATTACTTCCGGAGATTACGAGAAGTATTATGACGAAATGTATAAAGGAAGATAATTCTAATTTTTGGAATAGAGAATATCAATACTAATAATTTAACAATAAAAATTTAGTATGAAAAAAAAAGGCATTATATTACTCTTTTCTTTTTTGGTGATTGGGATATTAAATGCGCAATCCCAGTCAAAAGAGCCATATAAATATTCGGTAGTAACTAATTCATTTTGGAGCAATTGGTATGTGCAAGTGGGACTGGATATGTCTTTGCAAAATCCTTATGGACATAATTTTTCATACGTATTTCCAAACGGAAAGACATTTGGAGTAGATGCGGCTGTAGGACGGTGGTTCACTCCCGGTTTAGGTCTACGAGGAAAGGTGAATTGGGAGAATGGTATCGGACTCTTTGAAAATGATCATGCTGCCTGGTTAGCTCCCTTCTATCAAGATGGAGTGAACATGGACAGAGGCGGTTATCTATCTATAGTAGGTGATATACAATTTGATATACATAACCTGTTTTACGGATACTACGAAACACGACTTTGGAATTTTCAGATTTATCCTCGCGCAGGTATCGTATATAACTTTGGAGTATCTAAGGGATCACCATTAGTAGGACTCGGAATAGGCAATACCTTCCGTTTAAATAAATGTCTGAAAATCTATTTTGATATGACCTATAACATGGTGTCGAGTGGATTTACTGGTGTGGAAAAGAGTACCGGCATGGGAAAAAATAGCAATGGCTACTTTGACATTAACCTTGGACTACAAGTAAATCTTGGTAAAAGTACGTTTAAGAGAGTGGTAACAGAGAATGCTACCAAAAATAAATAATCATTCAGAAATAGATTATTGGTTATGAGAAAGATTTTATTTATATTGTTTTTGACGCTATCGGACGTCTGGACATCTTATGCTCAAACGTCTACAGAACAGAAAGATGAGAATGGCGTTATCACTAACTCATTCTGGAGTAACTGGTATGTGCAAGTGGGACTGGATATGTCCTTGCAGAATCCTTATAAGTATGATTTCTCGAAGGTTTTTCCGAAAGGAAAAACTTTTGGATTAGACATTGCATCGGGAAAGTGGTTCTCACCAGAAATAGGTCTTCGCATGAGAGTAAACTGGGAGAATGGTTTTCCTCTATTTAAAAACAATGACTTAGAATGGGTGTCTCCCTTTGGAAGAAACGGCATCAATATGGATGACGGAGGATATATCGCGGTATATGGTGATGTACAGTTGAGTCTCACTAATATCATATCAGGATATTACGAATCACGTAAGTGGAACGTTGTTGTATTTCCACGTGCAGGAATTGTTTCAAATTTATCTGTAGGGAACAACTCTCCTATGGTGGGTGTTGGTTTTGGATGTACATATCGACTAAAAGAGAAGCTGAGTATCTATGGAGAAATGGCTTATCAGGTGACGACTAGTGATTTTTCTGGTGGTGCCTCTGGTACAGGTATGAGCGTAAGTACGGGATGTAATGGATTCTTTGATTTTCATGTTGGTGTGCAGTTTGACTTGGGAAAGGAAGGGGCTAATAAATTTGAGAGGGCTTCCTCTTATTGATTTATATCCAATAAGAGAAGAGAACTTATTCTTCATTTTATCTTTATTCCCAAAGCTTTGGGTTTTACTTTGCTTTGTAAGATGCTTTTACTTTGCTTTGTGAGTACAAAGAAAGTAGCAAAGAAAAACGCAAACACGCTCAGAAGCTACTCCGCTCGGTCGTGACTCTAGAAAAAAGAACGCCTTCCGCTACGCTACACTTGAACGCCTTTTTTCCTTAACGATTCACTCGGTCGCTCGCCAAACGCTTCTTCCTCTATTGTTTGCAGCTGGCGCCTCATTGGGGGCTGCGCATTATTTTCGCTTCGCCTCATTTTCGCTTCGCATTATTTGGGTTGTACCTTGATTGGTTGCGCCTTATTTTTATTTTACTTAATGGATATAGGGTGTATTACATTAAGTATTCTTGAACTATCATTTTTAAGGCGTAGTTGAGCTAAAGGGATATTTTTAGGGGCGTTTAAAATATCCGTTCTTCCATCTCCACACATATTGCCAGATTCTAAAGATTATATTCCAGATCGATTCTGAGGGATAATAGGTTATGAATCGAGCATTACGTTTTAATGCAAACCATAACTTCTTAAGCTTATTTCGGTAATTAATGACAGGGGCAAGAATTCCAAAATTCCCTGATCTCATGATTTCAGTCAATAGGAATGTACCATCCTTTTCATTTGGCTCTGTCAGCAGATATTTATCCTGTAAGCCAAAGATCTCCTTCATGATAAACATTACTCCTCTGGTAAATCTCATCATTCCTAATGACTTTAGTCGTTTGACCACTCTCTCCCTCTCTCCCCCATCTTCACACTGTCTGAGTACGTAAAAGTAATCGACAAGTTGTCTCATACCTATACCTTCTGTAAACAGGTGTTTATATATATGTGATAGAATAAACAGCATGTTAAACTCTCTTGTTGGTACAGACACTTTTTTATCTGTGTAAGGCAGTTGGACGAAGTTATTAAACTGTTGAGCTTTCATCTCGGCAAAAATTCGTTGCATCTGACGGTTGTGCCAGTAGGAACACAGATATGCTGGTGTGAAATGTAGTTCTACTTCAACATCTTCGAATATCGGATATTCTGCATGGTGATAAACGATATCTTCGTTCGGAAACTTTTCCTGAACTAACTGTACTATTGTATTTCTGTCGGAGTCTATCCAAGCATCGATATCTCCCGGGCATCGTACCATTGGATCTGGGTAATACAAACCAATGCCTTGCCCTTTTAGAATACACGACCTCATGCCCCTTTTGGCTAGCATCTCTGTCAGTTCTACGGCTTTGTTATTGAGGTAAGTATTACTTTTTTTGATTCTCTCTACAGTGAGAATCCATTCTATCTTAAGTTCATAAAAGGGTTTTTGATCAGATTCGAGTTTGTTGACTCCTTCTAATAAGACACCTGTTAGACTTTGGTTTTGAGCCATTGCATAGGCGTCTTTCCATTCTTCATTAGAATAAACTCTAGAGAGTCTGTTGGAATCAGTCAATGACACCTTCAGGAGTTCTAGAAACAGTCTATTCTTTATTTTATTATCATTCAACTTAACCTCCAATCTGTTTATTATTTAATGACTCCATTGTTTGGAATATTAATGAATGCAAAAGTAATAGTTTTGGGGGAAATAAAGTTTATTGGCATAAACTTTTTTTAGGGAAGGGGAAATATTCTTGCGATACTTCTTAAATTTACTTTGCTAAGAGTATATTTACTTTGCTTTGTGAGATGCTTTTACTTTGCTTTGTGAGTACAAATAAAGTAACAAAGAAAAACGCAAACACGCTCAGAAGCTACTACGCTCGGTCGAGAAGCTAAAAAAAAGAACGCCTTACGCTTCGCTTCACTTGAACGCCTTTTTTCCTTTACGCTTCTCTCGGTCGCTACGCCTAACGCTTCTTCCGCTATTGTTTGCAGCTGCGCCTCATTATCCCTGCGAGGAACTTACTTTCTTTGAGTGTACAAAGTAAAGTAACAAAGAAAAACGCAAACACGCGAAGAAGCTACTCCGCTCGGTCGTGACTCTAGAAAAAAGAACGCCTTACGCTACGCTTCACTTGAACGCCTTTTTTCCTTAACGATTCACTCGGTCGCTCGC
>Ga0302286_10000872_pt1 | contig 23480 bp, 23 predicted proteins | sample III_Fen_E2_3_FD_198765 | JGI IMG/M metagenome (GOLD analysis project Ga0302286, IMG submission 198765) | Peat permafrost microbial communities from Stordalen Mire near Abisko, Sweden - III_Fen_E2_3 | ecosystem: Environmental > Terrestrial > Soil > Wetlands > Permafrost | place: Sweden: Abisko...
ATCACCGATCTTATTCCTGAGGACTGGGCTAACTGGTCGTATAATGGCGAGACACCAACGGATATTAAAGAGATTTACTACCAATTCCTGAGTGAGAGACTGAAACATTCTGAAAACTTTTTAAACGAAGCGCTGCATGCAAGGGAAACAAGTCTATGAATATGCCGTAATCCGTGTTTTACCCAAGGTAGAACGCGAAGAATTCATTAACGTAGGGATTATTTTGTTTTCTAAAAAAGCAAAGTACATACGCATGATGTATAAACTGGATACGGAACGGCTGAAGTCATTTTCAACAGAGCTTGACATCCCGTTGCTGGAAGAAACGCTAAAGTCCTTTGAGAAGATATGCATGGGTCATCGGGATGGCGGTAAGATCGCCCAACTGGATATCCCTGAACGTTTCCGCTGGCTTACCGCAGTACGTAGTTCATGCATACAGACCTCCCGCCCGCATCCGGGTGTTTCAGACAATATGGAAAAATCGTTTGAGAAATTGGTACAAGAATTGGTCATGTAATAAAATCGTGTTGCAGAAAGGTCAAACAGGCTACGAATTTGATATTTATCTTTCATTAATCGAATAAAACAGAAAAACGGGTGAACTATGCGATCTGTTTTTTATGAATATTCAACTAAAACAGTGCATTTATTTACGGTAAAAGTGCCAGTCCGGGCATTTATCCGAGATTATTAACGACTGCAAATTAATTTATTTATTTTATAGATTCTGTTTTTTAAGTAGTTGCATTCATTTTATCAGATCATTTCTAAAAATTTGAGATTATAGTTTTGAGATTTCAAAAAAGGATGTATCTTTGCACTGCTTTTAGAGAAAGGTATTACAAACCGAATACAAATTCGGGCGTTTAGCTCAGCTGGTTCAGAGCATCTGCCTTACAAGCAGAGGGTCGGGGGTTCGAATCCCTCAACGCCCACCTTTTATTCAAACAAGCATACAAATTTCGGGCGTTTAGCTCAGCTGGTTCAGAGCATCTGCCTTACAAGCAGAGGGTCGGGGGTTCGAATCCCTCAACGCCCACCCGAAATTACAAAGTCGAACATTCAATTGTCCGGCTTTTTTTATTTTCACCACCTCACCGCTACTTATTCTGAATATATCCAAACCACCACTCAATCCTGAAATACCCTTCAAACTCTCAAACTCTTCAAACTCTTCAAACACGGAACATTAAACAAATTTTCCTCTTCCAATTAAAAACCGTACCTTTGCAGTCGAAATATTTGCACCCGCAGTGCGGATTTGAGAAAACCCGTACTGAATCAAAAATGAATGGAATGTAAATATCTAACTTATTAGATATAAAAAGCAATGGGAAATATTGTAGCTATTGTGGGTCGCCCGAATGTAGGAAAATCGACCCTTTTTAACCGGCTCACGAACAGTCGTAGGGCCATAGTAAATGAAGAAGCCGGAACCACACGCGATCGCCAGTATGGCAAGTGTGAATGGGAAGGCCGTGAATTTTCAGTCATCGATACCGGTGGTTGGGTAATAACCTCCTCCGATGTGTTTGAAGGGGAAATAAAAAGGCATGTCAGCCTGGCCATCGATGAATGCGATGTCATCCTGTTCATGGTGGATATCCAGAATGGAATTACCGATTACGACCTGGAAGTTGCACAGATCCTGCGTAAGCAGACCAAACCGATTATCCTGGTATCCAACAAGGCCGACACCTTCGAATGGCAATACCATGCCGCCGAGTTCTATAAACTTGGGTTGGGCGAACCTCAGGTTATATCTGCAATCAACGGATTAGGTTCCGGTGACTTGTTAGACCTGCTCCTCACCCACTTCAACCCGGATGTTGTAGAAGACATTGAACACGACTTACCACGTTTTGCTGTAGTAGGCCGTCCGAATGCAGGTAAATCATCCATGATCAATGCATTTATCGGGGAGGATCGTACAATTGTAACGGATATCCCGGGAACCACACGTGATTCCATCTATACACGCTTCAACAAGTTCGGCCATGATTTCTACCTGGTAGATACTGCCGGTATCCGTAAGAAAGCAAAAGTAAGCGAGGACCTTGAATACTATTCGGTAGTACGTGCCATACGCGCCATTGAAAATTGTGATGTATGTATCCTTATGATCGATGCCACCCGTGGCATTGAAAGCCAGGATTTGAATATCTTTTCACTGATCCAGAAGAATAAGAAAGGATTGATCGTTGTAATCAACAAATGGGATTTGATTGAAAACAAGGAATCGAACGATATCAAGGAATATGAAAAGACCATCCGTGAACGTTTGTCCCCGTTTGTCGATTTCCCGATTATCTTTACCTCTGCCACCACCAAGCAACGTATCCTGAAAGTATTGGAAACAGCCGTGGAAGTACACGAGAATAAGCAACGCAAGGTGGCAACCGCCAAGCTTAACGAATATATGTTGCCATTGATCGAGAACTATCCTCCACCGGCTTTAAAAGGCAAGTATATCAAGATTAAATATGTTACTCAGTTACCGAATACACAAATACCGACATTCTTATTCTTTGCCAACCTGCCGCAATATGTAAAAGACCCATACCGCAGGTTCCTGGAAAACAAACTCCGGGCTAAGTATGAGTTTACCGGTACACCTATTCAGATTTTCATACGTCAGAAATAAGGCTCCGGTCTTTTACTCCATAAAAAAAGCAGCAGAATAAGTTTCTGCTGCTTTTTTTATTTCATTTTCAGATAAGTAGTAATCGTAGACAACGATATATTTGTTAATCTACAAAAGTTCACATATCATTGTCCTGTCAATTATCAATTTTTAATTGTTAATTGTTAATTATCAATTAAAACCCGCTGTACACAACATTGAGTCTCATAGGTGAGTCAGGGTCGTTAGCACCCAGAATGGTTACTGCACTCATCAGATACTCATGTTTTACTGAAGTTATGGTACCACTTGAATTATACGTCACCTGAACAGGGATCAATCTCATGTTCAGCTTTTCAGCCGGAGTTATATTCTTTTGCTTGGCTATCTTCAGTTCATTTGCAATCAGTTTTGCAATATGAAAAGTATAGTAGTCTTCATATAACGTGGAAGAATAGGTAACAAGTCCATTCACATGACCTGCGAGTACTGCACAGGTATCGGATGGCAATTCTTTGTTGTTGAAAAACCTGTCAACAGCTGATTCCTTAATCAACAACATATACCGTACGGTTGGGGCAGATACTGTATCCTCATTCACGTTCGTTGCTTGCACCTTGATCGTGGCACTGTTAAGAGTCAGTTTCTTATTGGCAATCCCGGCGTCCATTCGTTTTTGAATCCTGTTCAAGGGTATTCCCACCAATGTATTTAAATTTGCCGGAGAAGCTACATAATTCACATTTGCAGCAGGTTTGACAAGTGCAGCCCTATCGGAATGCACAAAACGGTTTACTTGCCTTACTTCCGAGTTTGCAGGGAAAGGAAGGCTATTGTTCACCTTCACAATTGAATCCCCACCATGTATATTTTTAGTAGTATACGTATAGTGATAATAATAATAGATATATATTTTACTCACATTCAACAAAGTCGACGCTCCGTAATTAGCCGTAATGTAAATGCCCTTAAATTGCTTTAAGAAATTAGTCGTACTGCTGAAATCCGTATTATTAAAGAATCGTTGTACAAAGTCTGTTGACAAGGGGAATCGTACCGTATTACTATCCGTAGGCACTACTCCTGCTTTTTTTGCGGTAAAAATCCGTTCTGAAAGCTTGAGTGAGCGGTCCGTATAGACTGCAGGATCAAGGTTTGATTTATACAGGGTTGAATAACTGAACGTATTATTGTTCATTTCGTAGATATTTACATCCAACGGCGAGTATTTATTCCCATACCACGTATAATATACAAGCACCACCGAAGCCGAATCGGGAACCGATAATGGTGGAAACTTAAATCCTACCGGGCAATTCACCTGTGCCAGGATATCTGCCTGGGTTGAACCGAACTTTGTATTGTAATAGTTTCCCAACAGGAAAGAATCCGGCTTTGAATACACATAGTCGACAAAAGCTGTTTCAGACGTTAAATGAAAAGTGTCAGTCCCAATCGATATCTGATCCGAGGTAGGTTGAATACCGGAACCGATGTCAGACAAATTATCCGTGCATGAAAAAACGAATAGTGACAAAAAGAGCAAAATGATAGGATACGATTTCATGTAAAATGAAGAAAAAGATTGACTGAATAGAAAGTTAAATAACACTTAAAAATACAATAACCCTTACAGGCTATCGTAAAATTGCACATAAGCATCAGCATAATCCTCGTCATGCTGGAATGGCAAAAACTTTACTTTTTTTGAAGCAATATAATCAAGTACATCTGCGTTTACTTCCGGACTCGACTGAATCACAGCATCCGAATAATCAATCGCTAATTTCGATAAAGCAACAAAGTCGATAACCTTATCCTTCACCTGAACAACATGCCTTTTTTCAATGCCTTCCAGCAACAGACGTTCGGCAAACAAGCTACGGAAGGGCTTTTTAAATTCATCATTGAAAAGTGAATAGACTACTTTTGAATGTTTAAAAAACGGATCGTCATTAAATGCTTTTTTAATATATAACGGTGCAAGTGCAGTCATCCAACCCTGGCAATGAATTACATCGGGAGTCCAACGTAACTTTTTGACGGTTTCCATTACACCTCTTACAAAGAAGATTGTCCGCTCATCATTGTCTTCATACTCTTCCCCACTCTCGTCGGCAATCGTATTCTTACGATGAAAATAATCATCATTATCAATGAAATAAACCTGCATCCGGGCCGATTGGATCGAAGCAACCTTGATAATCAAGGGATGATCGGTATCATCAATAATTAAGTTCATTCCCGACAAGCGGATTACTTCATGCAGCTGGTTTCTTCGTTCATTGACAGCTCCGAATTTTGGCATAAACGTCCGCGTTTCGCGTCCGCGGTCCTGCACTGCCTGAGGTAAGTACCTCCCCATATTCGACAATTCAGATTCGGGTAAATAAGGAAATATCTCTTGCGAAATATACAAAACTTTTGTAATTTTTTTCATTCTTTTCTAATCCGAGGAGTATGGGATAATGATTCGGATTGCAAAGATATATAAAAAAAATCGGATATAACCAAGAAACAAATCCTTAAATGTTAAGCCAACAGGCTATAAAAAGAACGTATGTAAAAAAAAGAAGTGTTAGTATTATTCATATATTGCACACAGTCAAATCTTTAAATAAAAGCGCTCGAAAAGCAGCCTGTTTTCATCGGCTTTCTATTTATAAAAGTTTAACCAAGAATAAATTAGTGATTTTAAGCACATATTTCATTTCAAAAGATTTAGTCCTGAGTGAAACAGAACGAAAACATGGATCTGGTTTTCTTTCTGTTTCACGCTCTGCTTTTTTATTCCAGGTCAAACCTACTAATCCTTTCTTCCTACTTTATCTACATAGGGGGTTGATAGGGGGTTGCCAGGGGGTTCGGAGGGTGCTACCCCCTATGAACCCCCTATCAACCCCCTGGCAACCCCCTATCAACCCCCTATCAAGTATAACAGGATAATAAGCATCAATCAGAATATCAAAGCGAGGTTTTTGGAGTTGAAACGATAGAATAAAATGCATCTTACGATCAGTAGTCCGGTAAATGATTGAAAAAAGTCCAAAACAAATAGACCCTCCGGAAGAACCTGTTTTCTGAAATTTACTCCATATTTATTTTTTCAACCGAATCATGCCCGATTTCATTCTTTGGCTTAATTCTTGTTCATTAAAACCTTTGAACAAAGGAGAGAAAACAACATTCTTCCTGTACAAAACGAAAATAGAAAGCCGGGCTATAGATCAGGAAAAAACATTCATTCAGTAATGTTGACTATGTTTATTTTTTATTATAGATTTATATTTCACTGTTCAGATCTCATTTGAAACCTATATTTCAGTTAAATACAGCACCAAAACAAAGAAACAGCCGAACATCCTGTCGCAAAGTTGGATGATTATACAAATAAGTTTTACTACTTTTGCACGCTCTTTTTTAATGAATTTCAAGACAATTTGCCATTGAAATTCACGTTAATAACACACAATGAAAACAATAAAATTCACACAGGAATTACAGGCAGAAATGGAGATGCTGCGATCTTCAGGAAAAACGATTGGCTTTGTGCCAACCATGGGAGCCTTGCACGAAGGACACAAGGCATTGGTAAAACGATGTGTAGCCGAAAACGACATTTGCGTGGTAAGTATTTTTGTAAACCCAACCCAGTTTAACAATTCTGCCGACCTTGAAAAATACCCTCGCAATCTGAGCCAGGATGCCGAATTGCTTGAAAGTGTGGGATGCAGGATCATTTTTGCACCTGAACCTCAGGAAATCTATCGGCAGGATGAGATGAATGCTCCTTTTGAATTTGATTTTGGGGGACTAGACACCGTCATGGAAGGAAAATTCCGTCCCGGACATTTTAACGGTGTAGTACAGATAGTCAGTAAATTATTTCAACTGGTACAACCTGACAAGGCCTATTTTGGAGAAAAAGATTTTCAGCAATTGGCCATTATCCACCGCATGGTAAAAATACTGAATCTCAAGGTTGAAATCATCGACTGCCCCATTGTCCGCGAAGCCAGCGGATTGGCCATGAGCAGCCGGAATGAACGATTATCGGCCGATGAGCGTAAAAAAGCAGTAGAAATATCCAAAGTTCTCTCCGAAAGTCGTAACTTTGCAGCCCAATTATCCCCTGTTGATTTGACACATTGGGTAGTTGACCTGGTAAATTTGGTTCCGGGACTGGAAGTAGAGTATTACGAAATTGTAAACATATCATCTCTTCAACCTGTTTATTCATGGTCGGAACCATCCGTAGGTTGCATCGCTGTTTATTGCGGCGAAGTGAGATTGATAGATAATATTAAATACAAAGCAATTGGCAATTAAAGATCAGTCAGTTGAAAAAACAAGTTTTATGTTAGTACACATTGTAAAATCAAAGATTCATAGGGTAACTGTTACAGAAGCAAATTTGAATTACATCGGAAGCATTACCATTGATGAAGATTTAATGGATGCAGCCAATGTGATTGCAAATGAAAAAGTAAGCATTGTCAATAATAACAATGGCGAGCGGCTGGAAACATATGTAATACCGGGAAAACGCGGCTCAGGAATTATATGCCTGAATGGCGCTGCTGCCCGAAAAGCTCAACCGGGTGACATTATTATCATTATGGCATATGCCATGATGGAAATGGAAGAAGCACGGGTCTTTAAACCGGCTATTATCTTTCCCGACACAAAGACAAACAAACTGATTTAAAAACCGCTCGATCGAAAGCCTGCTGGCTTTTGCAGATGTCATTTCCATCAATAAAACAAGAATGAAAGTAGTCGTCATAAAATACAATGCCGGGAATATCCGTTCCGTACTTTTTGCCCTGGAGCGAATTGGAGTCAATGCCATTGTTTCGGACGATCACGAGGAAATACGTTCTGCCGATCGTGTTATTTTCCCCGGAGTAGGCGAAGCTTCTTCGGCTATGAAATACCTCAGGGGAAAAGGACTTGACACACTTATCAGTTCTCTTACGCAACCGGTCTTAGGGATATGCCTGGGAATGCAGCTTATGTGTGCCCATTCGGAAGAAAACGATACTACTTGCCTGGGGATTTTCGACCAACAGGTAAGACTGTTCCCCGAAAACGGGTTCAAGATCCCTCAAATAGGATGGAATAACATTACACATCTAAAAACATCCTTGTTTCAGGATGTGGACGAGAATGCGTATATGTATTTCGTTCATAGCTATTATGTGGAAAACTGCGACAACGCCATTGCCATAACGGACTATGTTACGGCATTCAGTTCGGCTGTTCAAAAGAACAACTTCTATGCCGTTCAGTTCCACCCTGAGAAATCAGGGGATGCCGGACAAAAAATACTGGAAAATTTTATTTTCCACCTTTCCGACTAATAAAAATAACTCATACATATTCAACTTCAAAAAGTATCTTTAACCAACCAGCAATGACCTTTGAAATACAACATTCCGATCCTGATTCAAATGCCCGGGCAGGAAAAATAACAACAGATCATGGCGATATCGAAACGCCCATTTTCATGCCGGTTGGAACGGTTGCCTCGGTAAAAGCAGTTCACTTTCATGAACTGAAAGAAGATATTAAAGCTCAGATTATCCTCGGGAATACCTACCATCTCTATATGCGACCCGGGATTGACACCCTGGAACGTGCCGGTGGACTGCATAAATTCAATGGCTGGGACCGTCCGATATTGACTGACAGTGGCGGATACCAGGTATTTTCCATGTCAGCCAACCGTAAGCTGAAAGAAGAAGGAGCTACCTTCCGCTCGCACATTGATGGCAGCAAACACCTGTTCACCCCTGAAAACGTAGTAGACATCCAACGTACCATCGGTGCCGATATCATTATGGCATTCGACGAATGTACCCCGGGGACTGCTGATTACCACTACGCCCGGAAATCCATGGAACTAACGCATCGCTGGCTGGAAAGAGGACTGACTCATTTCGACAATACCGCACCCAAATACGGGTATTCACAGACCTTCTTCCCCATAGTACAGGGATGTGTGTATCCTGATTTACGCAGGCAATCGGCTGAATTTATTGCATCACAGAACCGGGAAGGAAATGCTATCGGCGGACTGGCTGTAGGCGAACCCATCGACAAGATGTATGAAATGATTGAAATCGTCAATGAAATACTGCCAAAAGATAAACCCCGGTATTTAATGGGAGTCGGGACACCACAGAACATCCTGGAAGGAATTGAACGAGGGGTGGATATGTTCGACTGCGTTATGCCAACACGCAACGGACGAAACGGAATGCTTTTCACGTCACAAGGTATCATTAACATGCGCAACGAGAAATGGAAGAATGATTTTTCACCGCTCGATGAATATGGCACTTCATACGTCGATTCAGCCTATTCCAAGGCGTATTTACGTCACCTGTTTATCAGCAAGGAACTGCTAGCCATGCAAATCGCTTCCATTCACAACCTGGCATTTTACCTCTGGTTGGTTGGCGAAGCCAGGAAGCATATACAGGCCGGTGACTTCACGGTATGGAAAAAAGGAATGGTTGAACAGGTTGGGAGAAGGTTGTAGGAACGTTCTGTGTTCCGTGTTCCGTGTTCAGTGTTTGAAAAGTTTGGAAGTTTGAAGGGTTTGAAAGTTTGAAGGGTTGCTAACATAACATTTTCACAAAAAAGATGAAAATCGATTATCGCAAATTTGGATTAAAACGAATTGACACGTATATAATTAAGAAGTTCCTGGGGACATATTTCTTCTCCATCATGCTCATCTTAAGTATTTCGGTGGTATTTGATTTAACGGAGAAATTAGACAACTTCGTTGAACACAATGCACCGTTAAAAGCGATCATCTTCGATTATTACCTGAACTTCATCCCATATTACATGAATATGTTCAGTCCGCTGTTCACATTCATTGCCGTGATCTTCTTTACTTCTAAAATGGCAAACGATACTGAAATCATTGCCATCCTGGCCAGTGGAGTCAGTTTCAGAAGACTTATGTTACCGTATTTCCTTTCAGCATTGGTTATTGCAGCCATCTCATTTTCAATTGGCGGATATATTATTCCTCATGGCAACAAGATCATGCTGGGCTTTGAAGACACCTATGTCCGCAAAATCAAGCAGGACAACGCCCGCAATGTCCAGATGGAAGTTGAAAAAGGGGTGATCATGTATATCGAACGCTACGAAGTATCAAACAATACCGGATATCGGTTCTCCCTGGAGAAATTCGACGGCAAGAAACTTGTTTCACGCCTGACAGCCGAAACCATTTCATGGGACTCAGCCTATAAATGGAAAATAACGAATTACCTGCAACGGAACTTCAACGGCATGCGCGAAAGCATTACAAAAGGAGCAGCAAAAGACACCACCATACGGGTACAACCGGAAGAATTTTTTATCACCTCTGCAGAAGCACCTCAACTGAGCAATGCACAACTGGGCAATTACCTGAAAAAACAACGCAACCGAGGAGTAGGAAACATACAGGGCTTTGAAGACGAATACTACAAGAGGTTTTCAATGCCCCTGGCCGCCTTTATCATGACACTTATCGGAGTATCCCTTTCTTCCCGTAAAGTACGCGGAGGCATGGGACTTCACCTGGGTATTGGGCTTGCCCTGAGCTCACTCTATGTATTATTCTCCACCATGTCCACGTCCTTTTCGGTAAGTGGTGCCATGTCGGCATTTGCTGCTGTATGGCTGCCAAATGTCGTATTCGTGATTATCGGGATCTATCTGTACCGGACAGCGCCGAAATAAACAGGAATGAGGAGTGAGGAATGAGGAGTGAGTAAAAAAGAGGCAAGAAGTAAGGAGTAAGGAGTCGGTAGTAAGTAGTTGGTAGTTGGTAGAAGAGAAAAAACACAAGAAATAGAAGAGAATAAATAAACGTAGCGAGTAAATAAAAGATACAAATAAATAAAAAAGCGGGCTTTTCAGAATATCTGAAAAGCCCGCTTTTTAAATGGTAAATAGTAAATGAACTAATAGTAAATTCCTTTATCTTTGCGTGTATTGCTTTTCGTAATATTTCTGATAATCACCGTTAATGATATTATCCATCCATTCCTGATTAGCCAGGTACCAGTCAACCGTTTTTTCAAGGCCTTCTTCGAACTGAAGGGATGGTTTCCATCCTAATTCCCTTTGTAACTTAGTAGAGTCGATGGCGTACCGCAAATCATGTCCGGCACGGTCTTTTACGTAGGTAATCAGTTTAGCTGATTCACCGGCTGCACGTCCAAGCTTTTTATCCATAATCTTACACAATTCCTGGATCAGATCTATATTGGTCCATTCGTTGTTGCCACCGATATTATACGTTTCACCAATCACTCCGTTGTGGAAAATGGTATCGATAGCCCTGGCATGATCGTTCACCCACAACCAGTCACGCACGTTCTCGCCTTTTCCGTAAATAGGAATCGGACGGTTATGCTTGATATTATTGATTGACAGGGGGATTAGCTTTTCAGGGAAATGGTTTGCCCCGTAGTTATTGGAACAATTCGACACAACCACCGGCAACCCGTAGGTATGGTAAAAAGCACGTACAAAATGATCGGAACTAGCCTTTGCCGCCGAGTATGGACTGCGGGGATCATACGCTGTTTCTTCGGTAAAGAATCCAGTTTCACCTAATGAACCATATACTTCATCGGTTGATATATGATAAAAACGCTTTCCTTCCATATTCCCTTTCCAGGCTTCTTTGGCTACATTCAACAAATTAGCGGTTCCAAAGACATTCGTGCGGATAAAAGCAAAAGGGTCGGTAATGGAGCGATCGACATGCGATTCAGCTGCCAAATGTACCACACCGTCAAAATTATAGGTAGCGAATAATTCAGGAATAAACTTTTCGTCTGTAATATCACCTTTTACAAATTTGTAATTGGGAGCATCAGCTACATCTTTCAGGTTCTCCAGGTTACCGGCATAAGTCAATGCATCTAAATTAATAATCTGATAATCGGGATATTTTGTAACAAATAACCGAACGACATGTGATCCGATAAAACCGGCACCACCTGTTATTAAGATCGTCTTTTTCATTTTCATGTTTTAATTTATTGAGGTAATACAAAGATACATCGATTTGTTGGGTTTAACAACTTGTTGATAACTTTTCGACTCAAATTATTCGTATGTCATTCCTTTCGTTTACTTTTGCAATGTGGAAAAATTCTGTCAACATATTGAAAAACTTCTGGCGCAACACGACTATGTGGTGGTGCCTAATTTAGGTGGATTTGTAGTTCAAACACAATCGGCCAGCTTATTTTCCGATCACATCACCCCTCCCCTATCCACCATTGGATTTAATCCCCTCATGCATCATGCCGATGGGTTATTGGCTATTGAAATTGCAAGGTCCGAAAAGATCAGCTATCGAATGGCCATGGAATACATTGAAAAAGAGGTGGAAAGCATCAAGGCTGAGGTACAGTCGAACGGGAACATTTCAGTAGGCAACTTAGGTGCTTTCTACAGAAACGAACCGGGAGAACTATTATTCACTCCGGAAGTTAAAGCAGGTTTTCTGCCACAGAATTTCGAACTGACCAGTCTGTATATTTCACAGAAGAGTACTCAGAAAACCGGTGATAAGCCAACAATAACTATTACATTTCCTTCCACCAGGATATTTAAATATGCCTCGGTTGCCATGCTTCTCTTCGGATTATTCTGCATAGCACCCCGTATGACTGACATGCGCCGGGTGGGTAATGCAGATATCATTACCTCTGCATTCTACAATTCTACAAAAAAACCGGTAGATTCAAATACTATCGCTGTAAAACAACTTTCAGCACCAGCAGTTATACAGCAAGAAGAGCAACACTTCCATGTTATAGTTGCCAGCTTGCCTAACCAACAATCGGCTGATAAGTTCTGCAAAGAATTAGTTGATGCTGACTTTACAACAGCACATGTACTGGCCCCTGCAAAAATGTACCGCATCGCTATACAATCCTTTACAGATAGAGACAAAGCCATTCAATTCATGGAAACCCTCCGCAAAACAGACAGCCGTTTTGAAACAGCATGGGTTTTCTGCAATGAATAATTAATTCAACCAGCGGTTTGTTCAATGCTGCAATACCCATCCAACCAACATTTTATCATCATATTCAAAAGTATTTAGGCGGAGCTTTTTTGTTTCAAATAAAAACACTATCTTTGCAACCGCTTTTCGAGTAAAAGCATTAGGTATAAACATTTAATAAACAAAAAAAAATGCCCGTAAAAATTAGATTGCAACGTCACGGTCGTAAAGGATATGCGTATTATCATATCGTGATCTCTGACAGCAAAGCGCCACGTGATGGCAAATTTATCGAACGTATCGGTTCTTACAACCCAAACACTAATCCTGCAACGATCGACTTAAAATTCGAAAGAGCATTACATTGGTTACAGACAGGTGCACAACCAACCGACACAACCCGTAACATCCTTTCAAACGAAGGTGTTTTATTGAAAAAACACTTACTTGAAGGAGCAAAAAAAGGTGCATTCGATGTATCCGAAGTGGATGTACGCTTCGCAGCATGGAAAGCAAGCAAAGAATCAAGTGTGATTAAAACAAAAGAACAACTGTTTGCTGAGAAACAAGCTGATTTAAAAGCCCGTTTAAAAGCTGAAACAGAAGTAAACAAAGCAAAAGCTGCTGAAGTTGCCAAGAAAAAAGAAGATGCAATAGCTGCTTCTATCGAAGCCGTAGTTGCTGAAACACCAGCTGAAGCTGAAGCTCCTGCTGAAGAAGCAGTTGCTGAATAATAGCCGGTAAAATCATATTCTACAAAAACCCGAAAGAAATTTCGGGTTTTTTATTTTTAAACAGAATACTCCGAGACACGACTTTTAATCAATTTATATTACGCTTCAAACACAATTTTTAATAAGTATCAACGTTACATCAAAATATTATTTACAACAGACAATAACATGGACAAAATAGTCAACATAGCCTTACAGGTTTTACCTACCTCAAAAACCATACATCCCTACGCCCTGGTGGATAAAGCCATCGAAGTGATAGCCAACTCCGGAATACGATACAAAGTATGTCCTTTTGAGACTGTCATGGAAGGAACGTACGAAGATATCATGAAAATCATAAAACAAGCCCAGGAAGCCTGCTATGAAGCCGGAGCCGATAGTCTGATGACCTATATCAAGATACAAAGCTCGAGAGGGGATGTGAGTATTGAGGATAAGATGGAGAAATACGAATAGTGAACACTTTAAAAAGTTGATACCATATCAACGTCAATAAATGTTTTTACATCAAATCAAATGTCACCTGTTAAGAAGATGAATAACACAATTGCAGAATTAAGACGATTACTTGATATTATAGATGAATATGGATTATATTATTTTTTTAAAAGAATATCATCAAAAATAATAAAACCTAGAATAAAGAAAGTCAAATATATAAAGCAATTATTCACTGATAAATCGGGAATAGAGATTGGAGGGCCAAGTGTAATATTCAGGGATAAGGGCTTTATTCCCATCTATAAAGTTCTTAAAAATCTTGATGGTTGTAATTTTTCAAATTCAACCATTTGGGAAGGAAATATTAAAACAGAAACAAAATATAATTATTATAAAGAAGGGAAAGGTGTACAATACATCTCTGAAGCAACAGATTTAAGTTCAATAGAAGATTCTAAGTACGAGTTTATTATTTCATCAAATTGCCTGGAACATGTTGCAAACCCGTTGAAGGCAGTTAAAGAATGGATTCGAGTAATAAAAGAGGATGGGTTGATACTCCTTATTCTTCCTAATAAGAAATACTGTTTTGATCACAATCGAAATGTGACTGAATTTTCTCACCTATTAGATGATTATAAGAATAACACCAAAGAGGACGATTTAGCACACATAGATGAGATATTAAAATTTCATGATCTTAAAAAAGACAAGACTGCCGGAAGTTTTGAAGAATTTAAAGCACGCTCACTTGACAACCTCAACAACAGAGCTTTGCATCAACACATATTTGATTTAGACCTCTTAAAACAAATATACCAGTACTTCGAGTTAGAAATTTTAGCAACCCATGAAGGTGAAGAATATATTCTTTTAGGACGAAAAATCTTAAAACGTAACTGAAATTATAAACTTCAGTTTAAATTTACGAAAAAGCTTCACGATATATAGTTGTTTCAACTCTCTCAATTTAAAATCCGACATGCTATTGAAATGTAAAATGCGAAGTTGTTGAATTAATTGAAAAACATAAAACAGAGAAGTGACATATTCGCAGTTAATAATAAACAAGCCTATTTTGTGAAAGAAAAAATTACTCAACTGTTTAAAATATTACAATCCAATCGTCAGGTTTTACACAATATGACCTGGATTGGTGTTCTCCAATTTGCGAATTACCTGATCCCACTCCTTATAATACCTTATATTGTCAGGGTTCTTGGAGTTGAAATATTCGGCAAAGTATCATACGCTCAGAACATAATCACCTATTTAACGATATTCGTGAATTATGGGTTCGAATATTCAGCGACCCAGGAAATAGCAATAAATAAGGATAACAAAAACAAACTACGAAGTATCTTCTGGGCTGTTATTCGATTTAAAACATTTTTGTTACTTATAACTTTCATAATCTGGGGTATATTATGTCTTTACTTTTCAAAAGTTGAAGAAGACAGGTTATTATATTTTTATGGAATGCTTATAAATATTGGAATAGTATTATTTCCCACCTGGTTTTTTCAAGGAATTGAAAAAATGTCAAAAATGACAATCTTTAATTTTTTAATCAAAGCATTAGGAGCTATTTTTATTGTCTTATTAATACATACCTCTGCGGATTACCGGATTTATTTACTAATCCCATCTGTTTCATATATCATAATAGGAGTCATTGCTTTTTATTATGTCATAAAAAAATATGAATTATTCCCCATTCACAAAGAAACTCTAATAAAAAAGCAAGTCGTAAGAAAAGGATTTCCAATTTTTTTAAATAATATCTTTTCAACCCTATATACTGTAGCCGGAATGACAATTTTGGGTTTCTATATCTCAGATCAACAGTTAGGCATATATTCAGGTGCTTATAAAATAATTATTGCTGTAATAATGTTAACCAGTATTCCAATAAGCATTGCTCTTTTTCCTGTTATGAGCCGGAAATTTAATGAATCTGTAAAGGATGGTCTACTTTTCTTCAGGAAATGCTTGTTATGGGTTGGAGGCTTTGCATTAACATGCAGTCTTTCAATTTTCATTTTATCACCATTCATCGTTCATATCCTTTTAGGTAAAGGATTTGAAGAATCTATTCCAGTATTACGGTTGTTTTCACTTTTGCCATTTCTTATAATAACTGCCAGTATGTTTACCGTTCAAGGAATGTATGGATTACAATTACAAAAATATGCACCTTATGTTGGAGCTACGGTTGGCTTGTTTAGCATCGGACTTAATTTCATTTTAATTATGCGAATGGGAATATATGGAGCTGTATGGAGTTATATCCTCTCTGAAGTATTAGAAATCATATTGGTTGCATTACTTTTACGTTATAAATTAAAAACAATAAAACCATAAGCAATGATATTCGTCTTTTTGCTTTGTATTGCCTTATTGATCCTGAGTTTTTTAGGGTCAAAAAAAAACATATTATCACCCGGAGTAATCACTTCAAGTATTTGGATTGTTTGCCTATCCCTATTTTGGATATTGCATCATAACCTACCACCACTATCCAGCCAGTTTTTAGGTTCACTTTCCATATGGGTAACGCTTTTGTGCTTGTCTTCACTTTTAATGCAATCTGTTTCAACAAAAGTCACAATCGGTGAACCAAGCAGACTTGTTCGGGATGTTTTCTTTTGGATTTCAATAATTACATTTCCATTATTCCTAATGTTTATTCAAAATGCACTGAAATTAGGTCATTCTGGAAATTGGAGCATGGATTTACGAATGGCGTCATTAGGGAAAACGCGTGATTTCAAAGAAATATATAGTGGTATACATATCATAATATGGCAAGTATCATATTTAATTGAGTTGTTTTATTTTTCTAAAAAAAACAAAAACAGAGTATTTATATTAGGTATAATGATATTGTCTTTTGCATTCTTAACGATGTCAAAAGCTGCGTTTCTTGAATTTTTTATAAAGACTATTTGTATATTATATTTTAAAAAGAATATCACACTAAAGCACATTCTAATTGGGCTAGGGGCGTTATTTTTTATATTTGCGATATTACAAGCAATCAGGTATTCATCGAAGGTTGAATCGGTAAATAAAAATGATTTTTCGGTACAATACTTATTAAGTAGCATCAGTGCATTTGACACATTAACTCCTGCATCTTCAACAAATTGGGGCGAAAATGTTTTCAGATTTTATTATTCTGCGGCATATAAATTAGGAATTACAACAATTAAACCAATAGATACTTTACTTCCATTTATAGATAAACCTATAATTACAAATACCTATACTGGCATGTACCCATTTTTTAAAGATTTTGGGTATTATGGGATTACGATATTTGCTGCATTTCTAGGATTTCTCTATGGATGGATATTTAATAAAGCACAACGAGGGAATATTTTTTGTATTTTACTCTATACAACATTTATTCAGTTTATAATAATGCAATATGTAGCAGAAATGTTTATAACGTCTCTTTTGGCATATTTAAAACAAATAATTTTACTAGCGTTACCTTTTTGGGCCGCAAAATATAAAATTTTCAATATAGACAAATTTTACAAACCAGCACATGAATGACCTATTACAGATAATAATTGTTTTGTATAAGTCATCTTTAGATGAAAGTTTGACTTATCAGTCCTTTATAAAAAATATCGCAAAATGCTCAATTGGGTATGAACTAATCATCTATAATAATTCTCCAGGGAATGATATAAAAACCGATAACAGCTATATAATTTTCAATTCAAATGCAAACGACATGCTTGCAGGGGCTTATAACTATGCATTACAAAGAGCTATTGATACGAATAAAAAATGGATTTTATTATTGGATCAGGATACTATACTAACATCGGAATATTTTATTGAGTTGGATAAATTTCTAAATTCGAATAATCCGGATGAATATGCAGCTGCAGTACCCATTCTTTGTAAAGCCAATTTGCAGTTGTCACCTGTATCTTATTCTCCAAGAATTGGTCCTTATTTCATGTTTAAATCGATTGAGAGTATAAATCCAAAGACTAAGAAATGTATTGTCGCATTTAATTCCGCTGCATTGCTTAATGTATCTTTTATGAAATCCATTGGAGGGTTTTCATCTGATTATCCACTTGATATGTTAGATCATTGGTATTTTTATCAAATGTATAAAGCACAAAAATCAATTTTCATTCTGCGTTCCCGGTTACAACAGAACCTATCTACGCTGGACATGGAAACTTCAATGAGCATTGAAAGGTATAAGAAATATTTATACTCTTTAAAACTATTTGCCAGAGAATTAAAATTCCCTGTCATTGTTTTTTTCAGATTGAGATTATTAAACTTTTCATTAAGCCAATTGATTCGATCTAAAAAACGTAAATTTTTACAATCGACTTTAAAAGCACTATTCGATTTTAGATAGAAAGTCTATTTGCCAATATAATATCATCCAACTAAAATCAATTCGAATTTTAAATATCATTTATATTAAAAGAAACAATGTCTATAAGTGTATGCCTGATAAATTACAACACCTATATTGACACAATAGAATGTGTTGAAAGCCTCCTGAAGCAAACAACAGATAATTATTCGATCATTATAGTTGATAATCATTCAACAGATGATTCCGGTTCAAAACTAGAATCTTATTTTAATATGAATAAGATTAGTTGTTCCTGCTATTTATATAAAGATAATACATACTCTGTTTCCAAATCGAATGAATCATCACCGACAAGGATAAACCTAATATTAAATTCTAATAATAATGGATTCTCGGCGGGGAATAATGTGGCAATCAATTTCTCAAATCAATACTTAGGAAATGAACATATCCTTCTATTAAACAATGATACAGTTGTTGAAACAGACTTTTTATACACCATCCAACAAGAATTTTTAAATTTACAACAAAAAACCACAAAAAAAATCGCTCTTGGTGCAAGTGAATATTCATTTGCGACAAAGAAGTTTTCTCATACTGGCTTTAATTATTTACATCTATTTTCAGGATTATCACTTACGAAACCTGTTTTTCACAGTTTTAAATATATTTGCGGAGCCTGTTTGATGACCGACAGAAATACCCCATTAATGGATGAAAGTTATTTCTTATATTATGACGATGTTGAATACTCAAAAATATTAAAACAAAACGATTACCAACTTTATTCAACTTCTAAAACGAAATACTTCCACAAGGTCAGTTCCAGCACTTCAGGATTCTCAGCCACTAATCAAATCAGGTTTCAAAGTATGTGGAAGTTCTTTCGAAAACATTATTCCTGTTTCGTGTTTTTAGTTTTAGTAGTCAGGTTGGTGCAAAACACAATCAGATTAAGATTCAGTACTGTTAAATTATTACTTCAAACTTTTAAATCCTGATCTCTCAATGGAATACTCATTTCTAATTAATGGTAGATTCTTATCTCAGAAATTAACAGGTGTACATCGATATGCATTTGAGATGTGTTGTGCATTACATGAAATAGGGTGCAAATTTTTAGTTCTTGCTCCTCAGAACATATTAGATGATTATCATTATTCTTTTGAAGTAAAAAAAATCGGAAAACTAACGTCACATATGTGGGAACAAATTGAACTTCCACTTTATGCCAACAAACATCATAAAAAAACGATTTTAATTAGTTTAACAGGCCTGGGAAGCTATCTTCATAAGAATAACATTTGTACTATCCATGATTTGTCTTACCTTGAAAATCCATTGTGGTTTAGCAAATTTTATTACTATTTTTATAAGTTTCTAACTCCTTTAACGGCTAAAAAAGCATTGAAAATACTGACTGTTAGCAATTTTTCTAAACATGAAATCATCAATAAATTAGAAATACACGAAAGCAAGATTGAGGTAATTTACAATGCTGTATCCGAGAACATAGTAAATCGAAACCCAAAATCAATTACTAAAGAAAAATATATTCTATCGGTATCATCACTTGATCCCCGAAAGAATTTCAACCGACTAATTGAAGCATACAATTCTTTGAAGGATTGTGATTACAAATTATATGTTGTAGGAAAAAACAACAGGGTATTTGGCGATATAAAGTTAAATGCAGAACAAAACGCAAATATTATTTTCACCGGGTATGTGAATGATATTGAATTGGCCGAATTGTATTGCAAAGCAACTCTTTTCATTTACCCATCACTTTATGAAGGTTTTGGAATTCCAAATCTTGAAGCAATGTCAAACAATTGCCCGGTATTGACTTCAAATATCCCACCTCATAAGGAGGTTTGTGGAAACGCTGCACTTTATTTTGATCCAGAGGATATCCACGACATAGCAGCAACTATTTCAAATGCGCTTTCGAATAAACATGTCAGGGATGAATTAATCGACAAAGGGAGCAAAAGGGTACTAAATTTTTCCTGGATAGATTCTGCGAATAAAATACTTCAAATTATCAATCATCTGAATGCATAATATTCTTTTTAGAATATTTTTCCGTGACAAGAAAATGAATTAATAATTACTCTACCTGAAAATAAAATTCGAAACTTTCCGTTACATACTATTGTAGTTTTCAATTCGAAAAAATCTTCAATAGAAATTCGTCTAATATGAAAACCAGATCAATACTTTAGCAAATTCAGAATATAAGAAAGATAATACATGCATAAAGATTTATATTTCATTTCAAACTCAGATAAAACAACTAAAGTAAAACGAATTGCCTTTGTAGGAAATACATCGTTTTCACTCTATAATTTCAGGATCGGAGTTATGAGAAGTTTTAAATCACAGGGATTTGAAATTTTTGCAATTGCACCTGTAGATCAATATTCTGATTTTTTCAAAACAGAAGGGATTCAACACATTCCTATCAAGATTGATTGTAAAGGGACTAATCTATTCAATGACATCAAGTTGATTTGCAAGCTTATCAACATTTACAAAAAAAACAGGATCGATTTTATTTTTCACTACACAATTAAACCGGTTATTTACGGTTCCTTAGCATGTGATTTTTTAAAGATCCCTTCCATAGCAGTTACTACCGGGTTAGGTTACACCTTTTTGAAAAATGATTTTTTAAATAAAATAGTTTCATTGTTATACAAATTTTCATTGCGTCATGTTTTAGATGTATGGTTTCTAAATTCAAACGACAGAGAGACATTCATTAAAAGAAAAATTGTAAAACCAGAAAACACGTATATATTGCACGGGGAAGGAATAGATACTGAATACTTTTCACAGAAACAATCGACTGCTGCCCACGAGAAAACTACATTTTTATTGCTTTCCAGATTAATTAAAGAAAAAGGCATTGAAGAATATGCAAAAGCTGCAGCTAAACTTAGGGATAAAGGCCTAAATGTTGAATGTCTGCTTTTGGGGAAAGCAGAGAATGATAATCCTGAAAATATCTCAATAGAGAAAGTCATGAAATGGCATAATGCAGGAATGATTAACTTTATTGGTGAATCTATTGATGTCCGTAAATATATTTTAAATAGCGATTGCGTTGTATTGCCTTCATATTATAAAGAAGGAGTGCCAAGATGCCTAATGGAAGCTATGAGTATGCAACGTCCTATCATCACTACGAATAATGTTGGTTGTATTGAACTGATAGTCGATAAAGTAAATGGATTGATATGTGAACCAAGGAATGTTGAAGATCTTGCATCTAAAATGGAAGAGATGCATCTTGCTACCGATGAGGTTCGAAAGAGTTATGGTATAAATGGCAGAAAAAGGATTTTGGATTTTTTTGATGAGAAAATTATTATCAGGCAATACCATGAAAAATTTAATTCACTTCTAAAAACGAACTATGATAAACGTTTCCATAGTGTTATACAACCAATCTCTTTCAGAAATAAAGAGATTAATAAAAACTTTGTATCATTCAGAAACAGTTTCCGAAGTTTTTTTAATTGATAACTCTCCTACTGAAAACCCCGAATTAAAGAAACTTCCAGTAAGCTATCATTTCACAGGTAAAAACCTGGGTTATGGTTCAGCACACAATATCGCTATCCGTCAAACAATAGATACAGGTATCCCCTACCACCTGGTTATTAACCCTGATATTTCTTTTGACCCTTCCATTCTTTTGAAAATTGAAGAGTTTATGAATAATAATCCGGAAATTGGATTATTAATGCCCAAAATCCTCTATCCAAACGGAGAAATTCAGTATCTTTGCAAACTGATTCCTACACCTTTTGATTTGATTGTTAGGAGGTTCTTACCTAAAAGCTGGACAAAGAAGAACACTGAGAAGTTTGAACTCCGTGAATCAGGTTATAATAAAGTGATGGATGTACCTTATCTTTCAGGTTGCTTTATGTTTTTAAGAACTGAGGCTCTTAAGCAAGTGGGGTTGTTTGATGAACGTTTTTTCATGTATCCGGAAGATATTGATTTAACCAGACGCATTCACAGGCAATTCAGGACTGTTTTTTATCCGGAAGCATCCATTGTTCACCACCATGCTCAAAGTTCATATTTAAGCACAAGAATGCTGATTATTCATATATTTAATATGATCAGGTATTTCAACAAATGGGGGTGGATATTTGATAAAGAAAGAAGGAAGGTAAACAGAGAAATATTAAAACAATTCAAATAAAGGATAATTATCTTCTTTAATATTATTCAGGACATTCATTTCAATTAATTATTGACGATAAAAGAAGATCCAAGGAAACAGAGTTATTTAAAATTGAGTACTACAACTATGAACTTCAGCCTGATTCAAATTACAAGTGCCACCATGGTACTCTTTGCCATTATTGATATCTTAGGGTCCATTCCTATCATTCTCAATATTAAACGCAAAGGGTTGGTTGTTTATTCATTCAGGGCAAGCGTGGTAGCTTTTTTTATCCTGATCGGTTTTTTGTTTTCAGGAGAAGCAGTACTCCGGTTATTCCACGTGGATATCCAGTCATTCGCTGTGGCAGGATCGTTGATCATTTTTATCTTCTCCCTGGAGATGATCCTGGATGTGGAGATATTCCGCAATCATGGCCCTGAAGGTGGCTCTTCCATTATTCCGATAGCCTTTCCGCTGATAGCAGGTCCGGGGTCTTTTACAACTTTGCTGACGCTTCGTGCTGAATATGCTACAGAGAATATCATTACCGCCTTGGTATTGAATATGGTTTTTGTATTCTTCGTGCTCAAATCTACCTCCAAAATTGAAAAGTTATTTGGTGAGGGAGGTATTTATATTCTTCGCAAGTTTTTTGGGATTATCCTGTTAGCCATAGCAGTGAAGCTCTTCACTACAAATATCGGTTCATTGCTCTAAAGAAAAGGAGCAAGAGGTAAGAGGCAAGAGGTAAGGAAATGTGAACAGACTTTGTTCTTTCCTTACCTCTTACCTCTTACTACTACCTACTACTTACTAATATCTACCTACTAATATCTACCGACTAATATTCAAATTTTCCAAACTCGCTTTCAATCACCAGTTCCTTCTTGTCCGAAGCTTCACAGTATCCTACGATCTGAGCATCTATATTGAATGACCTGGAGATATCAATTACCTGTTGGGCGTGTTCAGCAGGAAGGTATACTTCCAGACGGTGTCCCATGTTGAACACTTTGTACATTTCCTTCCAGTCAGTGCCCGATTCTTTTTGGATAAGGTTAAATAGCGGTGGAACAGGG
>Ga0302286_10000873_pt1 | contig 23471 bp, 19 predicted proteins | sample III_Fen_E2_3_FD_198765 | JGI IMG/M metagenome (GOLD analysis project Ga0302286, IMG submission 198765) | Peat permafrost microbial communities from Stordalen Mire near Abisko, Sweden - III_Fen_E2_3 | ecosystem: Environmental > Terrestrial > Soil > Wetlands > Permafrost | place: Sweden: Abisko...
AGACGACAGCACAATAAACAATCATCTAAGTACGTTTGGTGTGCCAGATCCTGAATTGTTAATTAGAACAAGTGGTGAAATGAGAATTAGTAACTTCCTTTTATGGCAAATTGCCTATTCGGAATTATATTTCACTCCAAAACTTTGGCCTGACTTTACAAAAGAAGATTTTTATGAAGCAATTTATAATTATCAACATCGCGAAAGAAGATTTGGCAAAACAGGCGAACAAGTAAATAATTTGAAAAAATCGATTTAATGAAATTAATACACATATTTCTACTTTCACTATTCTTATATTCAAGTAGCATTTGGGCTCAATCAAATGAACTAACAACACCAAAACAATACGAAATTGCAAATATTTCAATCGTCGGTGTTAAATACTTTCAACCAGGACCAATAATAAGTAAATCTGGACTAAAAGTAGGTAAAAAAATCACAATCCCAGGACCAGATATTTCAATTGCAATAGATAAACTTTGGAAAGAAGGACTATTTGCAGATGTCCAAATTTATGCTTCAAAAATTGTTGAAGATAAAATATATATCACCATCGAATTAAAGGAAAGACCTCGATTGAACAATTTAATTATTCTCGGATTAAGAAAGAATGAAACTGAAAATGTAAAAGATGAAATTAAACTAACTCGAGGAACACAAATTACTGATAATGTAATTCAAACGGCACGTTCAACTATAAAAAAATATTTCACCGAAAAAGGGTTTTATAATGTTGATATTGAGGTTATTCAAAAACCTGATTCCTCTATGAATTCAAACCTTTCCAATCTGACATTTAAAATTGACAAAAAAAGAAAGATTAAAATTAGAACCATAACTTTTACTGGAAACTCTGAATTAAAATCGGGAAAGTTGCGAAGACATATGAAAGATACCAAACAAGTAACTTGGTATAATATATTAAAACGTTCTAAATATATTCCTATAAAATATCAAGATGACAAGAAAAATGTTTTGAAATTATATAAAGAAAAAGGATATCGTGATGCTGAAATATTGAAAGACACAGTATACCAATCGGAAGAAAAAAAACTAAAAGTTGACATTTCTGTTAAAGAAGGTGAAAAATATTATTTTAGAAATATTAGTTTTTTAGGAAACACAAAATATAGTACAGAATTACTTAACAATATAATGGGAATAAAAAAAGGCGATCTTTATGATGAAGAATTGTTGACCGATAAAATATCGGGTATGGAAGGAATAAGTTCTCTTTATCTTGATAATGGTTATTTGTTTTTTAATGCCGAACCAGTAGAAAAAAACATTGTAAATGATTCAATAGATATAGAAGTTAGAATTTACGAAGGTCGTCAAGCAACAATTAATAAAGTAACTTTTGTAGGAAATAATAAGACAAAAGATAAAGTTATATTACGAGAAATAAGAACTTTACCTGGTGATTTATTTAGTAGAGCAGATATTATTAGAACACAAAGAGAACTAGCTCAATTGGGATATTTTAATCCAGAAAAAATGAATGTAGAACCAAAACCAAATCCTGAAGATGGAACGGTTGACATTAAATATACATTTGAAGAGAAATCAAACGATCAAGTTGAATTATCTGGTGGATGGAGTGGTAAATATGTTGTGTTATCATCACGTTTAATTTTGAATAATATATCTTTACACGACTTAGTTACAAAAGGTGAATGGCCTCCATTAGGAGATGGACAAAACTTAACATTAAATGTAACCTATAATCCTCAATATTATCAACAAGAAAGTGTAACATTTACCGAACCATGGTTAGGTGGAAAAAAACCTAATTCATTATCAGTATCAATGTTTCGTTCAGTTCGACTTGCAAGTAATGGTTCGATGCGTGTAGCTGGTGCAAGTGCAACACTTGGTCGTCGACTTAAATGGCCTGATGATTATTTCACTTTATCAAATGAGATAGCTTATCAAAGTTATAAACTTGATAACTATCCAATGAATACAACTGTAGCATTACCTGCATATTTGAAAGCGAACAATTTTTCATTTACGACTATTTTTGGTCGTAATAGCATCGATCAACCATTATATCCACGTAGTGGTTCATCAATTATGTTAAGTTTAGAATTAACACCACCCTATTCGGCTTTTAGAAACGACCCTAATGCTGCAGGACTATCGGCAAAAGATCGCTACAAATGGATAGAGTATCATAAGTGGAAATTTAAATTTGAAGATTATATTTCTTTAGCTGGGAAGCTTGTACTACAAACAAAATTACAATTTGGATTCTTAGGATACTATAATAAAAACTTTAAATCGCCATTCGAAGGATTCAATATGGGTGGAGATGGAATGTCAACTATGTATCAATATGGTGTTGAAAATATTACATTGAGAGGATATACTTCAGGAAGCTTAACACCATCTACCGGAGGTAACTTATACGATCGTTTAACTTTAGAACTTCGTTACCCATTATCATTAAGTCAATCGGCAACAATTTATGGAGTAACATTTGCTGAAGCTGGAAATGCATGGACAAATTTCAAGAGTTTTGATCCATATAATGTAAAACGAAGTGCTGGTTTAGGATTAAGAATATTTTTACCAATGATGGGATTACTTGGTTTTGACTATGGTTATGGATTTGATAATACTGGATCAAAAGGTACAAATGGATGGCAACCATCGTTTATATTAGGTCAACAATTTTAATTTTAAATAGATACAATTATGAAAAAGTTACTTTTAATTGGATTTTTATTTGCAATGTCATTAACAGGTATGGCTCAAAAATTTGCATATGTTGATACAGAGTATATTATGGGAAATATACCTGCATATAAAGAAGCTCAAGAACAATTGAACAAACTATCTGCTCAATGGCAAAAAGAGATTGAGACAGAATATGCTGATATTGATAAGTTATATAAACAATTTCAAGTTGATAAACTTTTGCTCTCGGAAGAGATGAAAAACAAACGAGAACAAGAAATTATGCAAAAAGAAAAAGACGTTAAACAATTACAAAAAAAACGTTTTGGACCCGATGGCGATAGATTTAAGAAAGAACAAGAATTAATAAAACCAATTCAAGATGAAGTATATAATGCAATAAAAGATATTGCATCGACGGGTGGATTTGGAATTATTTTCGACGCAGCATCAAGTTCTTTAACAATGCTTTATACCGATCAAAAGTATGATATCAGTGATGATATTTTAAAAAAGATGGGATATGTTAAATAAATTTTTACATTTGTAACCGATAAAATAAAAACTAAATTAAAAACTGATATGAAAAAAAGCCTTTTAGCAATCTGTATTGCAATGATGTGTGGATTAGGTGTTAATGCACAAAACTTAAAATTTGGTCATATTGATTCTCAAAAATTATTAGAATCAATGCCACAACGTGATAGTGCGACAAAAGTACTTGAAAGAGAATATAAAGACATGCAAAATATTATGCAAGATATGCAAGTTGAGTTTAATAAAAAATATCAATATTATACTGAGAAACAAGATTCAATGGGTAATGTTGCTAAAAAAGCAAAAGAAGAAGAACTTCAACAATTACAAGAAAGAATTCAAAACTACCAATCAACAGCTCAACAAGATCTTCAAAAAAGAGAAGCTGAACTTTTAAAACCAATTATGGATAAAGCAAAAAAAGCTATATCACAAGTTTCCGTTGAGAATGGTTTCCTATATGTATTTGATATCAGCGGTGGACTACTTTTATACTACTCAGATAAAAGTATTGACATAACATCATTAGTAAAAAAGAAATTAGGAATAACAGAAACAGCAGTTGCTCCAAAAAAATAAATATCAGAAGCCACCAAATAAACGGTGGCTTTTTTTTATGGATAAAAAATATAACATAGGAGTTTTTGATTCGGGATATGGCGGACTAACTATTTTGAAAGAAATAGAAAAGTGCTTACCTCAATACAATTACATTTATTTGGGTGATAATGCACGAGCACCTTATGGAAATCGCTCGTTTGAAACGGTATATAAATACACCCTAGAAGCAGTTAAAAAGTTATTTGAACTCGATTGTAACATAATCATTCTTGCTTGCAATACAGCTTCAGCAAAAGCCCTAAGAAGTATACAACAAAAAGACTTGGAAAGCATAGCTCCAGAGAGAAGAGTTCTTGGAGTTATTAGACCAAGTACAGAAGCAGTCGATTCATTATCGAAAACAAAGCATATAGGGATAATGGGGACGGTAGGTACAGTTAAATCGGAATCGTATATAATTGAAATTCAAAAAATGTATCCATCAATTTCAGTATCACAAGAAGCTTGCCCAATGTGGGTACCATTGGTTGAAAACGATGAATATTTACATGATGGTGCTGACTATTTCATTGAGAAAAACATAAATAATTTATTGCAAAAAGATTCATTAATCGATACTATAATTTTGGGTTGTACTCACTACCCGCTTTTAATTAATAAAATACGAAAATACACTCCTCAAGGAATTACAATTATTAACCAAGGTGAAATAGTAGCTAAAAGCTTTTCGAATTATTTAGAACGCCATCCTGAACTTGAAAAAGATTGTTTAAGAAACGGTGAAAGACAATACTTGACAACCGATTCTACTGAATTATTCGATTTAATGGGAAGTAAGTTTTTGGGGAGAAATATTAGTTCTCACAAAATTCTATTTTAAGTTATTTTTTATCGAATCAAAAACAATGGTTTAATCGTCATAAAGAAATACAACGTTTAATTAAACGATGTATTAACACACATTGCAATTCCAACTGCCAATTATCATAAAAATGAGGTTAATACTTTTTTAAGAAATCACGACTTATACTAGGTTGATTTTTAAGGTTATCCCAACGAGTAAAATTGCTTCTCCTGTATGAGGAAATGTAGTAAAATTGACTTTAACAATTGTAGTTTGAGCAAAAACTATATGACTAATAATAAAAAAGAGTATGAATAGTAATATGAATGGGAAACGCCTGAAAATCTACTTTATATTGTTCTGAAAATTTCATTCAAAGTATTTTTATTTGATAAAATAACCTTTGCCTGGCTCTATATTTTGCAATGAATTAGTAAGCCCATCAGGTATCCAAAACCCATTGAAATGAAAAAGTATTATTACTAGCTACAGACCACATTTCAGATCCAAGTGAATTTCTATCTACATCACCAGCATTTCCACGACCATTATCCGTACATGTTTTTGCTCCCCATAGTATTTTTCCCGTTTTTGCATCATGTAGTTCATAACCATACGCAGAGTCTGTTTCCTCATGGACTTCCCAAACTTCAAGTCCTGCATTATCGGGATCAAAATCGGTCATATGAATTGCATCGCCATGTCCTATGTTCGATACATTAAGGTACCATTATCGTCAATAGCGCAAGAACCGTGAATAATTTCATCCTTTCCATCAACATCTCCACAGGTTCAGTTATGATTTCCTTGTCCATAACCTCCACTACCAGAAGTAGCAGCATTATAATACCAACGTTGTTTTAACGTTGCTTTAACGTTGTTCCATCCCAATCCCATGCAGTAACTGTCATACGAGTATAATATCCACGATCGAATACCATACTAGGTTTTCCACCATCGAGATATGCATTCATTCCAAGAAATCTATCAACACGATTACCATAACTATCGCCCCAACTTGAAACAGTTCCACGAGCAGGATTGAAGTTTACGGATGCCATTTCTTTTCCTGTTTGTCCGTTAAATATTGTAAGATATTCATTCCCTGTAAGAATATATCCTTTGGAATTACGGTAATCGGCTGCATCGTCGTCGCTTGGTGGCAGGATCTTTACTTAAGTATGTTCCCTGTACCATCTTTAGTTCCTGGAGTTGTTTTAAAGGCAACTTCTGCTTTACCATCGCCATCAACGTCACCAACACTACAATCGTTTGGGGAGTATGTATATGCAACTCCGTCGGAAGTTGTTCCTCCAGCGGGTTGTTGTAAATTGAATAGTTAAACAGTTGGTTGCCTAAACTGATGCTGTTCCACCAACAGATAGCTCTACACCACCAATAACAGGTTTAACCGAATACGTTGATGTTGTTGTTCCCGAAGCATCAGTCAAATTCGATGCTCCAGTGATGGGAGTTGTGTTTACTTTTGTAGTACCTCTATAAATATTAAAACTTATTCCTGCAGGATCGGTTCCTAAAATTCTCCAACTAAGAAAAACTCCACTTGTTACTTTAACTGCGATTAATCCTCTATCGAGAAATTCGACGTTTCGTTGTGCAAAGATATTATTGCTTTGAACAACAATTAAATATAGAATTAATGAACATCATTTCATATTGTTGCTTCTTATTTTATAATTACCATCAACCGATATTTTGCAATATAAATCGATATGTAAAAATCAACTAAAAGCATTCAATGAAGGATAAATATTGTTTCAAAATTGTTAAATTTTACAAATACAATTTAACACAAATTAATTAATATTTATATATCAATTAATTAACAAACTATAAGTGTAAAATAGACACAAAACTATTTATTGTACTATATACACTTAATTTGAAATTCAATTATAGAGAAGAATTTCTTTTCGAATCGGAATAATCAGATGGTGAAACACCAAATTTCTCCGAAAAACGTTTTGCAAAATATGGAGGACTTGAATATCCAACTTCATAAGCAATTTCAGATATTTTATACTTTCCTGTAGTCAACATTTCGGCAGCTTTATAAAGACGAAGATCTTGAATATAATCGCTTAAGTTGCTTCCTGTTGCAGACTTAAACTTACGCCACAATTGTGTTCTACTTAAACCTACTTTATCGGCTACAATATTTACATCAAATTCAGAACTAGAAAAATTTTGATTAATGAATTCTAGGGTACGTTTTATGATTACATCGTCGTAGCTATCGGGTAAGATAAATGTGGTAGATTCTTTTGAGGATTCTCCTTTTTTAGATAGTTTTTTTCTATTTGCTAAGAGCGATTGAATTTTATATTGCAAGGTATTTTTATCGAATGGCTTTTCAACAAGATCATCTGCACCAGAAAGATAGCCTTCTTGTTGTACACGATTATCTTTCATCGAAGTAATTAATACTATAGGAATATGATTTGTCATCTCATCATCTTTGAGTGCCTTACATAATTCCATTCCACCAACGAGTGGCATATTTACATCACTAATTATAAGATTTGGCACTAAGTTGCGAGCAATATGCAAACCCGATTGCCCTTCTGTAGCAGTATTTATTGTATAATATTGTTCTAATGTTGACTTTAAAAGTGTAAGTATTTCAGGATCATCGTCAATAATTAATATTGTTTGACTTTTATCGACTTCAATTTCATGTTGTTCTTGATTAACTTTTACATCATCATCTTGAGATATAGTACTTTCATTTTTTCGAATAGCTAATTCATGTCCTTTAGGAATTGTAATAGAAACAACAGTTCCCTGGCCTTGAATACTTTTTACGTCGATAGAACCACCATTCTTTTCAATGAAAGTTTTACATATATGAAGACCAAAGCCCGAACCTTTTTCATTTTCAGTACCATAACTAGTTGTACTAATTTCCTTATTAAAAAGATTAGTTAGAACATCAGCACTCATCCCCACTCCAGTATCAACCACATTTACCTCTATTCCTGTGTCGAACTCTTGTACAACAATAGTAATATCACCACCACGAGTTGTAAATTTAATGGCATTAGCCAACAAATTCCTCATAACAGTACTAACCATTCGTGGATCAATTAATGAATTTGAAGTATAGTCTAGTTGCGTGTTAATTGTAATTTCCTTTTGTACCGAACTTTCTTTCATAAGTGAAATAGCATCATCGATAATAGTTTCGATATTTATTTCAACAGGTTTTGCTAATAAATCTTGAGTTTGCCCCTGTGCCCAATCAAGAACAGTAAGCATTTGATCTTTCAACTTTGTTACTGAGTTTAAAATACCATCAACATATTTATTGACTTTTGGAGAAGCCATTATTGTTGCATCATTTTTCAATAATGCTGTTAAGCCATAAATACCTGTCAATGGATTTTTAAAGTCATGTGCAATAATACCAATGAGTTTTCCTTTCATGTTCAATGCTTCTTCTAATTCGCCATTTTTCATTTCGATAACGATTTGCTTTTCCAACAATTCGTTATTACGACTTTGAAGCGATTGAGCTTGAATATCAAGTTTTGTTGATTGTTCTAGTAGCGTAATATTTTTTTGTTCCAGCTCAATAGTTCGCTCTTTTACAAGTTTTTCAAGTTGTATATTTTTGTTTTTAATTTTTTGAGTTCTTAAGTAATTAATCCAAGTCAATATTGAAATAAACAATAAAATGATTATCGACTTAAACCACCATGTCATCCACCATTTAGGTCGAACAATTATGATCAAATTCTTTTGAATTGATTTTCCATATTCAACCGTAGCTTTCACTTTTAATATATGAGTTCCTGGTTTAAGAGTCGTAAATGAAATTATTCGATTTTTCCCTAAGTTCAACCATTTATTATCGTCATTACTAAATGAATATGCATAATTAATCTTATTTAGTCGACCTAATAAAATAGCAGAAACTTCAATTGAAATAACATCATCGGTATATGAATATTGAAGTGTATCAGTTGATTCCAACATTTTACTCAAATAGCCAGTTTCTGTTGTTTGTTTTATATAGTTGACATATAAATTCCGGAAACAAAGCTGGGGAATTGCTAAATCATTTTTAATTTTTGATGGCATACATTTCATAAAGCCATCAGACGAACCAAAATATAAAGTACCATCGCTAGCTTTGAATGATGAATTCACTCGAAATTCACCATTAACAATTCCATCGTTTTTATCAAATATTTGCTCACTATTATTCGATATCTTTATTCGAATAAGATTGTCTGCTGTTGTTATCCACATATTACCGTCATTATCTTCCAATAATGAGCGAGTATTTGAAGGTAAAGAATATTTATTTCTTAATCGATTAAAACAATTATGTTTATAATCATATAAATCGATCCCTCCAGAAGTGAGTACCCACAATTGTTTACGACTATCTTCTAGAACAGATAATACATCAAAACTATTGATTGAATTATTGTATTTGGTTGTACCATAATGAGTTATTTTTCCCCCAACCAATCGACACAAACCATAACAAGTTGATAACCAAACATTCCCTCTTGAATCCTTAGTAATGTCATTTATCCAATTATTAATTGAACGATCGAACACGGTAGATTTTGTATTGTTTTTATGGATAAAGGTGTTTTTTTTATAATTGTAAAAAGCTAAACCATCGCCGTGAGTGCCAATAATTAAAGCAGTATCACCTGCATACAATCCTTCTACATTATTAAAATTGAGCCCTTTGGAATCATTAACATTATAAGTAAAATTTGTAACTTGATTTGTTTTTAAATCTATTTTAAAAATTCCGCCCCCCCATGTAGCTCCCCACAAATAACCATTATGCGTTATTATTTTATGAACATTTTTGGAACGTAATTGCTTGTTGTTCACAAATTCAGAAATACGATTATCGGTAGGATTATATAATTTAATTCCATTTCCATCACAAGCCAATGCAATGATTCCATTATCTAATTCAGCAAAAGATGTTACTTGTCCAATTAAATACGTATCGGAAAAATTAGGTGTTGAAATAAAGGTTTGAAAATTATTATACATTTCACTTAAACAGTACATACCTTTACCAACTGTACCTATCCAATAATTACCTAATTTATCCTGATTAATGCATGCTAAAGAACTAGCTTTTATAAATCTAGCATTTTCTACTTGTGGTGAGAATCGTTCAAAATTATTCTTTTGCCTATTATATTTATTAAGATATCCATAAAGACAACAAACCCAAACATCATTATTTGTATCAACATAAATATTGGTTACATTGTTAGAACCTATTGATGATTTATTGGAATTACTTGATAAAAACTGTTGTGCTTTAAATGAAATTGTATCGACACAAAACAGTCCATTTCCAGTAGTTTTTAGCCACATAAAACCAAGCTTATCAAACACTAAACTTGTCGATTTTAAGTGTTCAATATTACTTATTATTTTTGAATCGATGTGTTTTTGTAGTTTATAGGTTTTCGAATCAAATACGTACAAACCATTATTTGCTGTTATTGTCCAAACCCTACCTTTTGAATCGCTTTTAAGACCATTAAAAATAGTTACATTATGATCGGTTTCACAAAACAAAGATTTTTTGATTTTGAGAGTATTAACATCTCGAACATCAACACCATCAAAGGTTGCAACCCAGATCTGATGATATATATCTTCACAAATTTCGGGTGTACAGCTGTATGATAATAATTCGAATTTATTTGTATTTCTATTGTATTTTACTAAGCCCAAATTGGTACCTACCAAAATATCGCCATTTGAAGTTTCAAATGTGCAAAAGATACGATTCGAAGGTAAACCATTTTTATAGTCTTGAGTATTATAAACTTCAAAACTATAACCGTCATATCGAGCAAGACCTGAACTACTACCAATCCACAAATAACCGTGAGAATCTTGCATTACATTATCTACAGAATTGAAAGGGAAATCGTTCGACTTGTCGAAATGAATAAATTGCTTGCGATCTGATGCAGATAAAATCGTTGTGATAAAAATGAATAGTACTAATGTAACAACTCTCATTTACAAAATTTTATTTCTTAAAATAATAAGCTTTACCTGCATCCAAAGTTGAAAAAGAGTTTGTTGTTCCATTGGGAATCCAAAAGCCATCGAAATTCTTTATTATCGAACAATTTGTTGTGTTAAAATAGTTACTTAAAGGTGTTGATGTCTGGAATGGGCAACCAATTAATTGCCAGTTTTTGGTGGGGATTCCCATTTTGGGTGTCTCTACAGGTTTTCCCGAAACCAACAATTTCCCAGCTACATTCATATTTACCATATAACCATTTCCTGTAGTAATATTGTTAATTGTATTAAAAATCGTTTTTTGATTTGAACTCCAAAAAGCATCCATTGTTTTTAATTCTAAAATATTTAATCCAAAAAATAATGTTGCGATAGAACTATCGATAGGTCGGATATTAGTTGAAAATAAATTCCATCCTTTTTTTAGTGAAATAGCTTGTACAGAAATAGGTGCAGAAGTGACATTACAGCCTGCTAAATTTGTAACCTTTACACTAAATGATCCAGTAGCTGTTACTGAATATGCTGATGTAGAAGACACCATAGATGTTCCATTAGACCAACTATAAATGCTCCCAGAATTAGCAGTAAGTGTAATAGTACCAGCAATTGGTTGACTTACTATAACTAAACTTTTAACAACAGTTAATTTTCCCGTACCTGTTATAAATAAAGGATAATTTGCTGCGGAATATGTTCCTGCAGGAATATTTGTTCCGTCAAAAACAGCAACCTGAACGGTTAAATTTGCATTTAAATTAACTGTTCCACCTTTCTTTAAAACAAGTGCATTCGTTGAAGCTAATGTTTGAATATCAAGATTTGCTAATGAATAAACTTCAACACCACATTGTCCAAGACCGGTTGCCGAATTGAGTTTAAGTTTTCCACTAGATATAATCCAATTACCTTTATAATTACTAGCATTAGCATTTATTTGTAATATAGCATTTCCATTTATCATTAAATCACCACTTCCTTTAATTGTTCCATCAATCCGAAGAATCGATGTTGCAAGAGATCCAACATTTATAATCGAAGCCTTTTCTGAAGTAATCGTTGAAGTTAAAATGAATACAGGATTACTAGTACTCGATTTCAATGTTCCACCTTGCAATCGTAAATCCGTAGCAATGATACTATCTGTTAATCTGAAAATACCATTTGGTTCAACTTTCGTTACTGAAAAAACATCAGTTGATACCTTTACCTCTCCAGTACGAATAATTGAAGTATCTATTAACGACGGAATTGTTGTTGGTGTCCAATTTAAGGCTGTTCCCCAAGTTGGTGATGCACATGCATTACATTGGTAAACATGTGTAACTGGTGTTGCAACTGTTATTTCTAAAACTTTCGACGTTGCTTTTAAACCAACATTATCAGTTGCTATTGCTGTAATTGTGTATTTACCTACAGCAACATTTTTCCACGTAAAGGAAAATGGCGAAGAAGTAACAGTTCCTAATAGAATTGTTCCATTATAAAACTTTACACTTGCAACCGTTCCATCTGCATCGGTTGCTGTTACATTTATATTAATTGGTGCCGTTGAAGGTAAAAGTGATGATGTGACAGGTGATGTAATTGATATTTTTGGCTTTATTGCAAGAGGACAACTTGCAGAAGCTGCAGGAGCAGGACAACACGAAAGACTTGGTTTTGAAGTAAGATATTGTTTTAACCACGTTAATGCAGGACGATCGCCATTGGGTTTTGTTGTGTAAGTAGACGCATATTGAATTCCGGAATCGGTACCTGCAGGACCAGCAATTTTATTTCCAGTAATCCAAGTAGTTCCTTGAATATATCCCCATAAGGTTATTCCTGCAACATGTGGATGTTCCCAAGCTACTGGAATTAAAGTAGCATATACATTTTTTTGTTTAGTCTCATCGGCAGATGCAGCTTGATCAAATTCTGTAATATGAATAGGTAAACCAGTTCCATTCCAAATTTCATCGATACAAGCTTTAAAGTTTGCTGCTGTTAAATCCATTACTCCATGGCATTGAAGTCCAACACCATCTATTAAATTCTTTTCTCCATTGGTCAGGTTTGGAGCATTTTTTATAGCATTAATAATTACTATATAGGGTGCACGCATTCCATTCCAATTCTGTTCAATATTGTAATCGTTTGTTAATAATACTGCATTTGGGAAATACTTTCGAGCTAACTGATAAGGCCAAATTGCCCAACCATAAGGGTTGTTTAAATCTTTAGCATTTGTAGGTTCCGATTTATATCCAGCTGTAAGTGCAGCTTTCATATAATCGGGAAGAACAGGATTTGCGGGTTCATTTAATACATCAATCATTTCTAAACCACCCATTGGATCAAAATGATTTGCAGTAGCAATCATATAATTCTTAATGCTTGCAGTTAATTCAGCTGTCGTTGCAGTCTTAACCCAATCGGGCATTTGGCTACCCCAGACTAAGGTGTGAAACTTAAATAGACCACCATTATTTTTTGCCCAATTGTAAGATACATCTGCTTCAGCCCAATTGTATATGCCTTTGGTCGCTTCAACAACACCCCATTTAGTTCCATTCTCAGGAGTAACCTGATTCCATATGCTACTATAAGTACTAGGCACAGTAGCTCCAATAACGTTTCCAAAGTATTTGCCTTTACATTTGGCTACTTGAGAAAACGAAGAAAATCCATAAAAAATAGATATAAAAAGTATTACAATCTTACCCTTCATTATTATTACTAAATTTTACCAAAATAATGAAAAAACATCTTAATTTTATTACGTACAAAACTGCGTTTGCAAAAACAAAAACAAATTCGTATATATCTAAATATGAACTTTTTGAAAACAAATATCGCCACCCTTTCTGACTAAAACAAAATCTTAATTACACAACAAAAAACTTAATGTATAATTAACACCAATTTACGTAAATATATTGGAATTAAATTCGAACAATATATATTATTATTTCAAAAAACGATAATAATTATTTCAAAAAAAATTGTGAATAATATCGTATTGTATAAATAGTCTTTTAAATAAATAATTACGAAAATTCAAATAGTAAATGCGAATTATAACATCCATTTATTTTGATATCAGCAATTCGGTTTCAATATTTTAAAGTGAAATAACTTTTAGTCTACCCCAAATGCTAAAAAAGTTATTCTCTATAAAATCTTTCTGAACTGTTGGATAGTAAAATAATGTAATCGTGTTTTAAAATGCAACTATATTTTAAACATTTGAATTTTATAAAAAAAGGAATGAATCTTAATTGATGCTTTCCTTTTTTGTCTATTATTAATTACAATACACGTCATAATTATTTGTCATATATACAATGAATTTCGATTCATCGGTAAAAGCAAAAAAGCTAGCTGAAATATATACATTTGCAAATACTATAAATTCACATTGATCTATAATTATGGAAAGAAAACTTATCTTATATATTGCAATGAGTGTTGATGGGTACATAGCCGATTGTAATGAAGATCTCAGTTTTTTGTCGATAGTTGAAAAAGATGGTGAAGATTATGGATATTCAGACTTTGTAAATACAATTGATACCGTAATTATTGGAAGAAAAACGTTTGATAAAATTGTTTCAATGGGATACCCAAATCCACATCCAGACAAAAATGTATATATAATAACTCGAACTGAAAAACCTAGTTTTGATAATTATCAATATTACACGGGAAGTTTAACTGAACTTGTTCATTCATTAAAACAGGAAACAGGTAAACATATTTACTGCGATGGTGGTGCTGAAATTGTAAATGAATTACTGAAACAAAACTTAGTTGATGAAATTATACTATCAGTCATTCCTATTTTATTGGGCAATGGAATTTCGCTTTTTAAGAATGGTCAACCAACTCAACATTTAGAATTACTCTCTTCGAAAAGTTTTGAAAAAGGATTAGTTCAATTACATTATAAATGTTTGAATACCTAAATTTGCAATTCAAATAAATAGCAAAAAGTATCCAAAGATATGGAACCACGATTTGAAACTCTTAGTCAAAAAACATTTGTCGGCAAGCGAGTACAGATGTCATTTAACAACAACAATACCTTTATGCTTTGGAGTAATTTCATGCCAAGACGTAAAGAAATTGAAAATACAAAAGGTTCGGAACTTTATTCCTTAGAAGTATATAATTCACTATTCTTCGAACAGTTTGATCCTGAAAATGAGTTTGACAAATGGGCTGCTGTTGAAGTAACTGATTGTTCTAATCTACCTAATGAGATGGAGATACTTATAGTTCCTCAAGGATTATATGTCATATTTATTCATAAAGGACCAGCAAGTACAGGATCAAAAACATATCATTACATATTCGAGAACTGGCTTCCAAACTCAGAATATACTGTAGATTGCCGTCCTCACTTTGCAATTATGGGTGATAAATATAAACATGAAGATCCATCATCTGAAGAAGAAATATGGATTCCTATAAAAAAGAAATAAGACTAAAAACGATACAATGACGACTAATACAATCAAAAACCATTTCGAAAAAGAAGCAGACCAATTCGATAGCATCATAATAAAAATAATTCCCTACTATGAAACAATGCTTTCGGCTTTAATCGACTCGATACACTTTGATACAAATGATGCTATTCGAATAATAGATTTGGGATGTGGAACAGGAACTATTGCAAAACGTCTTTCGGAGAAATTTCCCAATGCAAAAATAGTCTGTTTAGATATTGCTTCAAATATGATAAATATCGCAAAGCACAAACTTTCAGATCATAAAAACACAGAATTCATTGTTGGTGATTTTTCTAAAATTAACTTTGAAGAACAGTTTGATGTTGTGGTTTCATCATTGGCTTTACATCACATCGAAAGTGATGAAGAGAAGAAAGATTTTTTCCAAAAAATCTATACTATACTTGGCAAAAATGGTCAGTTTATAAATGCCGATGTAGTACTTGCTTCGAATGATTTTCTTCAAAATCTTTACTTAGATCGATGGATAGAGTTTATGAATAAAAGTGTAAGTCTTGATGAGATAAACAATAGATGGCTTGTAAATTACAAAAACGAAGATAGGCCATCACGATTAGTCGACCAATTACATTGGCTCGAAGATATAGGTTTTACCGCTATTGATGTTGTTTGGAAGTACTTTAATTTTTCGGTATATACAGGCATTAAGTAATTTATTTTTCCAACTTATTTTGGGAAAACTTGAACATTTATACTTTGCATCCAAGTGTATAATTCAACTGCACTTGTCGAGGTATTTTCACATTGGGTATCGCCAATTTGTTTAATGAGCACTTTGGTATATATCTTTTTTTCAGAGTTATAGGTAAAACATGAGTATTGGGTAATACCTGCATCAAACATTAACTGCTCAGGCTTTGTAATTTCACCAAGTGCAGTACTTTGTATTAATGCCGATTTCGATTTCAATACATCTTGGCCTATTTTGAAATAAATTGAATCGGTTTGAGAAAGATTTGATATCAAACTATCTGAAGAAATTGATTTTGTTGAATCGCAAAAGTTCCAATGTTTTGGTTGATTAAAATGACACACATTTCCATCGGAATCAACTAACCATCCATAATGTCTATATCCCCAAGCATAGTTTAAATATTCAACTTGGAATAATACTTTTTGATTAATTGAGTTACTCGGTTTAGAATTATCTTTTTTACATGCCGACGATACTATTATAAGTATTGCAATGCCCGAAATAATGCGAAGTAATTTCATCTATTTTAGTTTTATCATCTTAATAAAAACAGAAAAACCATAAAACAAACATTTTGCTTTTTAATAAATGTTTGTTTTATGGTTTCTTACATATCTATTTACATTTTAAACTAAGATAGATAGTATAGGCAAAAGGTTGCGTCAACTAAAAAAGTTTATTCTTCTTTATACCAACTAGCATACATTTTATAATTATTTGCTATTCGTTGAATCATATCTTTTGATTGTCCTGGACTAATTTCTTTTACCTTTTTAGCAGGTACACCTGCATACACCGAATTAGGTTCGCAAACCATACTATCGAGTACCAATGCTCCAGCTGCAATAATTGTATTTTCGTGCACCACTGCTTGATCAAGAACAATAGCACCAATGCCAATTAACACATTATCTTTTATGGTTGCTCCATGAATACAAACATTATGACCAATGGTAACATTATCGCCAATTGTTATTGTTGATTTTTCGTACAAAGTATGTAGCACGGCACAATCCTGAATATTAACATTATTACCAATTGTAATAGTATTAACATCGCCACGTAAAACAGCATTAAACCAAATACTGCATCCATCGCCCATTGTCACATCACCTACTACTGTTGCATTTTCGGCAAGAAAACATTCGTTGCCAATTTTAGGAGTAAACCCTCTTACGGTTTTAATTAGTGCCATAGTTTTTTTTTCAAAAGTATAAAATTTTCAGAAGTGATGGCTACGATTAATATAGTTTTAAGGTATTAAAACTATGATTAAATCCAATACACTAACTAATATACCTTAATATATTACACAGAGTAAATATTTTAAAATTCCAAGAAAAAGGATATAACTCAATCGTATTTTGTTTTGAGTTATCACAGAGAGCACAGAGGAAAAATCGCTTTGCGATTTTATAAACTCTGTGGTTCTCTGTGTTAACTCAAAAAATCAAATGGATACAAAAGTATTCACTTCGGTATAATCTAAATTAAAACGTTATAATCTCTGTGAAATATATTCAACCTTTGCTAAGTAATTTTAATATTTATAAAAATTAGCATTTGCCAATCCTAAATCAAATCGACCATTTGAAAAAGTAATAGGTTTACCATTTATTAAAGCTTTGAAATCGAAATAACCAGAAAGAATAAGTTCTTGTGGCTTTTTGTCAACAGTTACTTTTTGAATTCTTTTGAAATAAAACTGACCATCAATAACTTTAACTGGGATTTTGGTAGTATCGTCAAAATTCAATTCAACTATACAATTTTTTGAATTTAACCTTATAGTTGAATCATGCAAAACCGATAAATCGGAATATACTGTTGGAACATAATCGGTCAATGTTAGTGACAAGGTCATTGGATGATAAGTATAATTATAATAATATGAATAATTTCCTTTTTGACCAGTGAAAACAAATGTTGTTTGATTATTGGTTACAATAACTTTAAGTGGCACTTCTTTGTCGTTTGAAATTAATACTTCTCGATCGTAGTATACGCCAAAAGTATTATATCCCCACTCGGAATAAGCTGGTAGGTCGGTCAATTCTTTATCGTAAATCATAACCGATTTACTAAAATCTACATCTTTTGAACATGACATAAAAGACAATACAGATACTATATATATAAGGTAACGTTTCATAACTTGGTTTTTTTTATTGATTAATAACTTCTTCGGTTTTTGCTCCAATAGGAATTTGAATATTTATTTGAACACCTCCACCAACAACAGGATTAAGCATTCCGTTTGATTTGTAACTAGCAAACCAAGCAGGACCCGAAAATTCGATACTTACTGAGGGTTTAGATTTTTGGCCATATTTAATCCCAAATCCTCCATATAATAAGGAACTAAGTTTTGCAGGATTACTTATATTTCTTGTAACATCATTTTCGTTTTTTGCCATTGCTTCATCGCCAAATTTTACATTTGTTTTAGTTTGAAGTAATATGGTACCTTCGGCAGCAAGTTTTATAAATACACGAAACTTACGAGGCATATAAGGAAAATAACGAAACTCGATTGGAACACCAACATAATTGGATGATTGATTTATCTCACGAACTTTCATATACTCAGAGCTCGTTGCCGTTTCATTTGTTACCAAATAGAAATAATCATTACCATAATCTTTATTGTTTTTAGTAATCGAACTTTTCATTTGTGAGTATCTTACACCCACTGACCATCCAAATTTATCGCGAATAACAATTTCAGCTTTTAAGCCTAAAAATTGTTTATGCATATATCCATTAACCATTTTAGTTGAAGGTTCATTACCATAATAGTATTTAGGAACATCTCCTCTAATTTTTAAATTATCGGGTAATTCATTTACAAATCCAGTTATACCCATATCAACATTCAAATATTTTTGTGTTATTTGAGCATTAAGATTCGTTTTATACAAGCTTACTACAACAAGCAATACTAGTATTTTCCTCATTTTCATTTGTGTATTTTTTTGTGATTTATTGTTTTATTTAGCGATGCTAATTTACGCCATTTTCGATTTTATCAAACATATTTAATCTAAATTTAAAAACCAAAATTTCTGTATTGTAATTGTAAAGTTAACTCACATTTTACGACCAAATCTATAAAGATGGAAACCGAATACCATGTAAAAAAACGGGGAAATGCCAAAAGCCAGAAGTAGGTAAACCTAATAAAATGGAATCATGAAAACAAAAATGATATTATTACTAGTTCTAACCGTTGTTTTAGGATTAGCTTTTACGGTACAATACAAAACACTTTACGAGTTTAAAGTGACAGCTATTGATGGAACTGAATTTGATTTAGCACAACTAAAAGGTAAAAAAGTAATGATTGTGAACACGGCTTCGAAATGTGGTTACACTCCTCAGTACAAAGAATTACAAGAACTCTACCTTACATATAAAGACAAAAACTTTATAATTATTGGATTTCCAGCAAACAACTTTTTAGGTCAAGAGCCTGGAACTGATACTGAAATTAAAAGTTTTTGTATGGTTAATTATGGTGTTACCTTTCCTATGATGTCGAAAATTTCGGTTAAAGGAAAAAACATTGCTCCTCTCTATAAATGGTTACAAAACAAAACCGAAAATGGTGTTGGTGATGGGAAAGTAACATGGAACTTTCATAAATTCTTAATTGACGAACAAGGACATTGGGTAAAATCGATAGACACTAAAACGAGTCCACTTAGTTCTGAAATTACAAATTGGATTGAGGGGAAATAATGATAATAAAAAAAAATACTAGAGCGAAATTGATGAAAACATACATCGATTTCGCTTTTCTTTTTTACTATCTATAATAACAATGTCGTTTAGTTAAGAGGAAGTGTATGATATACAAAGCCCTGAAGGGGCTAAATTTGAATAACCATTGGTGTAACCTATGGAATTTGTGGTAAGTAACAACAACCCTGAAAGGGTTGAACCCTTTCAGGGTTCAGATATTTGTCGTTTATTCCCCCTCAGGTTTCACCAGAGGCTATTAAAATTTAAGCACTTCGTGCTTATCTAAAAGACATTGATTTATAATAACTCTTTTTTTTTTGATAGGAAAATATTTCGAATTATCTTTTCAAACAAATAAAAAGCAAACATTAATCAATAGTAAATCCCTTTAAATCTAAGTCATTATGAAAAAAATTATCATCATTTTTAGTTCTATTTTAGTTGTTGCAATTATTGCATTTGCAGTTTTTAAATTTATATCGAGCGAAGGACAATTAAAACTTATCCCCAAAGAAAGTATTGCCGTTTTCACTATTGACTTCAAATCGTTGTCGCATAAAGTCGATTATGACAAAATTCAGAAGCTAAGTTGGTATAAAGAATATCAATCGCAAAAAGCAGTTCGTTCAACTGAGCAAATTTTCAAAGACGCTTTAAAAAACCCTTCTATATCGGGGATCAATCTATTATCGAATCCTTATTGCGCAATTATATTAAACAAACCAGAGCCAATGCCTGCTGGTCTTTTGGTTATAAAACTTAGTAATTCTGAGACATTCAAAAGCTTTATCCAAAAACTTTCGAAAGACACAAAAATTAAGAATCAAGGTGCAATACAAACAATGAAAATATCGCCCAAATTGTTCTTAGCATTTAATAACGACTATGCTTTATTTGTTGCTAACGCAGAAAAAAATGCTGAAAGTATTGCTGAAAAAGCTTTCAACCAAGAAGAAAATATTACATCAGTTGAAGGATTTAACGATTTTCGATCGGAGAAAAAAGACATGGGTGCATTTATCAATTATGCTTACATGGGCGATTTAATGAAAGGCATCAACCCTCAGTTAGCACCTCAAATTGCAAACATGTACAAAAATCTTAACATGACTCTTACTTCAACTTTAAATTTTGAAGACAGTAAAATTGCAATAAATGCACATACTTTATATCATGACGAAGCTACTAAAGCTAAGTACAAAGCAATAATGAAAAGTGGTTTATCGGATGAACATTTAAAATGTGTGAGCGACAAAAACATACTATTATTTATGGGCGTAGCATTTAATACAGATAAGTTGATTGCACTCTTTAAAGAAACCGAACAAATCAAAAAAATAATAGAAGAAATAAAAGGAGAAATTGGACTAAGCGATACCGAAATTAACCAAATGATAGGTGGAGAATTTAGTATGGCGTTTATTGATTTCAAACCAGTAAAAAAGATTAAACAAGTATTCGATTACGAAACGTTCCAAGTAAAAACAGATACAGTTACTGAACCAACTCCAATATTTACAGTAACATTGTCAACTTCAAACAAAACTGCTGTTGAAAAAGTAATTGCAAAAACACAATTTCCAATGCTTACTCAATCGTTATGGCAAATTCCACTTCCAGGAATGACTATGTATTTGGCATTGACCGACAAAGAATTACTTTTAATTAACGATAGTTTATTAGCTACAAAATTCATAAAAGACAAAGTACTAAGTACAACAGTTCCAGAAAAATTAAAATCGATCGCAAGCGAAAATTCATGTTCTTATTATACAAATTTAAATTTGAAGGATTATCCCGAAAGTTTAACTTCGTTAATTAAAAAAGCAGCTGGAGTAAAATATCCTAAAATTGAAAAAGGCTTAAGCAATTTTGTTGATGTTGTTGCAAAAGGATCGATGGATGGTTGTTCGGTAGATATTAATATGACTAAGAGCAACCAAAACAGTTTAATGAGAATTCTTACGATAGCTGAATAAGCATGAACATCTGTTTGCAAAATGTCTGCCCTATTCCACTCAAAGAACAAGATTTGGCACCTACATCTGTGTGGAAAACGGATTGTAATTTCGATTCGCCCGAATATGTTTTGATTGAAGCTACATCGGGACGAGGTAAAACAACATTCATATCGTGCTTGTATGGAATACGAACAGATTATGAAGGACAGATTGCATTCGACAATAAAAAGATAAGAACAAATAACTTGAAACAATGGTCACAGTTGCGACAAACAGCTGTGTCCATTGTCTTTCAAGATTTACGATTATTCCCCGATTTAACAGCTCGCGAAAATCTGCAACTCAAACAAAAACTAACACAAACGGTCAACAATGACGAAATCCTAAGCATGGCCGAATTGCTTGAAGTTGACCACAAACTCGATCAAAAAGTACGGTTTCTTTCTCTAGGTCAGCAACAACGATTTGCAATAATAAGAGCACTCACCCAACCTTTCAAATGGCTTTTGTTGGATGAACCATTTAGTCATCTCGACACAAAAAACACTGCAAAAGCAATCACATTAATTGAAAATTGCTGCAAGAAAAACGATGCTGGGTTATTTCTCACCAGCCTTAATGAAGACCACTCGCTTCCCTTTTCACGAACCATAATGATTTAAGAAATGATAGCTCGACTGATTCTTCGCACTCAAAAAACTTGGCAACTCATCTTGGCTATTATTGGTTCATTGTTTGGATTAACATTGCTTCTTTTTTCAACACAAGTTTATCTTGATATAAACGAAATAATTAATAGTAATAAGGAACTAATCAATCCTCAATATTTGATTATCAACAAGCAAGTTTCAATCTTCAATACGTTTACAAAAGTAAGTCCCGACTTTAGCGAAGAGAACATTGCAGAACTAAAAAAAGTAAAAACGGTTATCAATATTGCTGGATTTAAGGCAAGTACTTTTAGTGCATCGGCATTCATAAATAATGATGAGCACACATCACTTCCTGCTTTATCAACCGACCTCTTTTTTGAATCAATCCCAAATGAATATCTCGATGTAAAACCCGAGAACTGGAAATGGGGAAAAGACGATGATATTGTACCAATAATCATCCCTGCCGATTACCTTAATCTCTATAATTTTGGATTTGCACCAAGTCAACATTTACCCCAAGTTTCGAAAGGATCAATAGGTATGGTTACGTTTAACATTCGGATTAAAGGTAAAGACACGACAGCTATTCTAAAAGGACAAATTGCAGGATTCAGCAATAGGATAAACACCATTTTGGTACCCGAACAATTTATGGATTATGCCAACAAAACATTTGGCGATAACGAAACCAAACGACCATCGCGATTAATTGTTGTTTCAAACGATCCAACATCGACCGAACTTTCAAAATATTTAAGTACAAAAGGCTACGAAACCAACACCGAATCGCTCAAAAGTGGAAAGCTTAATTCATTACTTAAAATGTTACTTATTATTGTAACAATTGTTGGTATTGTAATCATATTTTTATCGCTTTTAGCATTTATCCAATACTCGCAATTGTTGATTGGCAATGCCGATTACGAAATAAAAACATTAATACAATTAGGAGTATATTTTCTTTCAATAGCACGAATTATAATACTCTTTTTCACGGCAATTTTTACCTTAATTTTGGGAGGATCGCTCATTGCCGTTTATATCTTAAAACAAAAACTACTTGTCTTTACACAGACCTATGGATTTGAAATCTCAACAAATCTATCGCCCACTATTTACAAATATGGTTTTGCAATCATTGGTTTATTGATCTTGATAAATATTGGAAGTATCATTATTTCGGTTCGTCGGTTGGCTAAGTAAAGAATAAAATCAGAT
>Ga0302286_10000876_pt1 | contig 23433 bp, 19 predicted proteins | sample III_Fen_E2_3_FD_198765 | JGI IMG/M metagenome (GOLD analysis project Ga0302286, IMG submission 198765) | Peat permafrost microbial communities from Stordalen Mire near Abisko, Sweden - III_Fen_E2_3 | ecosystem: Environmental > Terrestrial > Soil > Wetlands > Permafrost | place: Sweden: Abisko...
AACTGAACAAGTTGAAGGATGAGGATCTGCTGGCTCAGTTAGAAAAGGATTCAACCGAAGCTTTTGAGGAATTGTATATCCGATATAAGGAAAAACTGAGGTCTTTTTGTCTGTTTTTATTGAAATCGGAAACGGTGGCTCAGGATATTGTGCAGGAGGTTTTTATAAAAATATGGTTGAATCGGAAGCAATTGAATACAGGGCAGTCATTTTCCTATTATATTTATATTTTAGCTCGGAATCAGTCATTTAATGAATTGCGATCGGCTAAACGGAAGGAGTTAATGGAAAATATGCTTTTGTGCCAGCAAAAGGAGATGGACGAAACGGACACGCCTGATACCAAACTGATATTCGATGAGTACCAGAGAATGTTGGAAAAAGCAATTTGCAACCTTCCTGAACAAAAACGAAAAATATACCAGATGAGTCGCGAAGAAGGTTTGTCGCACAAAGAGATAGCAGAGAAAATGGGATTGTCGCCGCATACAGTCCAAAGTCACATATCGGATTCATTGCGTTTTATCAAAGCCTATTTTGTTCAAAATGCAGATGTAGAATTGTCTGCGATATTTATTGTGTTGTTGATGAGTTGATTTTTAAAGTTTATATAAAGAATTTCAAACCTCAACTTCTTGAAAATAAGATTGAAATATTGAAAAACAAAGTACTCGGCAAGTATACTATCGACGCTGCTTGTTGGGATATTACGGATATGTAATCAACAGAATATCTTCTTATTTATTTTTCTTTGTGCCGGATTTGTATAGTGCAATGTGGGTTTTATCTATAGTTACGAGACATCCGGTACGGAGCTTCTCAAAATATGGTTTTATGGTTTCGAAGAAATGTTCGACCTTATCGGGGTCATCCACTATTTCAACAACAACAGGCAGCTTCTCTGTTATTTCCCAAAATTTTGTCGAGTAGATGACACTGCTTGATCCAAAACCCATAAATCCCCGCAAGACGGTTGCTCCTGCCATTCCATATCGTTTTGCCGCAAAAACAATCACTTCATATAGCGGAGCGTGTCTGAATTTGTCCGTGTTGCTGATGTAAACCCGTAATATTTTTGCCTCACCCTTGTTTTCCATACTTAAAAAAGTTTAGTGGTTAGATTTCCCAAATAGGTTGCTGATAAACCCAGAAAAACGCTTAAGCTTGTGTAAAGTGCAAAATAAAAGAAGTTGCCATCTCTAAGAAGTGATACATTCTCGTTGGCAAAAGTTGAGAAGGTCGTAAATCCGCCACAAAAGCCGACGGTGAGAAATATTCGCCATTCTGAGCTCATTAGGTTGCCATGTTCGGAAATTCCATAAAACAAACCGATAAGGAAGCAACCCAGAATGTTGACAACGAATGTGCCATAAGGGAATGAGGATATAATACTATTCTGGACAAAACGTGCTGTTAGAAAACGTAGCACGCCACCAATAAAACTACCCGAACCAATAATCAAGATCGTTTTTAACATAGAACTGTTTTTTCAGAACTTAAAGTCTACTTTGGCAATTCAATAATACTTAAAAAATCATTCCAGCCTGATGTCAACTGATAAATGCGAATGGAACTTTTTGGAACAGATATTGTGCAATGGGATTTATCCACTCTGAAAAAGACATCCGATTTTAAAGTTGCCGGTGTTGATGCATATATGTAAATGGAAGAGAGCTTTCGGCAATTACTAAAAGCGAAATCACCAATTGTTTTGACGGACTTTGGTATTGTTATGCTGTCAAGTTCGGAGCAACCGTAAAAGGCATATTCATTTATGGATTTGACAGTTGAAGGAATAACATAGTTTCCTGATTTGGAAAAAGGAACTTGAATCAAAACCTTTTGTTTTTTGTTAAACAAAACATTGTCTTTGCTCGAATAATTCCGGTTTTTAGGATCTACAGCAAGTATGCTGCAACTTTTTAGTGCGCCGTCCCCGATAGAAGTGACCGATTTTGGTATGGTTATGCTTGTAAGTTTGGTGCATCCATCAAAAGCTGAAATGCTAATTGACTTGACGGAATTAGGAATTGTTATTCCTGTAAGATTTACACAATACTTGAAGGCGCCGTTTTCAATTGAAACGACAGATGAAGGAATCGTATAATTCCCATTTGTAGAGGTAGGAGCTTGAATTAAAGTTGTTTGATCTTTGTTGAATAAAATACCTCTTTGGCTTGAATAATTCATGTTCTCCGGATCAACTGCAATTAAACCGTTGAAATCTAAAAAGGCATCAATGCCAATCGATTTGATTGATTTTGGAATAGTAATGCTGGCTAATCCAATGCAGCCATTAAATGCTAAAGGCCCAATGGTGGTGATAGAGTTGGAGATTACAAAATCTGTCAGATTCATGCAATTCCCAAAAGCCAGATTCCCAATAGATATAACCGAATTGGGAAGTACCACATCAGATAGTCCGGTACAACCATAAAAGGTTTGATCTCCGATTGTTTTTACGGACTTTGGTAGTGCCAAACCTGTAAGGCTGGAACAATTGCTAAATGCTCCGTTTCCGATAGAATCGATCGAATTAGGCATTTTTATGCTGATAAGTCCGGTGCAATAGCTAAATGCGAAATTTCCGATGGGTGTGGATGAACTAAGAATTGTCAATTTGGAAAGTCCTGTACAATAGCTAAAAGCGTTCATTCCAATCGACGTTACAGATTCGGGGATTATAACACTGTCAAGTCCGCTGCAAAGTAAAAAAGCGTCATTTCCAATGGATGTAACGGAGTTTGGTATTATTATACTTGATAGTCCGTTGCAGTTCCAAAAGGCCAGATCACAAATAGAATCAACAGTTGAAGGAATGGTATAACTTCCGAATTTGGAAGTGGGGACTTGTATCAAAGTCTTTTCATCTTTGCTGAACAATGCGTTGTCTTTGCTTGAATAATTTGGATTGTCTGAATCTACCATGATTAAGCCTCTGCAATCTCCGAAAGCGTTAAATCCAATAGAAGTGACAGAGTTAGGAATCTCTATTCTGGTAAATCTTGAACAGCGGGCAAAAGCAGATCGTCCAATCGATGTGATTGAATCAGGAAGTGTTACATTGTACAGTCCACTACAGCCCCAGAAAGCATATTCTCCGATAGACTTAATAGAATTGGGGAGTAATATGGTTTTTAAATTTCTTTTTCCAATTCCGTTGCGCAAATTGTAAAATGCATTATTTGGAATGGCATTTTGGGCAATAGTTGCCTTGGTTAAATCCAATTCGGTTAATGCCGGCATATTATCACGCATTGTTGCAAAATCGGAAGAATCAATTATGCCGGTTATTGCAAGCCTAACCACAGTCTTAAGATCTAATCCTCCAGCTGTTATGGCTGCAGACAAACCACCTCCGTTCATGACATTTATTGTCTTGTAGGACTGTGCGCTAATAAATATTGCGAACAACAAGCACGTTGTAAGTGTTAAAGTTTTTTTCATTGTTGTGAATTTATAGTAAGAATTTTATCTATTTCACTGAAAATATCATCCATTGTTGACTCTGTCGTTATCAGAGCCTTGCTGTTTTTATTGTAAGGGACATATGAATTTGCGTTGGTTACAGAGAAGAATCCGAGCGTAGGTACATTTGAAGCACTTGCCAGGTGCATGATTCCACAATCTGCACCTATCCAGATAGCTGTATTTGCCATGACAGCCCCCATTTCACGAATGTCCTTGCTGTAAAATGAGGGTGCTTTAAATTTTATCATTGAAACATTCTCCACAGGCAAGATTTCAATAATGTTGAAGTCGGCGTATTTGGTTTTTAATTTTTCATAGAATTCTATCCACCATGATTCAGAATAACATTTTGCACCTGTCGCAAACGTATACAGACAAAGTGTCCTCTCGTCTTTTTTAGTAATGAGCGAATTAAGTTTTTGTTTCCCTTCTGCAATTTCTGCTGCACTTAATTTGATATCCAGGCATGGAATTTTCTTATTTTCATCTGCAATTCCTAATTCAGATAAAAAATATCGGAAGTTATAAACCGGTGTTTTTGCCAAATGATAATAATCAGCATGTTTATAAAGAAGGGTGTTCTCATCGTTACCGTAGACTTTATATGTTGCACGTGCAAATTTTGTGGCAAGTCTGCCGGATGATGAACCTCCTGTAGTGTTTATTGCGATGTCATAGCGTCTGCTTCGGATACTCAACCACGTTTTTAGATATTTGAACAGTTCTTTGAAAGGTTTTCTGGGTAATTTTATGATCCGGTCAATTCGTTCATAATTCTTAAACAAAATAGGTGATACTTTTCCGGCGAACAAATCTATCTGACAATTGGAGAAGGTCTCCAATACTTCCTGAACAACAGGAGTCATCATTAATTGATTTCCTAATCTGTGATTCGGCCTGATAATTAAAACCCGCTTAATTTGAACTTTATCTATCGGTTTGCCATTCTGATGATTGGAAGCACCAATGTATTTCATTATAGACAATAAGATGTTTTTTCTTAAGCTGTTAATCCATATTTTAAAAGTGCTCATATTTGTATTTCCCTGATTGTCAGTAATAATATAGCTAAGTATAAAATGAGCGATAAGGCCGTTTTTTTCTTGATGCCAAAGCTACTAATTTTTTGTAACAGATAAGACATAGAATAATAGATTCATTGCTAAAATATATGTAAATTTGGAATCAAACAGATTTGATTTATCGGTATAAAAGTAACCCGGATATCAGCTATAAGTAGGTATTTTATAATTTATTTCAGTATGTGGAAAAAATTATTTTTCGTTCTATCTTTTTTCTTTTGTCTCCATTCCTTTGCTCATGCGCAATCCCTGAAAATCGGAGTTATTTCAGATATTCATTATATGGCTCCTTCTTTACTTGTTGAAAAAGGAACGGCGTTTGATAATTATGCAAAAAGCGACAGAAAACTTTTGTTGGAAAGTCCTGCTATCCTAAAAGCCACAGTGCAAAATTTATTAATTGCAAAGGTGAATGTTGTATTTATAACAGGTGATTTGACCAAGGACGGAGAGCTGGCCAGTCATGAAGGGGTGGTGGAAATGCTTAAACCTTTGTTGGACAAAGGGGTTAAAGTTTTGGTGGTGCCGGGAAACCATGATATCAATAATCCATATTCTGTAAGTTTCTACGGAAACTACACAAAGGCTGCCCCAACTGTTTCTGCAGACGAATTTAGGAGAATATATGGAAAGTATGGATTTGAAACGGCCATAAGTACGGATAAAAATTCATTGAGTTACGTGAGTGAGCCCGTTGAGGGTTTAAGAGTACTATGTATAGATGATTGTGAATATTATAATAATACGTTCAAGTCAAAAGGCGCAGATTTGGATAGCAGGGTGACGAACGGAATGATTAAACCTGAAACGATGGAGTGGGCCAAAAATGAAATTGCCCAGGCCAGACAACAAGGAAAACATATTATAGGTATGATACACCATAATATTGTGGAGCATTTTGACTATGAGGGGCTATTTGCAACTCCTTATATGGTGGATAACTATAGAAACGTTCAAAAGGAATTTATGCTTGCCGGATTAAATGTAATATTTACGGGACATTTTCATGCGACGGATATTGCGCGGGTTGATGATGAAAAGGGCAACTATCTTTATGATGTTGAGACAGGGTCAACTGTTACGTATCCTTGTCCATATCGTTTAATTGAATTTGCAGGTGATTCTTTGAGAATTGAAACGAAACATATTGAACATATTGATTTTGAATTGCCTGATGGAGTCGATTTTCAAACGTATGCGCGCAACAGGCTGAAGAATGAAATTCCTGTGATAATTTCCGGTTTGATTGCAGGGAATTATCAAAGACTTTCAAAAGCGATACCAAAGTTTGCTGCTTCCTTTATCAAAATTCCGGATGAGCAGGTACTTACCCAAATGGCATTGAAGTATTTTACAACAAGTGGTACGGATCTTTTATTGGCGCATTATTGTGGTAATGAAAATCTTGTGGATAGCGCAGATATTAAATGCGAAGAGCTTTTTAAGAACATTGATGCTTTTATTCATGAGTTTTCTGTAAAATCTTCAGGCGTATTATCTCCAATGGTTGAAGAGGCTTTGAAGAATTCGGAAATTACCAATAAATTGAAGGATACATTTACCAGTATATGGAAAGATAAGATTGGACCAGATTATTATAACAAGGATTACAAGTGGCAAATGAAGTACCCTGTCAATGACCTGAATCTTGTGATTCGACTTACTCCGGTAGCACAAAGACAAAGATCGACAGTCAACAACCCGCAATAGTGCTTTTGCAATCCGTGGCGGTTTTGTTTCATGAGAATAAATCAGGTATGCTGTCTGATCTTAAAACTCCGCTGTCAGACGGAAATTTAATTGTCTTCCGGTTAGATAATTAGGTACAGCCCATTGGGTGTTTGAAATGTCGGTGATCCAGTAATAGGAGTTTACGTTCAAGATATTCAAAAGGTTGAAACAATCAACGCCGACCCAAATGTTCTTGAAATATTTAAGAGCGTTTGATTTCATGATTTTATCTTCTCCGCCGACCAATATTCTTGACATACCGATGTCTACCCGGCGATAGGCAGGCATTCGCAAGGTCGTAGAGCTCCAGCCACTGTTAGGTGCACCAAAAGGCAATCCGTCAGCCCAAACCAACTTTAAATTCATTTTGAATTTGGGATTATTTGGGAAGTAATCCTGAAAGAACATGGAAAAGTTATATCGTTGTTCATTTGGACTTGGGACGGTCACCCCATTTATTGTTTCATGATTTTTCATCAACGAAAAGCTGATCCAGGAATCGGCTCCCGGTACAAATTCTCCGAAAAGTTTCATGTCCAATCCGGTCATAAAACCGTCACCCATGTTTTTTCCTGCATACACAATGCGTACATTGTCAACCAAATAAGGGATCAGATTGCTTATGTCTTTGTAATATACTTCTGCCGTGAATTTAAAGGGTCTGTCCAATCCGACGAAATAGTAATCCATTCCGCCGATATATTGTATGGATTTTTGTGCTTTGATGTTTTTATTAAGTTCCACTGTCGTGTGTCCATTTTTCGTGATTGTATCGCGTAATTCTTTGTAGAATGGGGCTTGATAATAGATACCGGTGGCAAACCTGAATGTGAAGTTCTTTTCCCAGGATGGCAAGAACGCGATGGAAGCTCTTGGGCTTGTCAGCATTTCATGGTTATAATCCCAGTAATTTCCTCTAAGACCGCCAGTTATGATAAAAAGGCCTGATTGCTTTCTGAAACGCCAGGTGTCCATAAGATAGCCGGTATAACGGTTACTTTCCATATGTACCGATGAGCGCAAACTATAAACCGTATTGATCCGGGTGCTGCTGTATGGAAGAGAATATCCAGCGGAATCACGCATTTCCCATTCATGCAGATCATCGTTGATCCGTTCGCGCTGATAGCCTAAACCCCACTGCATTTCATGTTGGTCTATTTTCCAACTTCCAAGATGCGAAATATTAAAGACATTGGCTGTAAGATAATTGCGGGCATGTTCGTGATAGGTCCCTATGCCCAGAAGCTTGGAGTTGGTTGCATCAGTCTTGTTGTTGCCAATAGGTGTTTCGCTTAGCCAATATTGCCCGGTAATGTCGTAATTTTCATTTTCTTTTGTCTGAAAAGCGGAGCTTTGAAGACTTAACTTGATGTTGTTATCCATCTTTTTGGTTAGCGTTAAGGCTCCAAAAGCAGTTTGGAAAAGATCTTTTTCCTGTCCATCAAAATATACAGATAAATTAAGTCTTTGGTTGTATGTGCCGTATTGTGTTTCTCTGTCTTTTGGTATGAACTGATAGCTGTTTTGTGAGAAATTGCCAAGAAAACTTAATTCCAGCGAGGGTGTAAGTTTATAGGTTAAATAAGTCTGATAGTCTAAAAAAGAGGGATTGTATTCGCCTTTTGTATCAAGGGTTCCCAACAAATAGGCATTGGTTTTGTAACGGAGTCCATGAATTTGTGTGAATTTTCCGTCTTTTGATGATTGACCCACATAAAGATTGGCACCCAACAGACTCATGGATGCGACTGCTTCAAAATGTTTTGGTTTCTTGTACTGAATATCCAGTACGGATGACATTTTATCACCATAACGTGCATCAAAACCGCCAGCTGAGAATTTTATATCTTCAACCATTTCCGGATTTACAAAACTGAGCCCTTCCTGTTGTCCTGCCCTAATGAGTAAAGGTCTGTAAACTTCGATGCCGTTGACGTAAACAAGATTTTCGTCATAATTTCCACCGCGAACCGAATACTGAGAGCTCAGTTCATTATTTGAGCTTACACCCGCAAAGGTCACAAGCAAGGCCTCTATATTTCCTCCTGATGCATCTGGAAGCATCCGGATTTTTGAGGCATCAACAGTTTCGAGGGTATTGGTTTGCCTCTGTTGACCCTTAATAGTTATCTCATTAAGTGTTTTGCTGGAATTACTTAGAACAACATTGACCCGAAGATTCCTCATTTCAACGGGAATTATGCGAGTTGCTTTTTGATAGGAGAGGCATGTGAATTTTAGAATAACCGTGTCTTTTAGTGGTAGTTGTATTGAGTAATAGCCATTTTTATCGGTTAATGTTTTTTTTGTACCATTAAACTCAGATACATTAACTAATTCCAATGCATGACTTTGTTCATCCATTACGTATCCGGAAATAGTGATTGCCTCCTGTGCCAAAATAGATTGAAAACAAATCAGAAATAAAAGGAAGAGCGGAAAGAATGTTCTTTTTAAATCCATATAATACCGGCTAAAACAAGGATCCGCCCAGTGTCATAGGGAGGAAAGTTTACAAATCTAATGAAATAAACGAATATTTCTTCTAAAAATTGTCAACGAGATGAACGAGATCTTTCTGTACTTAAAATATAAGGAATTAACCGTATATTTGGACTTAAAATTTGTAATAGATTATGGAAACCCTTTTAGAATTATTGCGTACGCGAAGAAGTATTCGCAATTTTAAAGAAACACAAATCAGTCCGGAATTGGTTGAACAAATAATACATGCCGGACTTATGTCGCCATCGTCCAAAAACTCTACTCCCTGGCAGTTTATTATGGTGGATAATCGTGAAACTCTTAAGTCCCTGTCTGAATGTAAGAAAAGTGGCAGCCAACTAATTGCAGGTTCTGCGTTATCTATTGTTGTAGTTGCTGATCCTGAACGCAGTGACGCGTGGATAGAAGATGCTTCAATTGCTTCTGTTCTTATGCAATTGGAAGCTGAAGATCTTGGACTTGGCTCTTGCTGGGTGCATGTTCGTTCGCGCCAAACGGCTGATGGTGGAGACTCCGAGGCTTATGTGCGAAAACTTCTTCAAATCCCTGAAAATTTGCGTATATTGGATATTGTTGCCATAGGTGTAAAGACTGAAATCCGCAAACCTTTTGATGATAGCCGTCTTCAATGGGAGAAGGTACATTTAAATCAATATGGCAAAACAGAATAATTGAAGGAATGGATATTTGTTTAATTGGTGCGGGGAACCTGGCAACTCAATTAGGAACTGCACTTGCATCTAAAGGCTGTGCCTTTTCGCAAGTCTATAGCCGGACTGAACTTTCTGCAAGAAAATTGGCCGATGCTTTAAATTGCGAGGCTGTTACACAACTAAATCAGATAAGTCCTCGTGCGGACTTGTATATATGTCTTTTAAAAGATGATGTTTTGCCAAAGGCTCTGCCACAAATTAATTTTGGGAAAGGTCTGGTCGTGCATACGGCTGGAAGTTTGCCAATGCGGATTTTGGAAGCATATACATCTGATTATGGGGTGATTTATCCGCTTCAGACTTTTAGTAAGCAACGGAAGGTGGATTTTTCAGAAGTGCCTTTTTTTATTGAAGCTGCTTCGCCTGAAGGTTTAGAGACGATACGGGGCTTGGTGTCCAAATTAAGTGATATAATTATTCCGGCAAACTCCGATCAACGGCAATATCTTCATCTATCTGCTGTTTTTGCGAACAATTTTGTCAATTATTTATATATGGTTGCTGAAGATCTTGTTAACGAGCAAGGTCTGGATCCCAAATATTTGTTGCCGCTAATTAAAGAAACAGCCTGTAAGGTTCAGGATTTATCTCCGCGTATGGCTCAAACAGGACCAGCTATCCGTTATGATACAATAATTATTGATAAGCAACTGGAACTATTGCAGAATCATCCTGATTGGAAATCTCTGTATGAGATAATTAGTAAAGGCATTCATCAACAGGTTCAAGAAATTTATTAAATAGAATATGAGCACTATTTCTCATGATTTAACTACAATTAAAGCCGTCGTTTTCGATGTTGATGGTGTGCTTTCTGCAAATGTCATACCGTTGCATACTTCTGGAGAACCAATGCGAACGGTCAATATTAAAGATGGTTATGCTTTCAATTTGGCTATCAAGAAAGGTCTTGTTATTGGTATTATTACGGGGGGGCGGACAGAGTCTGTCCGGAAAAGATTTGAAATGCTCGGGGTTCAACATATTTATATGGGTGCCAGTGACAAGAAAAAGGATTTTCAGGATTTCATCGATAAAACAGGACTCAACCCAATGGAGGTGGCTTATATGGGAGATGATATTCCAGATTACGAAGTGATGCTTAAAGTTGGTCTTCCCGCATGTCCTGCCGATGCTGCTCCGGAAATTAAGGCTATTTCAAAATATATTTCTCATAAAAATGGGGGAGATGGTTGTGGGCGTGATTTATTGGAACAAATTTTAAAAGCGCAAGGACTTTGGATGACTGATTCCGATGCATTCGGCTGGTAACAAATAATAATAATGCTTGATAATTTAGCGGACTATAATTTGATTCTGGCTTCAAATTCACCAAGGCGAAATGAGTTGATGGAAAAATTGGGACTTAAATATGTTGTCCAGTCACTCAAAGACGTTGATGAATCATATCCGGATAATCTTCAAGGAAGAGATATTGCACAATATATTGCTGTGAAAAAAGCAGATGCATTTCGTAAACAAATGAAATCAGCCGATCTGATAATTACAGCTGATACTATCGTTTGTAAGGATAATTATGTCTATGGTAAGCCGACGGATGCCAATGATGCTATTTGCATGCTTCAGTCTCTTTCCGGTAATAGTCATTGGGTATATACAGGTGTATGTCTGATGAGCTGCACTTTGCAGCGGTCTTTTACTGCTGCAACGGAAGTCGTTTTTTCTACTTTGTCGAAAGAAGAAATTCTATGGTATGTTGAGCATTATCATCCGTTGGATAAAGCTGGAGCTTATGGTGTGCAGGAGTGGATTGGTCTTATGGGTGTTGAGCGGATTACGGGTTCCTATTTCAATGTCATGGGATTACCGGTTCAACAGTTATATGCTGAATTAAAAAATATTCAACCCTTGTAATACGGAAAACAGGAAACTAATATATTTTTCTAGTTTCCTTTTATATTATTGAATATCAGATATATATTATATTTCAAATATATGTTTAATAAAAATTAACATATCTACCGGTTAAGAAAATCATTTATATGCTACTTTTGTAGCATATAATGGTAAGATGGATCAAGAGTTAAGAAAAAATATACAAAAGACTGCTACAAAACTTTTTCTGAAGTTTGGTTTACGCAGTGTCAGCATTGATGACATTTGTAATGAACTACGAATATCAAAAAAAACATTTTATACTCAATTTAATCAGAAGGAAGAACTGATAGAATCGGTTTTGTTTGAGCATGCTCAAAAACGTTTTAACAAGCAGAAATGCAGGATTAAATCATGCGCTTCCAAAGGCAATGCTATTGATAATGTTGTATTTGCTTCTCTTGTACCTTTTTCTCCAAAAAACAAGCAATTTGTAAATTTCTTTTTTGATCTGAATAAGTATTATCCGGAAATAAACAGACGTAATGCTCAACTCAACAACGATAGATTGTGCGATGAAATCAGGCAAAATATTCAGGAGGGGATTCAACAGGGTCTTTACAGATCTGATTTTGATCTGGAATTGATGGTCCGCTTTCTTGGAATGCAGTTTAATACATTAATGGACATTACGCCTGGCGAAATTAGTCATCAGGGATTACAATTGGTTATGGATTGCTATGTCCGTGTGCTATGTAATCTTAAGGGCTTGGATTATTATGCAAAATTATTGGCTGAGAGATCAAGAGAAAAACCTGTTGAAGAGGAACCACTTAAAGATGAGGAGCTTGATTATATGATTGATAAGTTTTTAGATAATGAAAACCACAGGAGACAGTATCAAGTAGTCTCATTGGAACGTTCCGGTAAATAAAGAATAAAATAGTAGTCAATATGATTAGTTTAAAATGAAAATCAGGAAATCAGGAAATCAGAAAATGAAAAGATCTATAGTTTGGGCTTTAATTGCTTTTTGTACATTTTCTATAGCGAAAGCTCAGGATTCGACGGTTGTCGGAACTTCAAGAAGTTTGTCTCTTTCGTTGGATCAGGCAAAACAGTATGCACTGGAAAACAACCGGAACATGAAAAAAGCCAGTTTGGCAGTTCAGCAAGCTGATGCAGCGAGATGGGCGGCTATTGCCAATTACTTGCCGCAGACCAGTGCTTCAATTACATATAATAATTATTTCGGTTCAGCTGTCGACCTGTCATTTGGCGGACAAAATATGTCCATTGCAATGAATCCTACTTCAACGGCAAACATACAAGCTACGCAAGCTATTTTCAATCCTACTGTTATTGTTGGAATTCAGTTGGCTAAGTTGAGTAAACAAATGTCTGAGAATGTGGTACAACAGACCGAACTTTCAGTAAGGCAAAATGTGAACACGACCTATTATTCAATTTTGGTTTTGGAAGATAATAAACGCATTCTTGAAAAGAATCTTGCGAATGTAAGTGTTCTTACAAAGGCAACACACGATAAAGTAACTGTTGGAATTGGAGAACAGATTGAAGCTGATCAGATGGATGTTACGCTTGCAAATCTTGAGAATACGCTTAAATCCACGGAGCGTAATATTGAGATTTCATATAACTCAATGCGATTGCTTCTTGGATTGGACGTTAATGATGAGCTGAAATTAACAGACCAATTGATGGATTTGACCGGACGTCGCGATTCTTATGATTTATTGCTCAAGCCATTTTCAGTTGAAAATAACGTTGAGATGAAGGCAAGCAAGATCAATCTTGACATTAATAAAAAACAATATGATTCGTCCATCGCATCTATGTTACCTACGATTTCCGCAGTATATCAGCACAATGAGAAAATTCATGCCAGCGCCTTTGATATGACAATGAAAAACACTTTGATGCTTTCCGCCAGTGTGCCTTTAATTACCAGTGGTAAAAATTCCGCGAATCTAAGAAAATCTAAATATACTTATTTGTCAGCACAGCAGGATTTTTATCTGGAAAAAGAACAATTGCTGATTCAGGAGAAGCAATTACGTTACAATCTGAAAAGTGCTCAATCAAGTTATGAACTTCAAAAAAAGAATATTGAAGTTTCACAGCGTGTTTTTGACAATATTACCAAAAAATACGAACAAGGTTTATCTTCAAGCCTTGAACTTACAACGGCAAACAATAGTTTACTGACAGCGCAAAGTAATTACATCAGTGCGGTTATGTCATTGCTTGATGCTCAGGATGCTTTGCAGAAGTTATTGGGAGTTCTTTAAAAATAGTTCAAAAAAATCATACAATAAAGATACAATGAAACAATTTAGTTTAGCAATAGTGCTCGCTTTGACTGTGTTGGTATTAAGTTTTCAGTCTTGTTCTTCTGGGGAGAAGAAAAATGCAAAAAAAACGAAATCGGAAGTGGCAACTGAAAATGTAAAAGTCATAACGCTTGAACCTCAAAAAATTGGCCGTATTTTGGAGCTTTCTGCAAATACGACGCCTTGGGAAGAAGTGAAATTAGTACCTGTTACTCCAGGACGTATTGAGAGAATATATGTTGAGGAGGGAAGTCATGTGAAGGCCGGACAAATTTTGGTACAAATGGATCAAACGAATTTGCGTCAGGCTAAAATGCAAATTGCGAACCAGCAAAATGATTATAAACGTTATGAAACTTTGCATGAAACAGGTGCAATTTCTCAGCAGACCTATGACCAGACTAAAACGCAATTAGATGTGCAAAAAAACAATTTGTCTTATCTGGAAAACAATACACGTATACGTGCGCCGTTCAGCGGTGTGATTACAGCAAAGAATTATGAAAATGGAGAATTGTATGCTGGATCCCAACCTATTGTCACGATTGCCAAAACGGGAGATCTTAAAGCAAAGGTTAATGTGCCTGAGAGCTATTTTCCGCTTGTTAAAAAAGGCATGAAAGCTCACGTGAAGTCTGATATCTACAAAGGTCAGGATTTTATTGCTTCGGTCACAAATATTTCTCCAACAGTAAATTCCTCTGCCCATACATTTGAAGTGGAATTGAAAATACCAAACAGTCAACAAAGACTAATCCCGGGAATGTTTGTTCGGGCTACTCTTGAAATGGGTGATGTGAGGATAATGGTTGTTCCCTATCAAGCTGTACTAAAATTGCAGGGATCGGGAGAACGTTATGTCTTTCTCGAAAATAATGGTGTTGCACAACGTGTTACTGTAACTGTTGGTGCACGTTATGATGACAACGTTGAACTTATTTCCGACCAGATAAAGGAGGGTGATCATCTGGTCACTACAGGACAGGCAAGATTGATAAATGGTGTTAAACTTAATGTGGTTAAATAAAGAATTATGAGTTTATATAAAAGTGCTGTAAACAGACCTGTCACAACCTTGATGATTTTTGTGGCCATCATGCTGGCTGGTTTGTATTCTCTATCAAATCTCCCTATAGATCAGTATCCGGAGATTGATGCACCGTATGTAACAGTGATGACCACTTATACTGGTGCGAATGCCTCTGAAATCGAAACCAATGTAACCAAGAAGCTGGAAGATGCCTTCAATAGCGTGCAGGGAATAAAGAATATAACTTCAACTTCCCGTGACAACATGTCTATGGTTACTTTGGAATTTGATTATGGGAAGAACCTGGATGAGGCGGTTAATGATATTCGTGATTGTGTTGATCAGACTTATGATTATTTGCCTGATGGTTGTAAACGACCGGCAATATACAAACTGAGTACAAATATGATGCCTGTTTTACAGTATACTGTGACTGCAAAAGAGAGCTATATGGGTTTACAAAAGATACTCGATGATCAGATTGCAAATCCTTTAAAACGTATTAATGGTATTGGTTCAATTTCTGTAGTCGGTGCTCCAGAACGCTATATTTACGTTGATATTGACCCTAATAAACTTGATGCCCATGGACTGACGCTTGAACAAGTTTCTGCTGCTGTCACTAATAACAACATAAACTTACCGGCCGGTTCTGTTAAAATGGGATCTGAAAACTATCAGTTGCGAGTACAGGGCGAATTTGTTGAAAGTGATGAAATTAACAATCTGGTGGTTGGAAATTTTAAAGGCACTACTGTCTTTTTACGTGATGTTGCTGAATTACGTGATTCAAGAAAAGATATCTCACTGGTTGAACGGGCCAATGGTGAACAATCTGTTCGTTTGATGATAACCCGTCAGTCAGGTGCAAATTCAGTATCCGTTTGTAATCAGGTTAAAAAGCAGATGGAAACGTTGGAAAAGTCCCTTCCGTCTGATGTTAAAATAAACGTTATATACGATTCGTCAAAGTTTATTAAGAATTCAGTAAATGAGCTTTCTGAAACTTTAATGTATGCTTTGCTGTTCGTTATTATTGTTGTACTTGTCTTTCTAGGAAGATGGCGAGCTACTGCTATTGTTGCACTGACAATTCCTATATCATTATTATCGGCGGGAATATATTTGTTTGCGACTGGAGGTACTTTGAATATTATATCACTTTCATCCTTATCTATAGCTATTGGATTGGTCGTTGATGATGCAATAGTGGTGCTGGAAAATATCTCGAAACATATAAAACGGGGAAGTAGCCCACGGGAGGCGGCTATCTATGCTACAAATGAAGTGTGGATTTCTGTTATGGTTACGACGCTTGTTATTGTGGCTGTTTTCTTGCCTTTGACTATGATAAGCGGCATGATGGGAGTGATGTTTAAACAGCTTGGTTGGATTGTATCTATTACTGTTACTGTATCTATGCTTGCTGCTATAACTTTAACGCCTATGCTTTCGGCAAAATTGCTCAAGGCCCAAAGTGAAGATGATAAATCTCGTTGGTGGGATCGCCATATTTCTCCAGCTCTCGATAAACTGGATAATGCTTATGGAAAGCTTATTCATTGGGCTTTGCAGAATAAAAAGAAAGTACTTGTTCCTGCCTTAATCATCTTTTTGTTGTCTATGTCTTTGTTCAAGTTTATTGAAACTGAATTTATGCCAAGTGCTGACCAAAGTCAATTGACAGCAGAAATAGAAGTGCAGGGTGGAGCCAGAGTGGAAGAAACTTTGAAGACTACGAAGGTAATTGAAGCTTATATTAATCAACATTGTCCCGAGGTTCAAATGTTGTCAAGTTCTACGGGCTCTAATGATGAGAGTAGCCTTTCAGCCTTGTTTACGACGACAGGGAGCAATATATTAAACCTAACCCTTCGGCTGTCTGACGTGAAAGACAGGAAACGTAGCGACGTGCAAATTGCAGAGGAAATACGTGCGTATTTAAAGACGGTACCCGAAGTCATCAACTACTCTGTAACTAGTGGAAGCAATATGGGCATGTCCACATCCAATACTGTGGATGTGGAAATATATGGGTACGATTTCGATGAAACCAATAGGCTGGCGCAAAATGTAAAGACGCGTTGTATTGCTTTGCCCGGTGCCAGAGACGTTGCGATTAGTCGTAAAGATGACCAGGCTGAATTGCAGATTGTGTTCGACAAAGAAAAACTTGCCCGACACGGACTGAATAGTGCCATGGTTTCATCATATGTTCGTAATCGCGCATATGGTGCTTCGACAGGTTACTTTAAGGAAAATGGTGATGAGTATAATATCCTGGTTCGACTGAAGGAAGAATCTCGTAATTCTATTACAAAACTTGAAGAAATGACGATTCCAACACCGGCTGGAGACGAAATAAAGTTGAAAGAGCTTGGTAATGTTAAAGAATTCTGGGCACCACCTATTATTGATCGCAAGCGTCGTGAACGCATGGTTAAAATATCTGTTACACCTGTGGGGGTATCACTTGGTACGATGGCAAAACAAATTAAAGCCGAATTGCAGCATGTAGATATTCCGAAGAATGTTATAGTTAATGTTGGTGGTAGTTATCAGGATCTTCAGGATTCAATCTCCAGTATCGGCTTACTGTTGCTGGTTGTTTGTATGCTTGTATATGTGGTCATGGCATCCCAGTTTGAGTCCTATTCCAAACCTTTGGTAATTATGTTTGCCATACCTTTTGCTTTTAGTGGAGTTGCAATTGCCTTATTTATCACAGGAACGACTTTGAGTATGATTGCCGCATTGGGTCTGGTGATGCTTGTTGGTATTGTGGTCAAGAATGGTATTGTGCTTGTTGACTTTATCAACCTGACACGTGATCAGGGCCATGAGTTGAATGAGGCGCTTGAGATTGCAGGCCGCTCACGTTTGCGACCGGTGCTTATGACATCTTTAACAGCAATTCTTGGTATGCTTCCTATGGCTATCGGCATTGGTGCGGGTTCGAGAATATGGGCACCGATGGGTATTACGATTATTGGCGGTATGATTTTCTCTACTATTGTTACCTTGATCCTTGTTCCAGTGCTTTATGCCATTTTTGCGCGTCATGGTGACCGAAACAAACAGGAAAAGGTGCGCAAGCAGTTTATCTTTATGAAAGATAAAGACGATGAATTTAAAAAATAAAAATATGAAAGCAGTATTTATTATATATAATCAGGCAAGCTCTGAACAGTTGGATTATTTGTTTGACCGTTTGTCCATCAGAGGGTATACTTCCTGGGAAAAAGTCGACGGAAGAGGTAGTGTGGATGGACTTCCGCGTATGGGTACTCATACATGGCCTGAAATGAATTCGGCAACCATCACGGTAATTGATGACGATAAAGTAGATGAACTTTTAAGATATGTAAAAAAACTGGATGAACATAATAAGGAGGCTGGAATCCGGGCTTTTGTGTGGAATATAGAAAAAAGTGTTTGACGAAAATTTATAATTCACAGAATTGACATCCGGAGTCTGTCTCATAACAATATATTGTTATGAGACAGACTCCGGATCTTTATATGGGTAATTAACGGAGAACTATGGAAATAATTGAAAAATTATTAGTTGGGCATAACAGGTTTGATATTTGGTATTTTTTGACTTACTTTACAATCTCAATATTAGCCGTAAGAGTTTGATGAATTTAGTTATAGATCAAGGAAATACGATTTGCAAAATAGCCTTCTTTGACAAACAGGACGAGCCGGTTGATGTTATAAATTGTATGGATCTAAATGTTGCTTTTTTAGATGAAATAATAAAACGTAATCATCCAGGATCTTGCATACTATCTTCTGTGAAGGACTCGAGGCCGGAAATATTACAATTCTTAAAAGAAAACGTTGATTTTTTTTTGCAACTTGATTATACAACGTCTCTGCCCATAAAAAACGCTTATAAGACACCGCAAACATTGGGGCTTGATCGTGTTGCCGCCGCAGTTGGTGCCTGGGGTATCCAACCGGGAAAGCCATTGTTGATAATTGACATGGGTACGGCTATCACGTATGATTTTGTAAGCGAAGATGGAACTTATTTAGGGGGTAATATAGCGCCTGGTTTGCGTATGCGCTTACAAGCTCTGAACATGTATACGGATAAATTACCATTGGTTGAACCTTATACGATATTCGATTCGCTTGGTTCTGACACGGAAATGGCAATTCGTGCTGGTGTAATGCAGGGGATTGTTTATGAAGTGGAAGGTTATTTTCGAAGCTTACAGCAGAGTCATTACAATCTTTTCGCTTTTTTAACAGGCGGTGACCTGATTTATTTTGACGGGAAACTAAAAAATGGCATCTTTGTGTTTAAAAATTTGGTGCTCATTGGTCTAAACAGAATACTACATTATAATGCCAATTCATAAAACGCTATTCGCGGCTTTGTCGCTGTTTCTCTTTTTAGGTAATTTATCGGCACAAAATACCAATTCGCCGTATAGCCGTTATGGTTTTGGTACTTTGGAAAATCAAGTCATGGGTAAAAGCCGTGCTATGGGTGGAATTGGGTACGGTCTGCGTGAGAAAGGGATAATTAACCCCTTAAATCCTGCATCCTATTCGGCGGTAGATACAATGAATTTATTGTTCGATTTTGGCCTTTCCGCTTCTTATTATAATTTTGTCGAAGATGGATCTTCTCAGGGAAATCCCAATGCCGAACTTGATTATCTTGGTATAAAAATAGCCTTAAAACCGAATTGGGGCTTGGTCCTTGGATTAGTGCCTTATTCAAATGTTGGATATTCTTTTGGAGATAGTTATACAACGAGGGATATGGATAATAAAAAAATAACATATAATAAAAGCTATGGTGGAACGGGCGGATTGAATACACTTTTTCTCGGAAGTTCAGCTAAGGTAACAGATAATTTATCATTGGGATTTAACTTTAAGTATATATTTGGGGAGATAACAAATTACAGCTCTATTTCCTCAACCTATTCGAATTTTTCTTCCCAGTATTTTTCCCAGTACTGGTATTTAAATGCTTTAAGTTTAGATCTTGGCGCGCAGTATGAGATTAAATTTGACAAGAAACATAAAGCAACAATCGGAGCGGTTTTTACAAGAAAAAGTTCGTTTAGCAGAGGAGAAGTGTACGAATATACGATAGGTAAGGATACGACGGATAATACTACAAAATATAAGTTTGGGTTACCCAACACTTTAGGTGCTGGTTTTACATACACTTATGATAATCGTCTTACAGTTGGAATGGATTACCAAATGCAGGCCTGGAGCAAATCTCCCTATTTTAACAAAAAAGATTCACTATCTGATAATACGAGAATTTCTTTCGGACTTGAATATCTTCCGTCTTTGATAACGACAAATTATTTTCACGCTATTAGATATCGTTTCGGAATGCAGTATGCGGATTCATACATAAATTTTCCAGATGGTAATATTAAAAGTTTAGGTGTTACTTTCGGTTTTGGCTTCCCCTTAAAAGGTCAGAAATCAAATCTGAATATTAGTTTTGAAGCCGGAAAGCTGATTGTTCCGAATTCTTCCTATATTAATGAAAACTATTATAAAATAGCACTGGATGTTGCTTTCAATGAATTGTGGTTCTTCAAGCAAAAACTCTAATTAAATTTTTATTTTGTCAAATATCTTTACTGAAAAGCGCTTAAATTTTGTAGTTGCACTATCTGTAACTGTTTTAATGTTCCTGTCAGCGGCCTGTTCTTCGGACAAAAAGAATTTCTTGCCCAATTTTAAGGATCGTACTGCTGTGCCTGGTATGTATACGGATTCAGTAACAACACTGATATCAGATTCCGGTCGTATTCGCTATCGGATTTTTACGGCTATATGGAAAGTTTTTGATAAAGTCAAAGATCCCTATTGGTTTTTTCCTAAAAAGATATATCTGGAGCGTTTTAACGATAGCCTGAAAGTGGAATCTCTTGTACAGTGTGATACTGCTCGTTATTACTCAAATCGCAAGCTTTGGGAATTAAAAAAAAATGTGAAGCTGATAAATATTAAGGGAGATATATTCGAAACGTCTTATTTATGTTGGGATCAGAATCAACAACGAATTTATTCTGATTCATTTATCCGGATTCAGCAGCAAGATCAAATAATTACCGGCTATGGGTTTGAATCAAATGAGACATTAACAAAGTACACGATATCCAAGCCTAAGTCAAGTTTCCCTATAGATTCGCCAAAATCCGACTCCCTTGGAAAAGGATCAAAGTCTGTAAAATAAACATTTTTAAGTGTCAGTTAAACATTTTTTTGTATATTCGCAGCCTGAAAAACAGTAGCATGTCGTATTCTTAACCTAACAATTAATTTTAAACATATATTATGGCAACCTTACAGAAAATCAGGAATAGGGCCGGGCTTTTGGCTCTTATAATCGGTTTTGCTTTATTCGCTTTTATTATTGGAGATTTCTTGAATTCGGGTTCATCGCTTTTTCGTCAGTCACAGCAAACGATTGCCAAGATTGGTGGCTCATCTCTTGATTATAAAGAATATGAAGCTCGTATAAGCGAGATGGAAGAAGTATATAAAATTCAAACAGGACAGAGTAGTCTGGATGAATCTCTTACGAGCCAAATTCGGGAATCTGTATTTGAAACAATTGTGCATGAACGGTTGCTGGATGAACAAGCTGCTGATTTAGGTGTTGCTGTTACTGGAAAAGAAATCTTTAGTATGATTAATGGGAAAAATGTTCATCCTATGATTCAACAGTTGCCTATTTTCCAAAACCCGCAAACAGGTCGTTTCGACCGTACCATAATGATGAATTTTTTGCAGACTATTCAAAAAGATGATTTGTCCTCATATTCTGAAGATGCTCAAGAACAGATAAAGAAATTGAAAGCTTATTGGTTGTTCTGGGAGAATAATTTGAAATATACTCGTCTGGAAGAAAAAATAAATGCTATCCTTTCAAAATCAATTCAGGCAAATTCTATAGATGCTAAAGTTTCGTTTGCCGAACGTAGTGAAAACGTCGATTTTGAATACATTTTTCAACCCTATTCAATTTTGCCGGATTCTTTGTTTAAGGTAAGTGGCAGAGAGGTTAAGAATCGTTATAAAGAACAAAAAGAACGTTTTGTACAAAAACCTTATCGTTCTGCAAAATATATAGTTGTTGATATAAGACCAAGTCAGGAGGATTACAAGGCAATTGAATCGAGAATTAATTCATTGCAAAAGGATTTTGCAACAACAACTGATCTGCAAGGAATAGTTAATGGATCTTCTGATACGAAATATATGGATTGTTATATTTCCAATCGTTCTTTTGATCCGACAATCAAATCTTTTGTGGAAAGTTCGGGAGAAGATGCATTCCTTAAACCGACATTTACAGGTGGCAGTTTCCAAATGGCAAGGTTAATTGGTAAAACAGTTGCTCCTGATTCTGTGAAAGCCCGTCAAATTGTACTTGATACAAAGGATCAGGTTTTGGCTGACAGCTTGATTGCAGTAATCCGTAAAGGTGGAAATTTTGATGAACTTGCGGGAAAGTATTCAAAGAGCAAATCAAATGCAGAAATGGGTTGGTTCCGAGAAATAGATGCGATTTCGCTTGGCTCAGAATTTGTTAAAGCGACCTTCAATGCATCTGTAAATTCGGTGTTTTCAGTTAAAACCAAGCAAAGTCTGTATGTGGTTCAAGTAACTGACAAAACTGCTCCAATTGCAAAATCTAAAATCGCACTGGTAACCATGAAGCTATCTCCGAGCTCACAAACATATAGTAATATCTATAATAAATTGAACCGCTTGGTTGCTTCTAACCAGAGTGCCGAAAACTTTTTTACTGCAGCTTCCACTACCGGCTATGTTGTCCAAAATGCCCAAATGGTTCATGCAACGGACTTGACGTTGGCGGAAGTTCCTCAAATGAGACAAGCTGTTCGTTTTGTCTTCAATAATAAAATAGACAAATTATCTGGAATTCTTGACAATAATGCAAATCAGTTTATTGTTGTGGGCGTTACTGGAATAAGTGATGGCGATTATGAGTCTGTTGAAAGTGTAAAGCATTTGTTGTCGCGTGAAATAGTCAATGAAAAGAAAGCGATTCAAATGACAGCCAATTTGAAAGCGAAGAATGCAGCATCACTTACATCTTTGAGTAATGCAGTTCATCTTGCCATTGACACAGCCCGTTTTGTTAATTTTTCGTTACGCCGAATTGTGGGTATAGGAGAAGAACCGGCATTGGTCTCTGCTGTTACAATGACTCCGGAAAATAAATTGTCTGAACCTGTAAAAGGTAAAAATGGTGTTTATGTGTTCCAGGTGGTTTCGAAAACAAAATCTCGGGAAGTTTTTAATATGCAGCAAGAGAAAGCGTCGTGGAATGCTTCAAATATGTATCGGATAATGTATCAATCTTTCGAGGCAGTAAAAAATGCGTCCAAAATTAAAGATACACGGATACGTTTTTATTAAAATAAATCTACTTTTTTCGAATCTTGTAAAAGTTAGAAGCGGGGTGATTTCACTCCGCTTTTTTATCATAAAATGGAAAAGTTTCAAATTCTTGGAAAACGCCCTGATGAACTTGAATCATGGATTAAAGATCAGGGAATGCCGACTTACACTGTTAAACAGATAATAGAGTGGGTATATACAAAGCGCGTCCGGAATTTTGAAAATATGACAAATCTTTCAAAATCGAACCGGTCTATTTTAGTGGAACGTGCTGACCTTGG